>Ga0209536_100003567_pt1 | contig 24935 bp, 15 predicted proteins | sample DeeMarSeWOR28_12_FD_187461 | JGI IMG/M metagenome (GOLD analysis project Ga0209536, IMG submission 187461) | Marine sediment microbial communities from White Oak River estuary, North Carolina - WOR-2-8_12 (SPAdes) (version 2) | ecosystem: Environmental > Aquatic > Marine > Intertidal zone >...
AAATGACCGGTTTATCAAAAAGTAGCATAACTTTTTAAATTTTGTTTAACCTAAATCTTCACAGAAATGAAAATTTTTAAATTTTACCTTCTATTGATACTGACCGGGGCTTTCATCATCAATTCCTGTTACCAGGAAGAAAAACAGGTTCAACCCAGCGATAACCTGACAGATCAGATTGGCTATTGGCACAATATCGCCGTCGGCTCCCTTTTTGACAATCCCGCGTTTACTAATTATGTCGAAGCCGGGGAAATATCCTATTCTGAAATTCGTGACAGGATCATGAAAGAACTGTCACGGAAGGATGTTCAGCTGTTCCATTATGAGTCGATCCGGGAAGATCTATTATGGTCAGACCGAGTTTTATCTGAAAAGAGGATACTCCTGAGTCCTTTTTCCGGGAATAAGCGAGTGCAGGGTGAAATGCCCATTGATTTCGCAGCGGTATTCCGGTATCTTTATGATACCGATGAAATAGGGGAAACTTTATACAATTCTTTTATCGATCTGAATAAAAAAGTATTGTCCTTTGAGGTTTCCCGGGAAGAAATCATTAAATTAAGCCGGCAGATCGGGGGCCTTCCCCTTTCCACCAAGGAAAAAAGCTATGTGGATGTTTTTAACCAGGTTTTATACTATTCCGATAATTACTGGAGTAAGAACCACGCAAGAATTCAGGATAAAAGAACATTGTCCATTATCTGGGCGGATGCGGCCGGTGGATTATATGGTATGTTGTGCGGCCCGGTATGTTCAATTATTGAAGCGGCCATGTTTTCCTCGATTATGGCCATCCAGGAGTAGAATTATTTATAACTGAAATTAAAAAAATGAAAATGAATGTTTTTATTCCGGCCCTTTACCCATACGGATGGAAATATCCCGGGATTATTCTACTGATAATTTCCATCGCGTATCTGATTGTTATCCAGATTTCCTCATTTGAAATTTCCTTGAATACAGAATGGATCAAGTGGAGCATCACATTCTCATTCACTTTAATCGCTTTCAGCAAAGAAAAATCGGAAAACGAAAGAACGAGGAATATACGGATCATAGCACAGCATTATGCCTATATATTTATCATCAGCCTTACTATTGCATATTATCTGGTGATATTTTCTTTCCGTTTACCGGCTGAACTGTCTCCGCTGGATCTTGTACTGATGAGCCTGATACTAAATACTGTCTTTTTTTATACAGTCAAATGGTGGGGAGTGAAAGACATTCATCTGAATTACAAAAGTCTGAGACAGATTCTGAAGGAAGACAAATCGTTGATCCTGATATGGAGTATCTTAACACTAATTTCAGTCTGGCTCATCTTGATTTTATAATTACTCCTTTGATTAGATTTTTTCATTCGATTGACGTAGCCACAACTGACTACGTCAATTTTTTTTTAAAATTCAAAACAATTCTGAGTTAATTTTGTTAGACTCATAAATCTCATCACCCGGACAGTATTAAATTATTAATTAATTAAAATTAACCACTTAAAATTCAAATTATGAAAAAATCTAGCTTATTTCACAGGAAACTCGCCGGATTCTCTCTCTTATTGGCGTTTATGTTCATTTTTATAACGTCCTGTAATCAGGAGGAAAATGTGCAGCCAGAACAAGTGGAGGATCTACCGGATTTAATTACTGCATTCGAAAGTTTTGATGAGGAAATTGAATATTATGGGGCGGAGGATCAGGATGCCAGAAGAGGTCCCAAATCTGACAAATGGAAGAAGAAATGGATTAAAAGACCTACTTTCTTTACCCTCGCAGCAGCTCTAAAGCGCACCGGATTGTTCATCCCGGTGGTTCAGAATCGTTTAACCATTTTTGCACCAACAGATGAAGCATTTCATGATGCCGGTATTACCTTCTGGAATGTCTGGGGAATAGATAAAGAAATACTTACTAATATTCTATTATACCATGCAACTGAAGGTTTTATCTTCTCCAATCAACTGCCTGATTGTTCACTCGATATGTTAAATGGTTCAGCTATAGGTCTTAATTTTATGGACGGCAAGGTGCTTATTAAAGATGCTTCGCCTGAATTTGCACAGGTAATCGCTACCGATAAACGAGCTCTAAATTCTGTTTTTCATATCATAGATAAAGTACTTACACCTCCGGATGCAACTATTGCCGGGATAGCTGGTGGTAATACTGATTTCTCAATCCTTGTTACTTTGCTCGATGCCGCCGGTTTGGTTGGTGTAGTTGCGGATCCAGATCAAAATTTGACCGTATTTGCACCCACTAATCAAGCTTTCTTGGATTTGCTTGACGCGGTAGCTCCCTTCGATTTGCTGGGATATTTCGAAGAGTATCCTGAGGAGTTAACCAAAGTTTTATTACATCATGTGGCCGCAGGATCCACCTTCTCATTCTGTCTTTCTGATGGTCAGGCCATTCCGACGTTGAATGAGGATAATCTGACCGTCAATCTGGGAGCTCTTGAACTTATCAGTTCTTCGGGCAATGGAGTAGGTCTGATCCCTTCATTATTAGATATTCATGCCAATAATGGGGTGATTCATGCGATTGATTATGTCTTGCTTCCGTCAAATCTGGATTTGACACGAACCGTTCCAAGACCTTAATGAGTTTTACAAATAGATTATACCAAATGCCGGTGTTTTTGAATCAGACACCGGCAATTTTTTTTAACACCTCTTTTACTTCGATTCCGGGTATGATCACTGGATCAGGTCAGATGTGACAGAAATCCATTTATTTTATCCGGAATATTAAATAAATATATTTTCTTCCAACCGGGATAATCTTAATTCCATTTTTATTTTGAAACCAATTAAATTTGCGTTTCAGTTCCCTGTACTTGAGACGTATTGCCACACTCTATAAAAATGCCTTTGGTGGATTATCCCGGCCTGCCTGGATGCTGTCGGTCGTAATGCTGATCAACCGGAGCGGAACCATGGTGTTGCCTTTTTTAAGTATTTATCTCACTTCTTCCCTCGGCTTTTCCGTGCAACAAGCTGGGTATATCCTCAGCGGTTTTGGCGTGGGATCCGTGATAGGATCCTATCTTGGCGGTGCCCTTGCCGATCGATATGGACATTTTTATGTTCAGTTTTTCAGCCTGATTCTGAGTGGTATTTTTTTTATTCTTCTTTCAGGGATAACTGAATTCGCACACCTATTACTGGGCATCGTAGTTCTTAGTATCCTTGCTGAAAGTTTTCGGCCGGCTAATGCCATGTCGGTATCCTTCTATGCGAGGCCGGAAAATGTTTCCCGTGCCTTTTCATTAAACAGGATGGCCATTAATCTTGGATTTTCGATAGGACCTGCGATTGGGGGTTTATTGGCAGCGATTGCCTATTTCTGGCTATTCATAACGGATGGAATCACATGTATCCTCGCAGGAACATTTTTCTATATCTATTTCAAAAACAGGAGAGGATTTGAACCCCATAAAAATAGGAAAATAGAGGAACTTCCAAAAATAAGATCGGCGTTCAGGGATAAAAAATTTCTTATTTTCGTATTTCTTTCGAGTTGTTTTGCCATCCTTTTTTTTCAACTATTTATGTCCCTTCCCCTGTACTACAGAGAGGTATACCTTCTTCCTGAAGAGAAGATCGGCGGATTACTTGCCTTGAATGGATTGAGTGTATTTTTGCTTGAAATGATCATGGTTTACATCCTCCAAAGAAAATTTAACATTCCATCCCTGATATTTATAGGCATGATGATCATGGCATCCTCCTTCTTTATTCTCAACCTGTATCAACATGGATTCATATTGATCATCGCCATGTTGCTGCTTAGTCTTTCCGAGATTTTTGCCATGCCCTTCATGGCTACCTATGTGGTGCAACAATCAAGCGAATACAACAGGGGATCCTATATGGGATTTTACACCATATCCTTTTCCATAGCTCATATATTAGCCCCTGCACTGGGTGCCACCGTGATCACCCATTATGGATATCATACCCTTTGGTGGATAATCGGTATTGCATCCATTATTATCGGGATTGCATTTTATTATAATACAAAGAATTAATACCTTTAATCGAATCGGTAACCAACTCCGATGGCCGTCAGAAATCCTGATCGGTCTACCGCTTTAACAATTGTACCTGCTGCTTGGTATTTTGATAAAATTACGCCTATGAAAAGAATATTCTTGATAATCTTATGTATAATGGTTAGCTATCAGGCTAATTCCCAGGCATCCATAGAGGAAATTTATCAGCAACAAAATAGGATTACTCAATCCGGCATGTATGTCTTGGGCGGTTGGGCTGTCGGGAATCTGGTCCTGAATTCGGGTTTACTTTTAGGGAATCCCGAAGGTCGGACCCGTCATTTTTATCAGATGAACATTTACTGGAATTTGGTAAATGCGAGCCTGGCAGGAATATCATTGATTCAGTTAAACAAAACAAAAAATGCCGAACTGGGGATGGTTGACCTGCTAAACAGGCAAAAAAAACTCGAAAATATCCTTCTACTGAATGTGGGCCTGGATGTAGCCTATGTTGTAGGCGGTTTCTATTTGCGTGAACTGGGAAAGGATGAAAGCAGAAATCAGGATCTTCTTACCGGATTCGGGAACGCTGTGATACTCCAGGGCAGTTTTTTACTGATTTTCGATACGATGCTCTACATAATCCATGCGCGGCATGCAAAGAAATGGATGTCCGTTTTAAGCCATTTACGGTTTAGTCATCACGGACTTGGAGTACGTTTCAGGCTGTAAAATTTTAGATCCAGCCGATATAAAAGCGTATTTTAAATATGAATTAGTAAAAAAATTATCTAACTCTAGGATATTCAAGTCTTTCTCAAGGAATTGCGGATCACAATCTTGAAAGAAAGATATCTATAATTTTTATAATTAATTACTTCGTAATTAACCCGTGGAATACACCGGGCCTAAATATGCCGGTTAAAAAATATTTGTCTGCTAGGCGTTCTAGTCATTTTATGAAAATGGAAAAGATCCAATGAAGTGAAGGATAACCACTTATCTATCTATTTTTAGCCGAACAATTTCCAGGCAATTGAAGACAGATTACAGTAGAATGAAATACTATCCGGAAATTATCTTGAGATGGATATTGATTAAAATTTATTAAATTACTATTAAATCCATCTTCCGATGAGTCATATTCAAGCCTATCGAAGAAAATCTTACTGGTTATTTATCGGATTTGCATTCTTCTTTTCTACGCTTTACACATCAATTGTGGACGGATTTGATGAGCTGTTTCCCTTTATTAATACAACCATGATCGGCTTGATTATCGGTGCAGTAACGGCAGTATTTGAACTTGAATTTATGCGACAAATACAACGTCGGCTTAAATTCATTCAGATTCTGATCATCCGATCCGTTTTTTACATCCTCCTGGTTACGATGGTGATCTTTTTTGAGTTAGCCATCGCCCGGATTGTTAGGTATGGGATTTCATTCAGGGAAGTTCTAAAATCTGCTGAATTTACTAATTATCTGCGCAATGAAGATTTTCTATACGGCATTGTGTATGCTTTTTGCATAATTATTCTCTTCAATTTTAGCCGGCAAATGGTAAAAAAATTAGGTCAGGGTGTATTTATTAATTTCATAACCGGCAGATATGTCACTCCAGTGATCGAAAACAGGATCCTGATGTTCATCAATATTCAGGATACGGATAACATAATTAAAAAACTGGGTCGCCTTCGGTTTCATTCCTTTCTGAAAGAATTCGTAGCGGACATTACCGAATCGATTATTTCTTATAAAGGTAAAATATATGAATATGTGGACGATCAGATCATTGTCATCTGGAAACCTGATGATGGATTGAACAGGGCCAATTGTATCCGGGCATTTTTCGAAGCCAAGGACAGATTAAGAGAACAGAAGGAGAAATATTTCCGCAATTTCGGGATATTCCCTAAAATAAATGTTGCCATTAATCGAGGAAATCTGGTGCATGGGGAACTGGGATATGTAAAAAGTAATATCGTTTTCAGTGGGGACGTGATGAATACCACCTCAAGGGTGCTTGATGAGTGTAATCTTCAGCAAAAAGACATATTAATCACCAGAGACATAATCAAGGATATTGAGCTTCCGATCATTTATGAAACTCATTACTGTGGTGTATTTACGCCCCGTGGAAAATATGAAAAGATGGAGATATATTCAGTTATTGAAAAAGAAACCGAATACGTTTAATTTATGAAATTAACAGCCCACCAGGTAAAAAATAGAAAGGCGGTATTCAGGTTGGTCTTGATATCCTCTGTCCTTGGTCTTTCTTATACCCTGATTGCAGGAGAATGGGGAGATTTCCGGGCAATGATTAATGGTACGCTAATTGGAATTTTCGGAGGGATTACGGTAGCTATTTTTGAATTTAGAATATTTAATCCACATTACAGAAAACTGTCATTCCCAGTCGTAATCACTCTTAAAACCCTGTTGTATTTTTTTGCCTTTACCCTCATCATTATCGGTGTGAAAGGATATATCGACAGTTTATTTAAAGGAATGGGATTCTGGGAATACCTAAACGGCGATGATTTTAAACATTTTATCCGGGAGGAAGATTTTGATGTGATCCTGGCCTATACACTGTTCTTTCTTGTAATTATTACGTTTACCATTCAGATGAGCAGAAAGATCGGTTATACTACCTTGCTGGATATGATCAAGGGTAAATATCATACACCCCGGGAAGAAGAACGCATCTTCATGCTCATCGATCTGAAATCTTCCACCACCATTGCGGAAAAGTTCGGCAATCTGAAATATCATCAGTTTTTGAATGATTTTTATTATGATATTACAAGATGTATTCTAACCACCAAGGGCATAATTTACAGGTATGTAGGCGATGAAATTGTGGTTTCCTGGAAAATGAAGACGGGACTGGAAAATGCGAATAGTTTGCGCACCTATTTTTATATCAAATTTGAGATTAAAAAACAACGTGAAAAATATCTGATCAAATACGAATTGGTTCCGGAATTTACCACCTGCTACCATTTGGGAAGCATCATTGCCGGGGAAATTGGTGAAGTTAAAAGCCAGGTCGTATTCAGTGGAGAAACCTTATCGGAATTACAAAAGCTTAAAAAAATGAGTTCGTCCTTAAACCGGGAGCTAATCCTGTCGGAATCTCTTATCAGCCGGATTAAAATCCCATCCATATACATGGTGGAGGAATTAATTAATAATTCAAAAAGGGATCCATCATTAGTAATGAGGATATATTCTCTGAAGGAAATCGAGTCATAAATGCATTTATCGTTCCCTATTTATAAGATTAATTGAAAATTCAAGTCGTGAATAATTATTTTTTATTAATTTTCCCCGCTCATAAAGATTTTCCAAATATTAATTTTATCAATGAACGAAAATTATATTCCAGTCATAATTGATAGGGCCTTCAAGAGGGAGTCGAAAAAGGCTATGGGATATTTCGACCACAAGGAAAGCACGTGGGAATATTATTCCTGGAGGGAATTTGGTACGCTTACAAGGAAGGTGGCCCGATCACTGCTGGCTTTAGGGATAAAACCACAGGAAAATGTAAGTATCTTCTCGCAAAATATGCCGGAGTGGACCTTTGCAGATTTAGGGATCATACTTGCCGGAGGAGTATCCGTTCCCATCTATGCCACGAATACCGCCAATCAGGCGAAATATATTCTTCAGGAAACCGGGGTACGGTTTTTATTTGTTGGAGATGAAGAGCAGTACAGAAAAGCAAATGAAATTTATGAAACTGCCGATTCGCTGATCAAAAAAATAATTGTTTTCGATGAAGAAGTAACCTTGGAAAATAATGCTTCTTTTTACTTTACAGAGTTCATGCAATGGGGCGAAAAGGTACCTGATGAAGAGCTAAATCGAAAAATAAATGGGATTAAAAAGGAAGATCTTACTACCATTATATATACTTCCGGTACCACCGGTATTCCCAAAGGGGTCATGTTATCACATGGTAATTTCAACCAGGCATTTAGAATTCATGATCTGCGCCTTAAGATCATGAAAGAAGATCATTCACTTGCGTTTTTACCCCTCAGCCATATTTTTGAACGTGCCTGGACCATGTATGCTTTATATTCGGGCGTAACAGTAAGTTATCTGAAAGATCCGAAAATGATTAGCCAGACACTGAAAGAGATTAAACCGACCGTAATGTGTTCGGTACCAAGATTATATCAGAAGGCGTTTCATGCTATTCAAACCAAAATAGATCATTCTCCCCCCATGAGGAAAAAAATATTCAGAAATGCCTTACGAATCGGGAAAAAATACAACGAGTATAGGAGAACGGGTGAAAAACCACCCTTCTTATTACATAGTTCCTACTTTATTTTTGACAAACTTGTATTTAATAAAATCCGAAAGGCTTTTGGAGGAAAATTGCGTTTTATGCCTTGTGCGGGAGCTCCTTTGTCAGGTGAAATTACCGAATTCTTTCATATTATCGGGATGCCGGTCTTAATTGGATACGGGTTGACAGAAACCTGTGCAACGGTTAGTGTATTTCCCGACACTGGATATAAGTTTGGGACCGTAGGAACGATTATGCCGGAAGTGGAGGTCAAAATTGGTCCGGAAAACGAGATCTGGGTCAGGGGTAAAACGGTTATGGAAGGATATTACAAAAAACCGGAGGAAACGCAAAAAGTTTTTGAAGAGGGTTGGTTCAAAACAGGGGATGCCGGAAAACTGGATGAGGAAGGTAACCTGACCATAACAGACCGGATTAAAGACCTCATGAAAACTTCCAATGGGAAATACGTGGCCCCCCAACCTCTCGAAGCATTATTAACCAATGATAATTATATCGAAAATGCAATTTTAATAGGAGATGATAAACCTTATGTGACTGCCCTTGTCGTTCCAAATTTTGATGCCCTGAAAGACCTGGCTCATACACTGAATGTAAAGTACCAGAATTTTGAGGATCTGGTGAAAAAAAGCAGCATCATTGAATTCTATGAAAGTAAACTGGAGCAGATCCAGAAAAGTCTTGCCGGTTTCGAGAAAGTTAAGAAATTCACACTTTTACCTCAGGATTTCAATATGCAGTTAGGAGAACTGACACCTACCCTAAAGGTACGCCGGCAGGTTGTACTTACTCGATTCAGCGAATTGATCGAGAAAATGTATGCTTATCGATAATTCCGATCTGTAGCCTGGATGACCATTCAATCTCAGACGAATATTTATTATTGTCTTTTCATTATCAGGAAAACCTAATAAAAATTAATATGAAAAAGTCCATTTTGTTTATTTTTACTTTATTATCAGTTGTTCATCTATCTAACGGACAGCATTTCAGCGGTTTGGATCGCAGTCCGCTCGACATTGCTTATTACCCTGATAATTTTGCCCACGACCGGAAACCGGGGGAGAAGGCGATCATAAGGGTTATCTACAGCCGTCCCCAGAAAAAAGGAAGAGATTTGTTTGGCGGTCTTGTACCGTACGCTGAAGTTTGGCGGACGGGGGCAAATGAGGCCACTGAAATAAAAGTCTACCAGGATCTTAAAATTTCAGGTCAATCCTTAAAAGCAGGTACCTATTCGTTATTTTCTATTCCGGAAGAGAACGAGTGGACCATTATATTAAACACCGATCTCGACTACTGGGGGGCATACAGTTATCAACAGGAACACGATGTGGTACGCATCCAAGTTAAATCCAATAAAATCGATCAAAACGTGGAGGCTTTTACCATCCAATTTGAACAAACGGGTACTAATCAGGGAACCATGCAGATGGCCTGGGGAGATACCCTGGTTGAAATTCCTTTCGAATATTAATTAAAATACCAAACGAGTTTAACGTCGTTTGACCAGTGGGTATCCTCTGACCTCGGGACGTCGTCCGACCACGAAGTGATTTTTATTCATATCGAAGGGCCTCCGCAGCATTCGCAGATGAGGATTTGATCAATTCATGTCCTATCCTAGGCAGTCTTCATAATTTCGAGAGCCTGGCCTGGACAACAAGGCACTTCAGCATCTATATGCGACTGTTGTTTATAGTTCTTTAATGTAGATGTTTTTAAATTGAACAAGGCTCGGCGGGCTGACCCATTCGCCATCTTGTTTGTTACCATGATGTTGCAGACCGAGGTATCCTTTTTCAGGCAAATCCGGCAACCGGGCATGATCGAGGACCAGTTTATCATTTAGCATCACGGTAAGTACATTCCCCTGTAAAGTGATTTTAAAAGTATTCCATTCTCCAATATTATGATCTGCATTCGTCAATGGGGTAACGGATTTGATCACATCAGCGGGCATTTCCTTATCCATTCTGTACCCATAAACCTCCCCGGATCCAATGGGCCAACACCAGATGTTAACCTGGGATTTTCCCTGGCCTCTAAGCAGTATTCCTGAATCCGAATCCGGAACAACCATTTTGATCTCTTCACCATGTTCGTTTAGTTTGTGCGTACCATCCGGCATGATCAACGGAACTCTCGGGTTATCCCAGGGTGTTTCTTTGATCCGCCAATCCACATAAAGTTCAAAATCTCCGTACTCTTTTTTTGTCCATAAATTTTTATCCTCCGCGGCTTCACTTTCCGCGTCATAATCTATCACTCCATCAATAATTTTCCAGTGTCCATTATCACCAACAGGAACTTTCCAGCCAGAAAAATCGACCCCATTAAAAATAGAAGTGAATCCCTCCGGGATATCTGGATTATCGGCATTTTTTTTGGCACCCGTTTGACAGGCAAAAAATAACAAGGCGAAAATAAGGTATTTGAGTTTCATGTTTTTATAGTTTAAAAATGAAATTTAAATTTAACAAAATCATATCTTTAATTGCAATGAGATAAAGAAATCAAATTACCATTCCTGTTTTTTTCGGTGACGAATTGTTTCCTTATATAACAGGAAAAAGGTAATATTGAAAGGCGATTGAAGGCCATTGTTCCATGAAAATCTGCTCAATCATTTTTTGGCTCCTTATTATCTTTTCCACAAGCTGTGAGCATAAGTCAGCCCCGGATAATTCCGTTTCAAAACACCCACAGGATTTTAACACCCTAATCAATCAGTTTAAAAATCCTCCGGTTGAATACTCTACCGCTCCTTTCTGGGTTTGGAATGACCGGATCACCCTTGAAAAAATTGACCGGCAGCTAGCCGATTTAGAAAGCAAGGGGATTCACCAGGTATTCATCCACCCCAGACCCGGCTTAGTCACGGAGTATTTATCAGAAGAATGGTTTGAGTTATGTCTTCATGCCGTAAAAAAGGGAAAGGAACTCGGTATGAGGATCTGGCTTTACGATGAAAATTCTTTTCCAAGCGGATTTGCCGGAGGACATGTGCCTGCTTCCCTCCCACCGGGATCCGACCGCGTAGCGGGTCTCAGGATGGATAATCCTGATATCCTGGATACCTCTGAGGTAGCGAATTACGCCATCGTTCTTAAAAGAATAGGGAATTCTTTTGCCAATATTACGAATGGAGTACAAAACTATCTGAACAAGCCTGGAGATTATTACGGATTTACCAAGTGGTATTATCCGGAGAAGCAGGGATTGTTCGGAGGATTCTCCTATGTCGATCTCCTGGCCTATGGGATAACCGAAAGATTCATCCGGATTACCATGAGCGGATACGAGGAATATTTAGGAGAAGAGTTTGGCAAAACAGTCCAGGGCATTTTCACCGATGAACCCCATATCCATACGACCAAGGATCCTTCAGTAATAAAATTCACTCCGATATTATTCAACCGGTTCGAGGAAGAATATGGATATCCGCTTGAAAATTATCTTCCATGTATTATTGAGGAAGTAGGGGATTGGAAAAATGTACGTCACGATTATTATGCACTGTTACTGGATATGTTCATTGAAAGATGGGCAAAGCCATGGAAAACCTACACGGATTCAAACCAACTCAAATGGACAGGTCACTATTGGGAACATTTGTGGCCGGATCCGGAACATGTTGCTGACAATATGGCATTATATGCATGGCATCATTATCCGGGGATTGATATGTTGTTCAACAACGAAAAGAAAAGGCCGGATCAATTTGGCAATGTGCGTATAGTCAGGGAATTAAACAGCGTAGCAAATCAATTAGGAAAAGAAAGAACTCTTTCAGAAACCTACGGTGCATCGGGATGGGACCTGACATTCTCCGAGATGAAAAGACTGGGTGACTGGGAATATGTGCTCGGTGTAAACCTGATGAACCAGCATTTGGTTTATATGACCATAAAAGGTGCCAGGAAAAGGGATTTTCCATTATCCTTCTCCTATCATTCCCCCTGGTGGGAACAATACGGAATTCTTAACGAATATTATCACCGGTTATCCTTTGCCTTGTCATCCGGGCAGCAGATCAACAAAATACTGGTAGTCGAACCAACCAGTACCGCATGGATGTACTTTTCTCCGGACCAGGGGATAGAAGATGTCGCTAACTTCAACCGGATGAAAACACTCGAAAGCTCATTCCGTTCATTCCTGGATCTTCTTGAGAAAAATCAGGTCGAATACGACCTCGGAAGTGAAAAAATACTGGATGAATTCGGGGAAGTTTATCAAAATAAGCTGCAGGTTGATCATAGAAATTATTCCCTGATCCTGTTTCCACCTTCACTGGAGAACCTGGAAGAGCCCACTTTCGATCTGTTAACTACTTATCTCAGAAATGGCGGGAAGATTATTTCCTTCAATGGAATTCCCACGCATATCGATGGGAACCTCAGTCAAAATGTAAAAAGTACTTTTGCACAGTTTAACCAAAATTTTATCATCAAAGAATCCCTTGACATCCCGACTATCCTCGAGTATATGGTCTCTGAATCCTTCCTCCCGATTGAACCGGAAAAATGGGGCGGACGAGTATTTCATCATCGTCGTGAAATGCGGGAAGGAAATCTCCTATTTTTATCTAATTTCGACAGTCTTACAACCGCATCGATCCGTTTCAGGACCAAAGGAAAATCCATTTTGGAGCTGGATCCATTTAGCGGGAAAATATATAAATATCCTTCTATAACAGACAATAATATGTTAACAGCCCAGTTAGAGTTACCCCCGGCTGATTCCAGGTTATTATTTATATCGGAGAAAAAAGAGAATTATCCGGTAAAAAAGCGTGTCGACCCGGAAAAACTTAAAATAATTCCATCCGGAACATCCAGCATTCAGACAAATGGATACAATTCACTTACGCTTGACTATTGTGATATAGAGGTAAAAGGCCGCAGATTGGAGGATATTTACTTTTATCGGGCGGCGGATACCATTTATAAGGAATACCTGGGAGAGATATATGGTTTTAATTACAATCCCTGGAGTGTGGCAATTCAGTATCGGACCGGCATCCTGGATAAGAATAATGACCTTCAGCATTCAGAAGGTTATGCCGCATATTTTACATTTTCCGTCAAAGAGGATTTCAGGCCGTCTCCCATCCGAGCCGTTGTTGAAAACCCGGATTTATATTCCGTAAGCATCAATGATCATCCGGTCGCTCCGATGGATGACCAGTGGTGGCTTGATCGTGATTTCGGAGTATTTGATATTGCATCCTATATTTCAGAAGGCCGGAATATATTGACTCTGACAGCAGAACCCATGAATGTACTTGCCGAACTGGAACCCGTATACATCATCGGGGATTTTTCTGTTTACCCGAAAGAAAAAGGCTGGGAAATTGACAAGCCTGATAATCCCGGTTTAGGAAACTGGAGGGATTCAGGAATGCCATTTTATTCGGAAAGTGTCAGTTATATTAAGAAAGTCAGCATAGAAAAACATACGCTGGAACATTTGATGGTAGAATTACCCGCATGGGAAGGTTCAGTGGCCGATATTATTGTCAACAAAGAGCACGCAGGTCTTATTGCCTGGCCTCCACACCGGATAGATATCATGGACTGGACAAAGGAGGGAGAAAACGAAATAGAGGTTAAAGTATTCGGCAGTTTAAAAAATCTGCTGGGACCGCATCATAATAATCCATCCAAGGGTTTTGTTACTCCCTGGAGCTTTTTTTATGCTCCGGAGCATCAACCTCCGGGACTTGAATACGATCTGAATTCTTATGGACTATTGGAAGATTTTCAACTAACTGGCTATTGAATCGCAACACCAGATCTTAAGCTGCGCATGTACAACGAACATTCCCTGCGACCTCCTGGGATATATTAATGTGTCGTAGTCTTTCCTTTCGTTCCGGGAAACAATTGTCACACCTTGAGAAAAATTCAAGGTCCCAAATATCAGCAAACACCCTGCCACCTCTTAGCTGGATTCCATATTCCAGCACTTCTTCAAGTGATGAAATTTGTGGCGGGCTATAATACCCCGTTTTCTGCAACTGGTCAACCGCACCATTCCCGGGCCGGGTTGGAATAATCACGCAACATTCTACGCCCACCTGAAAAGCATAATCTACTGATCTTTTAGCCCAGATGATCCCTTCCCTTTCTGTTAAAAAGGGAGGTTTTAATAAGATAAACGCTCTTGTACGAATATGGTGCTGTTTTAAATACCGGACGGCCTTTCTGAAATCATCCAGCGTCATATTTTTGTTCAATCTCGACAATACATCGGGATGTACAGTTTCGAGTCCCATCGCCACTTCAAGATCTCCATCGATCGAGCCATTAAATTCAACACACCTTAAATCGACCAATTTTGGATGATTTTCGATAATGATGGTCTTAAAGCCCGAAACAAGTGTTTTAATTTCATCATAATCATTTTCAGGGATGGCCTGTTTATCAAAGAAATTTCCGCTATTGTATAATTTAACATGCCGGATACCCGCCATCTTTCGAATGGCCCATTCGATCTGGCCCGGTATTACTCCGTCGGCCAGCTTTTCATTGGTAGTATTCCTCCACAGGTCACACATCAAACATTTAAAAGGACATTCTTTATTAGCTAGGAATATAGTGCCTGTTTCTTCGATCTCTCCTGAAAAAGATCTTTCTTTCTCCCTTACATAGGCATAAGGTTTAAACGGATCTACCGGGTTCTTTATCCCTCTATGTGCAACGATCCATTCATTATCAAAATGCAGGTCCGGAAAACTAGCCATACAATGCCTGAAACTCTTTACGATATGCGATTTCCCTATCCGGAAAGTGTTTTTTAAATACTTCCTGATTTACTGCGCCATGTTGAAACCGCCTTTTATCAAATACCGGCATGTTCATACCTGTGATGGCTTTAACTCCTCTTGAAACGATTTTACCTTTTAATGAATACAATTTTTCATGATTCCAATCGGTCATCTCTATAAATGGGATTCCTTCAGCGATTTCAATTACGCCTGGAAGGGTGTATGGGCTCAATCCTTCAAAACCAAGTTGGGATCCGGTTGCATAAGTGCGTGTATAACCCCTGCTGAGTCCTCCGGAATAGGTTAATGAATGTTTAATCGATTCAACACCCCAACCTTCCTGATAAAGCATCAGGTTGTTTAATACACTTCTAATCGTAAGTTCAGGATTTTCCTCGATGGGATAATCTTTCAGATTTTCATCACCCCCATCTCCGTCTATCAGATATTTCCATTCCGGATAACGTGCCCGGATCTCCTTCAAAAGAGCATAATTCATGGTAGCCGATTGAATATCGAGCGGTTTATAATCTTCCACCACCCGGATGGTTTCTTTCCAGTTCAATGCCTCTTCACTAATTTTAATCGGTTCAAGGAAAATTTCCAGATCAAGCGCTTTCATAAATTCCCTTGCCTGTTTGAGGTCATCTCCTTTACCTTCGACCGATAGGGTAAAGGCCTTTAGCCTTGCCGGATTTTCGCCCAGTTCCCGCAAGGCATGATAAGTCAGAATAAAGACCGATCCGCTGTCGATACCCGCTGAAAAGCTGACTCCTACAGGACCGGAAGTTGCCCTGTGCCTGAGCCATTTCCGAATTTCATCGTATACCGTACCGATATATAATTTTCCAATTTCATCCAGGTTCATGTTTTTGAATTTATTCCGTTGTGGAGCAAAAAACCGTTCATAAACCGGATTTGGATCAGGGCAACCCAGCAGTTCTATTCTGGTGATGTAATGGGCAGGAACCATTCTGGTGTAACTTGGATGAAATTGATCATCCAGTCCCTCTTTTTTCAGATAATCGTAAATGCGATCAATCCTGTCCGATATAACAAGACAAGGACCATCAATTAATTTCGCGATAAAATACCGGAGCGGCCTTCCAATAGATCGGGCCATACGTACCGTTTTACCCTCTACGGATACCAGCGCAAATTGTCCGTCAATTTTTCTAACCTCCTCAATATTGCCTGATTTGATCCTTTCCCTGGCTACGTCTACCGACATATTGTAAATGATGTTCTTCTGATCATCCGTAAGGTCGATAACCCGTTCTACATATTGATTTTTCATTCTTATTTACTTTTAATGTCCCGTCAATAGTACTAAAATAATACTTCCTTCAATTTTTTATTCCTTTTCCATGAACAATTGTGATGTACCGATCCGGATCGACATTTTTAATAACATCCCGGGTTCCATCCAGCCAGTGTACTTCGAGTTTTTCAATCTGCGCTGATTTGCCAAGGCCGAAATGCAATCGTGGATCGTTATAGGACAGGTAAGAATTTGCCGGCTGGTTTACTCTTACAATCTTTTTATCATCCGTGTAGATAATAACCTTACTTCCTATGATAGATAGTGTACCATTCTGCCCAATTAGGGTAATTCCCAGCCAATGGTTCTGATTTGTATTATTATTTTTTAACAGGGAGGCAGATGCTTCCAGGTCTATATGGGAAACTACGATATCCAAATCCCCATCATTATCATAATCAACCGATGCAGCTGCCCTTCCAGACCGTTTTTTATGAAAATAGGATCCCATATTTTTTCCAACATCTGTAAAATGACCCTTCCCGTCGTTTTCGAGTAATAATTGAGGTTGTAAGATCAATTCTTCCGCCGTCCCATTGGCTGAAAAGATATCCAGGTCTCCGTCATTGTCGAAATCAAATAATACGGCTGCCCACTCCCCTTTTCCGGCAAAAATATTGGCAATTCCACTCCTTTCGGTAATATCCTCATAAATCCCATTTCCGGTATATCGGTAGAGTGCACCATATCGTAAATCGGTCACCAGCAGGTCGAGCAACCCATCGCCATCTATATCGCCCACTGAACCATGCATGGAACCGGTAGGTAAGCCTTTGTCGTTCACTGCCACTCCGGCAGCCACACCAACCTCACTAAATCTCCCATTCCCTTCATTCCGAAATAAAAAATTACGCTGATGATCATTCCCCTGGAAAAGATCCAGATCCCCATCATCTTCATAATCATAAACAGTAAGGCCCATGCATTTGGATTGAGGAAAATACATCCCCATCAGTCGGGTAACATCTTTAAATGAGCCGTCAGGTTGTTGCTGATAGAGAAAAGAAGGTTGCCCATCGTATTCTGAAGGGTGAGGCATCATTTCCGGTTGAGCAGGTGAAGTATATCCGGGATCAAACGCCAGAAAGTTCCCCACCATAAGGTCGGTCCGTTGATCCCGGTTAAAATCCCAATAAGCAACCCCAACACTCCATTTGGTATAACCATTTAATGTTTCTTCACCACGCAGTCCAAGCCGATCCGTGACATCTGTAAACGTTCCATCTCCATTATTCTCATAAAAAACATTGGGCCCATAATTCAACAGATATATATCGGTATCTCCATCCTTGTCATAATCAAATGCACCTGCGGCCATGCTCCAATTTCGGTCATCAATTCCTGCTTTTCCGGCTGTTTCCGTAAATGTTCCATCGCCGTTATTCCGATATAGCTTATCGGGTGTACCGGAAAATATTTTCCCCTCCGGGTCGCTGATCCCTTCCAGGTAAGTCCCATTCAACATATAAATATCCAACCAGCCATCCCCGTTATAATCGAGAATCGTCACACCCGAGCCACTGCTTTCGAGTATATTTTCATAAGTAAAGTCTCCGAAGGTATACATTAAATCCAGTCCTGAATCTTGGGCTACATCCTGAAACCAGTTTTTTTCAGGCTGCGATAACGCAGAGAAATTAAAAATGATCCACATAAAGATCAATAAAATTAAGGATCGGTCGCACTCCGTTTGTCTGATAATTCTCCACATAGGAAAAAATCTTTTTTTATTTTTCAGAATTCTCAATCTCATTGCCTGAATAATCAAAAATATGATAACTTACTGCGGATTCAGGCAATGTCAAATACCTGGCTGAATGAGAATAATAGCTTTGACCCTGATAAAATTCCTGTTTCCGTCTTTTCCCATTCTCCAGTTGGATCAACGCCCATTGTGACTCGTCTTTCACCTTTCGATATTTAAGTGGAGAAGTATATTCAAACACCCGGAGGCTATCCTGGTTTTGTGCTGCTACCACAAGCATTTTATTTTCATCGACCGGGAAGCTGACCAATGATTTTGCATTGCCGGGGACAAAAAAGCCTGTTTCCGTATAATTCCGAGATTGAAACGTACCGTCTCCCTTACCTTCCAGCAAAAGGCCATTCAATGCATCGCTGGGTCCCCAAAATGAATTATTCCCATATTCATTACCTACTACCAGAAGATCAAGAAATGCATCGTTATTAAAATCTCCGGGTTGCATTCCGAAGAGTGGGGCGAATTGTGCTTCCCGGGGAAGGGTCTTGATTTTAAAATTACTGCCGTCAATATTTTCCAGATATATACTTTGAAAAAAGGTCCCCACCAGCATGTTGGCCATTACCAATTCTTCTTTGGAAAGGAGGCTGTCGATTGTCGCCTCGCTGTAGGATTCATAATCATCAAACCTGCTTTTTATTCCATCCATTTGTCTGAACAGATCCGAGCGAAAATGTATCGGATATTCTTTCTTCCCTCCCCGCTGATCCGGATAATAGGTGGTAAGGATCACATCATAGCGGCCATTATTATCAAAATCTCCATGATAAGCCTTAACAGGTTCTTCTTTTGAGGCTTTGAATATCGAATTTAATCCCAAATTGCCTGCGACATAATCCATGTCACCATCATTATCAAAATCACCGCCGCAGATGCTGTTCCACCAGCCCTTATATTCCCCAAGGCCGTATTCAGCCGTCATATTATCCAACATGCCTTTATTATTTATAAAAATCATGACAGGAAGCCATTCCCCCACTATAATCAGATCAATCCGTCGATCATTATTTACATCTGACCATAATGCATCGTTAACCATTCCCACATCAGACAGTTCAGGACAATACACTGAAGTTACATCAGTAAACAGAATATTATCCGGTTCTGAATCATTCCTCAGGATAAAACCAGGCGCCGGTTGCGGATATTTCCCGGGAATCACCCTGCCACCAACGAAAAGATCAAGGTCCCCATCTCCTTCAAGATCCACTCCCTTAACACAACCACTACTCACATTCATGTCAGGGAGCGCATCTGCAGCAAATTTAAAATTTCCATTTCCATCATTTACATATAACTCGTCCTGATAAAAATCGGGTAAAAGTTCTTTTTCAAATCCACCGAAAGCTAAATATAGATCCAGGTCACCATCCTGATCCGCATCAAATAACAGACTACCCTGCTCTTCCTTTTCCGGATTTGATTTTATAAACTCCTTCGGGGTGAAAATATTACCAGAGCGTATAAAAAACACCCCGTTATTCCCTGTAGCACCGGCTACAAACAGATCGTATTGTCCATTCCCATCTACGTCACCTACGGCCATGGAAGGACCGGCCTGTGAAAACTGACGAGGTAAGGATGGTTGAATATTAAAATCATTAAAAGGTTTTTCCTTATGCAGGTAATGGAGGTTATAAGCGGCTGAAGATTCCCTGAACAAATTTCCGGATGGATCCTTCTTTTCTAATTTGCCGGAGTTACCCGTCAGCTTTTCTGCATCCTGATAAGGAATGGTTAACTGTTGCCCGGCAGTCAGATCATATAATACGGTTTTTTTACCATCGGGCCAAAAAATTACCAGCGAATCAATCCGGTCGTTTTCTCCCAGGCCAAAATGGATCCGTGGTTCCTTGTTCGAAAGAAATCCATGGTAAACCGAATAGTCTTCAAACAGCAATTTACCGTTAGCATAGTAAAGATATATCTTTGAACCACCTGTATAAGCCAGTTGTTCATTACCTTTCAGACAGATCCTTAGAAAATTGCCCTTTTTATTGCCTTTCCGCTTTCGGATCAACTGGTTTTCAAAAAACATGGCAGGTTCGTTTATGTTGGAGAGGATAATATCCAGGTCCCCGTCGTTATCAAAATCAGCATAACTACCCCCATTAGAAAAGGAGAGCTTATTGATTCCCCATTCCTGTGTTAAATTTGTAAAAGTCAGATCTCCGTTATTTCTGAAAACATAATTGGAATGGTGCCTAACCGGTATGATCATTAATATTTCTTCCTGACTAAACATACTGCCCCTGCTAAAACCAGAAGTAGCATAATCCAGGTCTGTTACATCTTTCGGATATCCATTACTGATGAATAGATCTCTGTATCCATCGTTATCGTAATCGGCAAATAAGGCGGACCAGCTCCAGTCCGTGGCGTATATACCCGCAAACAATCCAATTTCACTGAATTTATGATTCCCCAGCGCATCTTCCCCATTATTTATCTGAAGCATGTTCCTTTTATATTGGGGTTCATATCCATATCGCCTGTTCAATTGTTCATTCTCATATCGGCTGGTTCCGTGCATCTGCTTTAAAAGCTGATTGCTTTCAGGCAACATGTCCAGCGTAAAAATATCCGGAAGGCCATCGTTATTGACATCAGCAATATCATGTCCCATTGCCGAATGTGTCTGATGTTTTAAATAGTTGCGGATCTGGTTGCTGAAGGATCCATCCCTGTTATTGATAAACAATAGATCATTAGTCAGGTAATCGTTACTGATATATATATCCTGATAACCATCCTGATTTATATCCACTATGCTGATGCCCAGGCCATAACCTTCATAGGTAATACCCGTTTCCCGGGTTACGTTTGTGAAGGTCCCATTCCCATTATTTCTGTAAAAACGATCATTATTGGGGGCTGATCCATCCAATTTCCTTTCACGGTACGTGTTGGGAGTGGGTGTGTATAAAAAATTGGTCAATACATATAAATCCAGATCATTGTCATGATCATAATCAAAAAAAGCACCGTGGCTGGAGTAACCATCATCATCTATCCCAAATTGTTCTGCTTGTTCTGCAAAACCGGGCAAACCATTTTCATCTAATCCCAGGTTAATGAACAATTTATTCCTACGGCGCAGCGGATCTGAAAAATTCGATGCACAAACATAAATATCTTCCCAGCCATCTTTGTTAATATCGATTATGGATATCCCGGTACTCCAAATATCATCGGCGCCCACACCACTGTCTCTTGTGACATCCTCGAACTGTAGGTCACCCTTATTCAGATAAAGCCGGTTTGAAACCATGCCCCCGCTGAAATAAATGTCCATCAATCCATCACGGTTAAAATCTCCAATACCGAGTCCGGCGCCGTTATATATATATTCATTCGACAGAATATTAAAGTATTCATCTTCAATAATCTGGTTATTAAAATAGATTCCGGTCTTCTCAGGAGGTAATATCATTAATAATGGCCCGGTTTGATCCCGACATCCGGCAAACGGGAAAAAGGATAACATTACAAAGAATATTTTCCGGATCGATGTAATTTTCAGGAATTGACGTTCAATCCATTCTTTATCCATACGCAGCATCCAATCAATGATCTTAATATCTATCCTTTTATTCAAATGAAAAATCAAGTTATAATAATATAAACCGATTAATGGGAGGAAACCACCAATTCACTAACAAATTGATCCTTATGAAACAATTAAAATACTGAAACAGGTCTAAAATCCATTGACCAATGCTGAACTTATTCACTTAAGCCGGATAAATTATGCCTGAATTGATGGGTGTCTATATTTCTTGTATTGAATTTTTGCATGTAATGTTTCATTTCATCATTCATCGGAAAGGATTCATCTGATGGATATGGATAGGCTGCCATGCCATGAAAAGGAAGTGGATCGACGGTCTGTCCCTTCGCCGTGTTGATATCTCCATCCTTTACCCATCCGATACTATGAATGAGGTAATCCCGTTTCCAGCCTTTCGGCAGATTTGGCAGGTGGTCCAGTTCAAATTCAAGCGTAATTTCATCCCCCGCATTGGCTATGATATACCGGTTATCGGCATCATCCAGTAATTCGTTAACATCTCCGTATCTTGTATACATTCCCGTCAGATCCCTCCACTTTTGTCCGGTTGTGTATTTCTGATAGTCGAACCAATGAGGGCCGTATATCCCTCCTTTTCTGTACATTTTGGAAAACCCACGATAATGCAGATCCGCCTTGTCGGGTTTTAATTCCGTTGTAATCATCCTGATAGCCGGATTATGATAGGCGTAAAATATATGATCCCAGTATATCTCCATATTGGTAAGAATTCTGATCTTCCGCTGGTCCGTAATAAATTTGCCCTGGAGATCGACAATGACTGTCTTATCTTTTCCCATGGGAAATCCCATATAATCAATCACGGTCTCCCATTCATTATTAGCATTCAGGACCTGCAGGTAGGGTGGTACGATAACCAGGTTATCGGATTGTGAAATAGCCACGTTGATACTTGCATCGGTTGGAAAGATCCATCCCCTGAGAAATAGGAAAAGATTATTATCCTCGATATCATTACCCAGGTCCAGAATGAGTTCCTTCATTTCGGTAATACCCTGATATCTTTCTCTTTTAAACTGGGTTATGTACAGGTCGTCGTGATTTGAAACCTGAGGCAGGAGATTGTGACCATGTTCATCCTGAACGGTTTCAGGAAGAAATATCCTGTCACTTTTAAATATATTCCTATCCGGGAACGGGGGAGGCGTAAATTTTTCATCCACAAATATTTCCGTTGATTCCGGATGATCAACTGCAATAAGTCTGGCTTTATCATAATAAATGGTCTCCCATAGTTCACCAGTGATCTGGAGAGATAGTTTACCTTCTATAGGTTTCAGTAATTCTCCAGAAATTTTAATATAATCATCAGACGCTTCCGGGAAGGCATATTTCTTATCACCACCCATAATTCCGAGAGGCATGCCCAATGCACTTCGCCACATAATATCTTTCACAAACACATATTCATGCCCGTTCCAGGTATACAGAAAGGGGCATGAACCTTTTAATTCCTGCTCTTCAATTAAATCCTGATCACTTCTCGGGGTAAACAAATTCTGAGGCACGCCGTTTGTCCAAACGATCCTTACAACATCTGCCTGAGAGCGATTTCCAAGGCCAAAATGAACATTTGGATCATTGACTACTTTCATCTGATATAGATCACCTGCCCTGACCTCAACCTTAGATCCGATACCAAAATGATTATTCTTACTGCTGCCTGTCCGTAAACCAACCAGTTGGATCTTGATATAATGATTGGCATTCCCTCCATCGTTACGGTATAGTTTAATACTTCCCGACTTTGTGATCGCATAAAGATCAAGATCGCCATCTTCATTAAAATCGGCAATTTCCATTCGAGTGATCACTGGAACTTCTTCCGGCAGCAAACGGTTTGCATCTTCAAATGCTGCCCAGCCATCGTTATGGATCAAAATAAGGGATCGACCATTCTTATCCTCAGGTGTTCCCGAAACCAGGATATCCAGAGAACCATCGTTGTCAAAATCAAAAAATGCGGCATCGGAAATCATTATCCTGTTCAGATAATTCCTGACAGAACCGATTTGAGCATCCTTTTCAAACGATCCGTCACGCTTATTGGAATATAATGCCGAATTTGATGAAGGAGAAGATAATAAAAACAGATCCACATATCCATCGTTGTTGTAATCCCCAATTGCAACCTTTTCGGTGTCGATTGTATTTTCAATTCCTGAAACCTCGAGAATGTCTTTAAAATGTCCTTCCCTCAGATTGGTGAAAAGATTATCCTGTCCCTGCCTATTGACTACATATAGATCAATATCCCCGTCGTCATCAAAATCACCAAAGGAAATATCCCTGGTATCGGTATCTGAGCCTGCAAGACCCATATCCCTGGCTTGCTCAGTGAAAGAACCGTCCGAATTATTACGATAAACAAGGTTGGTTCCGTCCCTGCCAATAAAAAAATCCAGGTCGCCGTCATGATCAAGATCCACATATTTTACTACCCTTTGGCCTGATCCTCTACTTATTCCTGCCTCTTCAGAAACATCCTCAAAATTTTTTTCACCGGTATTCCTGTACAACACACTTCGGTTTTCCATCAGAATAAAAAGGTCGAGGTATCCGTCATTATCAAAATCGAGAAAACCCGCATCCAACTCAATTCCCTGGTGATTCAATCCGGATTCCCCTGTTATGTCCATATAGGTCCCCATGTCGTTCCGGAATAAATAAAAACCTTTTCCCGCGTTTACATTGTTCTTGTAATACACATCCTGATCACCATCTCCGTCAAAATCTGCGATGGCCATGGTTCCCGGTACGAATAAATTCATATTCTGGGCTGAATTGCGTTTTTCCTCATTTTCAAGGCCAACCGATTTGGTTACATCGGTATATTTAATGGATTCCAAAATGGATTCTCCTTCCTGAATATAAGAAACAGTTGGTACCCCCATTGTAATTACGGGGAAACCTATTAATTCACCTCCCGGCCCCTTTAATTCCAGAATGCCGGCCTGATAGGGTGATGAAACTTTTAAGAAGTTGTGAAATATCCTTACTGCGGTCAAGGCCTCTTCATCTTTTGACTGTTTCAGGGATTCAATGGCTTTGTTGTAAAAGGAAGTTGCTTCATCCGGAAAGACAGGATATTGCTGCCGGATGCTTTCCAATAGCTCCAAGGCATCCCCGGAATTGCCATCCCGGATC
>Ga0209536_100003568_pt1 | contig 24932 bp, 13 predicted proteins | sample DeeMarSeWOR28_12_FD_187461 | JGI IMG/M metagenome (GOLD analysis project Ga0209536, IMG submission 187461) | Marine sediment microbial communities from White Oak River estuary, North Carolina - WOR-2-8_12 (SPAdes) (version 2) | ecosystem: Environmental > Aquatic > Marine > Intertidal zone >...
GTCTTTGAACTCAGTATTTAATCTTATCATTGCCCGGTTCCTCTTTTCATAACTAACCTCCCAGTGATGCTCTGATTCCGCAACTTATCAGTTCATCAACAAAGCGCTGTGCCTCATCGCGTTCCGGCAGTAGCCCGTTCTGCATCTTATATTCCAAACCGAGGGCGGCGTACTTAGGCGCACCCAGATGATGCTGCCTTAAAACCTCCACGTGCAAATATTGCCGCTTCTTTGCCAAATCATACAAAAACATCCGAAGTTTTTCCAATTCTTCTTTGTCGTCGTTCATACCTTTCACAAAAGGTATACGAATTGTAAGCTGTGTTTGTTTTTTCGCCATAGACATTAAATTTTGGAGGACAAGCTGATTATCCGCTTCCATCCAATGCCGGTGCTTATCCTTTGAAATGCACTTCAGGTCGCAAATCAGCAAATCGACCAGACCAACAAACTTTTGAACATTTGCAGTGCCGGCGTTTGTCTCTATGGCGGTATGAATATCTTTCTTTCGTAACGCTTTAATAGTCAGCAGGAGCTGTTTTGCCTGCAGGGTCGGTTCTCCTCCGCCGAAGGTAACACCACCATCGGGGCCAAAAAGCGGCCGGTATTGCTGCGCGCGTTCGACAATCTCAGCAAGAGGAATTTCCCGGCCAACGTACTCAAATGCGGGATGATGCCAGTGCCGAACGCATGAAAAATCAGGACATACTGCACACTTACTGCGGTCAATCGTCCATTTACCTGATGTTTTTGTAACGGCCCCATACGGACACGACTTGTCAGCGTACTGAGCACGGTCGGGATAGAACAAAATTTGCGGTTCAGCGGACAATCCCTCCGGGTTGGCACACCACCTACATCGAAAATTACATTCCTTAAGATACACTACCCAGCGCCGGCCGGGGCCATCAAATCCTTCGCTCCAGCCTATAGAGAAAACATTCATTTACCCTTCTCCAAGTCGGGACGAACATCATCCTTGGATACTAATCCCAAACCAATAGCAGCAGAATATGCCGCACCGAGAGCCGCAGCTTCCTTATTGGTACTTATGTAACTCGGTAAATCAAAAATCGACCTAATAACATCGAGTACCACTGGGTTTCTGCGAACTGCGTTACCACTGGCAATTATTCGCGTTAAACCTTTAATTTCAGCCGAAGAGGCCATTTCTGCAAGCTCTCGAATCATCCCCTCGACAAATCCCCGAATGAGATTGGCGATAGTGAAATTATCCACTCCAATGCCGTTGATACTTCCCCGAAGATTTGGCTCAAGCCGGGTTCCGCTAAAGCGAGTGTCCACTGTTATTCCCGAAGCCCCTTCCGCAGTTTCTGCCGCAATAGCATTCATCCGGCTGTAAACCTCCTCGTCACTTGGCTCTGTCCCGGCAAATTCCCTGACAGTCGCCTGAATAAACTTTTGCAGGCATGCGTATGACCATCCGCCGCACAAGCTTGCACCTACAAGAATAAATCCTCCAAACGGCATCGGTCTTGTTTCGAGAGTCTCGACAAACTTATACTCATTTTGAGGAATCGATATTTGTCCACCGGTACCAAGGTTTAAAACCACAACATCATCGGCAAAACCAGCGGCCCCAATAATGCTGGCCTGGTTATCACCCACCGGACTGCATACCTGCACATCAGACCCAAGGCCAAGCTGCTTTGCTATAGCGGGCTGAATTTTACCCAAAGGCTTCGCCGTTGAATTAACTGTAGGAAGCACTTTCTGTGGAATCCCAAGCTTATCAACTGCCTCCGAATCCCACCGGCCTTTTTTAAGGTTAAAGATTCCCCAGCTTGCAGCGTGTGTGCATTCAGTAGCACAAACTCCGGTCAGGCAGCCGGCGATATAATCGGCAATCGTTAACGCAACCGCACCTTCAGGAAGCCGGCCATTTTTTTGAAGCCACCTCAATGTTGCTCCACCATATCCCGCATGTAAACAGCAGCCTGTACGTTCATGGATAGTTTTATCCAGGGGCCGGCCGGTTTCATTGAAGGAGCCGGGCTTATCGCCTGCAAGAGTTCTCCGGTCTCTCCAGGTAATGAGATTGCTTTGTGGCTGAAGGTCGGAATTAACCAGCAGCACGCCGTGCATCTGGCCGGTAATGCCTATACCAACAACATCATTTTTACGAAAATTCTTTTCGCTTAAAAGATTTTGAATCAATTCAAGACACAAATCCCGGATGCGTAAGGGGTCCTGCTCATGGTAGCCTGTAGCCAAATTTGCAATTTCAGTATCATTTTTCTTTGAACAGATTGCCACCGGCCCAAGCGAATCACACGAAAGTGCCAGTGCACATAGATTTGAAGTCCCAATGTCCAGAGATAAAACGATTTTATCGCTCATTCTCGATCCGCATCAGTTCAATAGAGATTAATCCATCGTGAATGCACAGAAAACGAACAATACTACCTAAATCTCGGTCACCTGTCAAATTTGCAGTCATGGGATTTATTATATGACGTAATCCTTGATTTATTAGCGGATTTATGTTACAATTTTTCTTGTTGATTTCCACTTTACTAAGAACGGACGATTTAAGATTCAAGGGTGTTAAAATGAGGAGGAAAATTGCTTATGCAAGTCTCTTTTTTGTGTTTTTCGCCCCAGCTATAGTCATTTTTGGGGCTCCGAAACACGACTTTGCATGTTTTGCCCCTGATGAAATAATCGTAAAATTCAAACAAACCGCCGCAGCAGCCCTTGAAGAAAAAAGCTCAGCCGGCTTAGCCGCAGCGAGGTTAGAGTTGCCCGGCTCTCTGGACAAACTGAACAGGAAATTCGGTCTCAGGAATATCAAACCACTATTGAAAAACTTTAAGGCGGACAGAGAACGGCTAAAAGCTTTATTGAACAAAGAAAAAGCCCTCTTGACAAAGCGTGAAAAACGTATCCTGCAGCGGCTAAGACGTGCCCCCCAAAAAGCAACTGTTCCTGCACTTGACAGGATATACAAACTGCAGTTCTCCCTTGCGCCGGACGAGTCCATCCAGGAAGTTATGGACGCGTACAATGATGACCCGAGTGTCGAATATGCCGAGTTGAATTACAGGGTTTCAATTCAAAAAGAACCTGACGATCCCTGTTATCCCCTGCAGTGGGCTTTGGACAACATTGGCCAGGATTACCCGGTAAGCGGTAAATATGGTTACCCGCCGGGTACACCGAACAGCGATATAGATGCACCCGAGGCATGGGACTTTCACACCGGAAACTCGGAAGTTGTCATCGCTGTTGTTGATACGGGTGTGGACTATGCTCACAGAGACCTGCAGGGCAACATTTGGATTAATAGCGGTGAGATCCCCGACAATCAAGTCGATGACGATGGAAATGGGTACATCGACGACATATATGGTTATGATTTTCTCAACAACGACAGCGACCCCAACGACGACCACGGCCATGGGACACATTGCTCGGGAATAATCGCGGCCGGAGGCAATAACGGGCTCGATATTGCCGGAGTCTGCTGGAATGCCAGGATAATGGCACTGAAATTTCTGGACGAGAAAGCAGAAGGGTTTTCATCCGATGCAGTAACTGCTCTTTATTATGCAGCCAAAAATGGAGCGGATGTCATATCCAACAGTTGGAGCGGCCCTTTTGCCTCGGATGCGATGGAAGAAGCGATTGAGTACGCCCACAGCCTGGGTGTGATAATGGTAGCTGCGGCCGGCAATAATAATTATGATAATCCCCGTTATCCAGCCTTCTACGAGCATATGATTGCAGTGGCCGCGACCGATTCGGACGATAAAAGAGCACCCTTTTCCAATTATGGCGAGTGGGTCGACATAGCAGCCCCCGGAGTTGACGTCTTATCACTACGTGCCGGACTGACCTCTATGGGTACTATATTTGACGACTACACAACAGTTGCCTCAGGAACATCGATGGCCTGCCCGCACGTAGCGGCTGTAATCGCTCTGATTATATCGAACCATCCTGACGCCTCGACTCACGTTATAACTGAGAGGTTGTTCACGACTACAGATGACATATCAACAAAGAATCCGGGCTTTGACGGTTTGCTTGGAGCCGGCAGGCTCAATGCCTACAAAGCCGTGCGGGATGGATTTAAAGGCATCGTTACTTTCGATAGTGACTTCTATTCGTGCGATGATATTGTGACTATTGAGGTGTTGGATTTTGATCTTATCGGACAGGGAACACATCCAATAACCGTAACAACTGATGCCTATGACCTGGAGACGGTAACTGTGTTCGAAGACACAAATAAGCCCTGGCTGTTTGCAGGGACAATTTACACGTCCTCTGATACGGTAATCACTGAAGACGGTATGTTGCAGCTCTCTCATGGCCGCATTATCACGGCAACGTATTCGGATGGCGATGACGGCAGCGGTAATCCGGCAGCGACGACGGCCACGGCGACAGCGGATTGTATAAGTCCGGAGATTTTTAATGTTCAAATCGATGTGCCGGGCCCTGAGCCCGAAGTTACATTCCAAACAAACGAACCAACTACCGCGCGTCTGCTTGCTGGTCTGACCTGTGGAGGACCGTACATCATCGAGGCAACATCCTCAATTTTGTCAACCAGCCATACTATAAAGCTGACCGGAGTTTCCCCTAAAACGGATTACTTTTACATTGTTGAAGCTGCCGATGTTGTTGGGAACAAAACTGTGGACGACAATTCCGGCGACTGTCACGCGTTCACTACCGACGTGGGCCCGCGCGACATTTATGTCCCGGCTGAATACCCCACCATACAAGAGGCAATCAAACGTTCCTGGAATGGAGGAACCGTATGGGTTGCTGATGGAATCTACCGGGGCCAGGGCAATCGTGATATTGATTTCCTGGGCAGGGCGATAATCGTTCGCAGTGAGAGCGGCCCTGAGAGCTGTATCATTGATTGCCAGGGGAGCAAGGTCAATCCGCACCGCGGTTTCTATTTCCACGAAGGCGAAGGGGAATCATCTATCCTGGACGGACTTGCGATTATAAATGGATACGTTAATGACGAGGGTGGAGGAATCTATTGTACGGAAAGCAGTCCGACGCTGATTAACTGTATGTTTTACGGGAACACTGCCCAATACTGGGGCGGCGCGATAAGCAATCGCAACAACAGTTCGAGTTTAATATTGACCAACTGCGCTTTCAGTACAAACTCAGCTCGCTGGGGTGGCGCGGTGGCTTGTTGTTACTGTTACCGGGGCCCGACGCTGGTCGACTGCACGTTCAGCGGCAACTCGGCCGGATACGGCGGCGCAATTTATAACGACCACAGCAGACCCACAGTCACCGACTGTAATTTCAACGGTAACTCTGCGACAAACGGAGCAGGTGTGTACAGCTACGGTGGAGTATACGACGTATCTTTTATCGGCCCGAAACTACACAATTGTATGTTCAGCGAGAACTCGGCATCCTCGTACGGCGGTGGTGTATGCAACTTCGAAAGCAGCCCGACGGTAACCAACTGCATATTCACTGATAACTGGGCCCGGCATTACGCAGGCGCAGTATTCAGCAGCGACGGAAGCAATCCGGTGCTCGGCAACTGCACGTTCAGCGTAAATTCAGCCGACTATGGCGGTGCGATTTGTAGCATGGTATACAGCCGTACAGCGCTTTCGAACTGTAAGATTACCGGCAACTCGGCTCAGTTGAATGGTGGGGGGGTATATGGTGGCCTCGGACCGGTCAGCAACTGTACTATCACCGACAACGATGCAAATGTCGGTGGCGGGCTTTATGGATGCAACGGGCAGGTCACCAACTGTATAATCAACGGCAACATTGCCATATCGCGCGGAGGTGCGTTTTTCTCGTGCAATGGCCCGATTATCAACTGCACAATCGCCGACAACTCAGGTGGCGGGCTGGATAGATGCTTCGGTCCTATAATTAATTGCATCATTTGGAATCAGAACACCGGCAGTTCACCCGGTGAGTCGGTTCTGTCCGGCTCTTCCGTGCCACTTTACAGTTGCGTGCAGGGCGGTTCTGATGGTATTGGCTGTATCAGCAGCGATCCCTGTTTTATTGATGCCCAAAACGCCGACTATCACTTGTTGCCCAATTCACCATGTAAAGATTCGGGCAATTATTACTATTGTATGAATCTGCCCTGCACCGATCTTGACGGCTTGACACGAATGGCAGGCGGGCAGCTCGATATGGGTTGTTATGAGGCCGACAGTACGCCGGATATAGACGGTGACTGGCTGACAGCTTCGCAGGAGGCCCTTTACGGTACGCATCCAAACCTGCCGGATACGGACGGCGATGGCATGGCTGATGGCCTGGAAATCCTGGGTGGAACCGCCCCGCTGGTTGCCGATCCGCTTCGAACGTGGCAGGTTCCCACTGATTCAATCACCATCCAGCAGGGTTTGTTCTTCAGCCGGCCCGGTGAGGTCATTGTCCTGGCCGAAGGCACATACTATGAGAATATTTACCTCGGGGGACGCAATATCACCCTCACCGGCAGCGATCCAAATGAGCCTAATGTCGTCGCGGCCACCGTGATAGACGGTGATACTGATCGTGACCCTGAGACTATGAGCGGTCGTGTCGTAAATCTTATGGGCACTGAGGATACTACTTGTCATATCAGCGGCTTAACAATCACAGGGGGAAGTACCAATACAAGGGGCGGAGGTATTTATGGGGCGGGCGCTAGAGCCTCTATAAGTAAAAGCATAATCAGCAGCAATCATGCCCTCGATGGTGGTGGCGGCCTGTACGAGTTCGACGGTCCTGTCACCAACTGCACTATAACCTGTAACTCAGCCGGGGATGGAGGAGGACTATATTATTGTCGTGGCCCCATAATCGACTGTACAATCATCACAAATATGGCTGACTTCCGCGGCGGAGCAATGTTCAATTGCGGAGGCGAGTACATCTGCTACGGCCCGAACGATTGTGTCTTCTCGATTGATAATTGTTTCATCGGTGACAATTCGGCATCTTTCGGCGGTGGGACATACAACAGTATAACCAGCCCGACTCTTACCAAATGCACATTTAGTCGTAACATGGCCGAGGACTATGGCGGCGGAATGTATAACTACGAGAGCAGCCCGGAGATGACAAACTGTATATTCAGCGGCAACTCGGCGAACTGCGGCGGAGGGATATACAATTACGAGCGTACCAAACCCAATTTGACAAACTGCACGTTTGCTCAAAATTCAGCCCCGAACGGAAATGCTTTGGTTTGCGATTCCAATGACCAGCAGTATCCAAGCTATCTTCAGCTCACTAACTGTATCCTCTGGGATGGTGGTGATGAAGTATGTAACAACGACAGTTCGACCATCATAATTACTTACAGCAACGTGCAGGGTGGTTGGCCGGATGTTGGCAACATCGACGCCGACCCGCTTTTCACGGATACCAATAAGGGAGACTATCGCTTGTTGGCCGGTTCACCCTGTATCGATTCGGCGATAGAAGCCGGCGTATACGAGGATATTGAAGGCAATGTTCGCCCGTTTGATTTCCCGGGCGTTGATAGTAACGACGGGTCGCCTGGTTTTGATATGGGTGCCTATGAAGCCGTTGCAACGACACAGTGCGAACTCATTATACTTCCACGCATGATTATTCGCGGCGGAGGAGGCGAAACGATAATGGCAATAATGCGGCTGCCGGAGATGATAGTCAAAGATGACATTGACGCTTATGAACCGTTGGTCCTGTATCCCGGCGCTATCGAAGCAGCCCGTCAAAAACTTATCCCGCCGAGCATGGAAGCGAAAAGTAACGCCAGAATTCATGCAGTCTTCGATACAACAGAATTGTTTGCTGAAACTGATGATAATGGAGATATACAACTAACCGTCACAGGCAGGTTCAATACAGGCAAGTACTTCTACGGCACTGATACAATCGGAATAATAAGTCCCTTGGGTGATGAAGAACAATAGCGGCTAACCAATTTCACATTACTGCCGTGCCACTGTTTTCATCAATATTGAACATGACTTTTGCCCGGGATTTTACGGGTTGGCAGTTCCGGGCGAAGGTACAGCCGCTTGCCAATTGGATACATCATTGCCGTAATCAGCCGATACCTTACGCGAAAGCGATTTGCCAAGCCCATCTGCCTCAGTTGGCCAGAGGTCCACGCCGCCGGGAACATCCTCAGGATGCAGGCCGTCACTGTAAGTCACCCTGTCGATGCGGATATAATGACGCGTACCCTGATCATCAATATCACCGGGCATGGCAATCTGTAACCTTTCGCCGGCGTTGCTCAACCTGCCGATGTAACCTTCGAGAACCTGAACGCCGGGCGGCATGCCGCCATATCTTGCCGTAAAGGCGGTAAGGTCCTTGGCCAATATCAGATAACCATAAGCCTGTATCGTTACAACCGGACCCTCTGAGAACGTGTAATCAATACCATCGGTGAACTTCCACGGTGTGGATTTGTCATAGCGATATAACGTCACCAGTGCTCCGGTTATGTTGTGTAGTTCGATATATTCTTCATTCTGATTACCGGTCGGTGGATTGTACATGATCTCGTTGATTACAACGGGACCGACCTTGGGATAAGCATTATTTGAATCCGGCGTATTGTAGTCCATCGCCACAAAGTTGAAATTATCGGTGCTTCTCTTGTAGTAACGACCAAACGATACATTGGTCTGCGAAGCTCCAAAATTCTCTACATCGCGGTAGCCGGTCAGGAATCCATTCGGGTCCAGGTGTGAAGACAGGCACGCCTCCTCGCCGTTCTCGCTTAATGCAAAAGGCACAAGACAGCCCGGGTCGCCGGGATTGTTGAAATCCGTGTCCTGATAGAAGACCAAATAATCATTGCCGCCAATCGTTGTTCCATCGGCAATCCTGTATTTTTTCAGGTTTGGCTCATCTCTGTCATTGTCACTGAGGAACCAGCCGCCGATGCTAATCGCTTCATCGGTGGTGTTGTGCAGCTCGATCCAGTCCGATCCGGCATTCGAATGCGCCATCACTTCATTGATTACTATGTCACCGGGATTGGGCAGCCTGCCGCTGTCATCGGAACCGGGCGTCCCGTAACGGCAAAGGCTCGTACGCCAGGAACTTTTCTGACTCCAACGTCTCGTCGGATCGGCTAAATCCTTAAATTCACTTTCGCTGATTGCTCGGTCGTGGATGCGTACATCATCAATCAGGCCCTTGTAATAGGTAGAAGCGATAGGTTCGTAGCCTATATGGAAATTCTTATTAACCCCTGTGAAACCGGTTGAGGACTCGCTGTCTTTCAACTCCTTATCAACGTATAGCTTCAGTTCGGAACCATCATTGGTTGCCGCGACATGGTACCATTGGTTTGCGTTAATTGTCTCGGGTGAGATTGCCTGAATATAACCTGAGCTGCCGAAAATGTAAACATCAGGTCTATTATTGGAAATATAGAAATAGAAACCAAGGTTGCCGGCAGATGTATTCTGCATCAGGACGGGATTCCACGGCCCTGCTGATGCATCCAAGCGTATCCATGCCTGAGCAGAGAAAGTGTCTCCTGCTAAAGGACCGACAGGAGCAGCAACAACATAATCTCCTACACCATCAAAGCTTAAAGCTCCGTCTAAACGTCCTGCTGTCCAGGTTGGATTTCCAATTAGCGCTCCATTGTTGGTGCCTGCGCTGTCCGTCGCGGTGGTGCCTGAGTCCTCATCGAGTTTCCAGTGCGCGACCAGTCCTTCCAAACCAAGGACGGCGCTGTCGCTCGGCTCTATTATAGTCAGTGAAAAACCGTCTCCGTCGGCGATAGGATACCAGCCGTCATTGTACTTAAAGTCTGAAATCGTCCTGCCTATCGGATCCTCCAGCTTAATCCTTTCCCCATTGTTGGCGAGGCTGCCGACGTATTGGCCTGCCGTATTGATCCCTGTGCCATATCTGGCCTGGAATGCAACCTGGTCTTCAACAACTACGACACATTCACCGGGATCAAGCTCCATGTCCGGGAAGGTGAAATGGATTCCTTCGGTGAATTTTACTAAATTAAGATTCAGGGTACTTGCACCGATGTTTTTCAATTCAACGAATTCCTCGTTCGGGTCGGTTAAAGCTCCGTCGTTTCGTGAATGGTACATAATCTCGGTAATGCGCAGGTTCTCAACGAGCGGACCGACGGAATATATCGCCTCATTCAACGCGCTCCAGGTTACGCCGTTCCTGCTGCGCGCTTTAACATGCGTACTCTTGTTCAACGTGATGGGAGAGTACGGAATTCCGACAGGATTGCCGGTAAGATATTCGCGCGGGTCACTGCCGTCTGTGGTGTAATAGATGTTCGAAGCTGTACTAACCATAGTCAACTGGTCACCCGCTGTAATCTCGCCTCCATGCTGATAGGCGCCGTTGATATGAAAGACCGGCGTGTTGACGTCGGGATATAGACTCCCCATCTGGGCTATGACTTTGTTGGTTCGAACTGGGAAGTAGGTGTTCTTCAACCAGTTACGTTCGGTAATCCATGCGACGTCGCGGGTGTATGGAATGGTACTGTGATTATCACCCCATCGTGCCGATTCTCCGACTACGGCACGGTCCACATCATTTAGCCGCACATCGTATAAAGCGACAGCGCCTTTGGGTGTGAGGCAACCGTCGTTTAAGAAGTGCCGATGTATATGGTCGGCAAAAAGCATGTTGTACTCGGCGTTTTGTCTCAGTAGCTGGTGGAGACGCGAGGGGGCGCCGCCGTTGTTTCTACCGGTTACATTATCATCAAGCCCTTCGAGGACGTGCTCGGCATCCCAGCTATGGTAACGCCATCTGCCGGCCGGATCCACACTACTACGTGTAGCGTACCAGTTGTGGTGGTCCCAGTCGGTATTGCCAATGTAGAAATTCATCAGCATATAATCTATCAGGCCGGGCACGTCGAGGTACGTCTGGAGGAGCTGGTATTGGGAATCGGACGACAGGCCGCCGCTGGCAACAGCGAACATCGCGTTGTAGTTGGTTCCTGTGCCATGAATGACCGTGCTGGAATTGTGCTTGAGGACGTCATAGTCATCATCGTCACCACCGAAGTAGGAAGCAGCGAAGTGCTCGTCCGGCCGTTCATGAAGCCAGTATAATCCCCAATACAAGCCATTAAGGTACAGATGGACATGCCTGCCCTGTCCGCCGTAGCCGCCCATTGCATTCTGAATGTCGGATGCAAACTGGTCACGCGTGTACTGGGCGATATCACGCTGACCAAGTCCGGGTCTGCTGATTCCAACCCCACCACCATAGGCCCAACTGTTGTTCATGCGGGCATCCACCACAAGAGTATCGAACTGGTCGGTTGCCTCCTCTCCAAACACCGGATATCTTAGCTCCGTCGGTCCCCACTCGCCCTTGAATTTTAATCTCATGGACAGTTTGTCCATTTTCCACCTGTCTACACTTGTACCGCCGACAATCTGGACAGCGCAGTCGATCTGGAAGCCCTCTTCACCACTCGGAAGGATCCATTCGGCGGAGACTCCCCGCTCGATTCTTTCTCCCTGTGGGTAAATTCCCTGCCCGCCGGTCTTGAACCAGTCGTTGACATCCATTACCAGCGATAGTGTCGGGACGGCCTTTAGGTCGTTTTTGATTGTGCCGCTGTAACTTAGGGTCACTTCCGGGTCCATCTCATAGTCGGGCCCTGCATAACCCCAGCCGCTGGTTGGGAAGCCGGGAGGATTGGTGGGCTGCTGGATAACATCGTCAAGAAAAATGTAAGTATGAGTTTCGACCTTTGAATCAAGCCAGCCGGGCTTGACAGCAACGGCGCGAATGGTAGTAGTCGTACCGATATTGATCGGCGGATCAGCCCCGTAATTGTAAGTGAATCCGTGGGTTATTGTGGGAAGAGAGCCGTCGTCGGTATACCGAATCACGGCATCTTTCGTACCGTTGGATAATAGTAACTCAAACGGAGTGTCATAAAAACCACGCTTGTGACTGAACCAAACCTCTTCAACAAGGTCAATCGCACCGGTAGCATTAAATGTGCCGGGTGTTGCCCGCGTAAAGTATTGCGGGACAGGGCGATTTCTGGACGCGATCAACTCGGGCAGAATCAGGAAATTGCCGTCGTCTTTATTATCATTGAGTCCGTGAATCGCCAGTACGTTATTGCCGGCCTGCAGCGTGTGCATGTAGGCCATAAGGTTGATTGCTTCGAAGACCAGAGAGTCAGTATTAGGACGATTAGAATCAGCAGCCGAGTTCCACTCAACAGAACTCGGCGCGTTCCTTCTGGCAACTTCCTCGCCGTTGATATACGCCACGAATCCGTCTTCGTACCTCATCATCAACGTCAGGGTGTCATAGTAGGTTGGGTCTTCTACGTGGAAATCAATGCGTGTCCACAAGGATGCATTGACATTCTGCATTTCGGCCTGCACTTGAGAGTCGCTGCCTCCGCCCTCAAGCATGAACGCGCCAAGAGGATACGCCCTTCCTCCGTCGGAAGTTGGGGTGGCCTCAGCCCTTACCTTGAAGCTTCCGTCTGGGGCCGGAACAATATCATCCCACCGAACTACATAGCCGGTAATGCTATTGTCCCCGGCCAGCAGCACTGTCGTGTCGTTGGTCTTTGATACAACACCGGGGCTGCTGTTATTGACTGCGCCCTGGTGGCCCATTATAGTGAAAAGCGATTCTCGAAGCGGGTAGTTTGAAGCGCGTATGGCTGTACCGACAAAGCTGTACTTGCTCGCCGGATTAAGCTCCGTGAACGCTATCTCAACCAACCAGCCCAGGCTGCCATAATAAACAAGAGGTCCGCTCAGGTCTACAATATCATTGAATATCTCATACGCATCCGTACCCGGGGCAGGATTTCCTCCGGCATTTGTGCTAACCTGCAAACCCTGAGGTCCCATTGTAAATGTCACTGTCGGCATTCCAGCATCGCTGCCGGTGGCAAAGTTTTTCAGTTTTCCGGAGCTATTGCTGCTGTCATTATTGTGGATAGTCCAGTTGGTCACATTTTCTGCGGTAAAATCACCGGCTCCTCTATGGCTGTCGTTATAGGCAACTGTCGGTTGCTGGCCTATGCCGAAGCCCAGACCGGTCTTTTCGGTTATCCATGTCGAATCATCGTAGCCGGCAGCGGTCCAGCCGGTGCCCAGACTCGCATCACCACTTGTGGGCACATGATAAGAAACGCTCGCTCCCTGTGAGACCAGCTTCGTAGCGTACTGTGTCAGACCGTACGATATATTGAGTAATTGCTGGGGAAATATGGGAGCATATTCGTGAATAACCACATTGGCGTCTGGTGCCGTCAATGCCAGATACTCACCGCCAGCGTTGAGTTCGAAGTTGGTGTGATAGTAACCGCCGGGATCAAGATATGGGTAATTAGATGGGTTTTCCGCGTACGTTTTATTCGAGGCAAAGATAATCAGGAACTCGCCCGGGTCAATGTACAGGCCATCCGGAAATTGCCATTTGTCCAGGTTGTCTTTATTGTCGGTGAGGTGCCAGCCATCCAGATAAACAGTTGCGCCGGTGGGATTGTAAATCTCAATCCAGTCGGAGGATTCGCCGTTTCCATCCAGCAATTCGTTCGGGTCCAACGGCAGTATGGGAGCGCTGGAGGCCATAAACTCGCTGATGAGAAGGTGTGGTTCTTCTATCTGCCAGTTATTTGACATCAGGGCAAAATCAACCATATTTACGCCGTCGGCACTGTCTATGTCTGCGACGCAACCCGGTACAAAACAGCCCGGATGCAGCCACTGCCAGGCAAAGGTCCTCAGGTCTTTGACATCAACCCTGTAATCCTTATTCAAATCGCCAGTGAGTGGCAGATAACCAAAAGCCGAGACGGCTAAAAATGATATCAATATAATTGTTAGCGCCGTAAGGCGTCCCGAAGCGGGCAACGATGTTTTTCCAGATCTGGGCATATTTTATTTCCTTCCTCACCGATGTTTTAGGCCACTGGCCGCGGTTTATTCCTTGTGGATTCCCATTTTGCGATCTTTTACGAAACAGGATTCCTCTAACTTGTGGGCCCCGGACAACCAAAAGCGCACATACATTATAACTGCTATATTATAACATTTATTGGACATTAAAGTCAATAGCTATTCGGCCGGGCACGTTCCTGAACGCTATGGGAATTGACAGTTTTCTGCTCAATTCTGTTGTTAAATTCCCCTTTTACGGAATTTTGTCGATTACATGGAGACGGCCGTCGACAAAATTGTTCGATTGGTGGATGGTTCTAAAGAAGTAAATTCAAAAATAAATCCTAATGCTTCATAAACAGGTTTCCCGGCAATTGCTTTATAAGGCCTTTGAGCCGAAGTGATATAAGTCCGGCGTTTATCACGCCCGGCTCCTGGTCGGTCTCGGCGATGATTTGGTCTATGTGCGACGGCTCTTTAGTTAGATAATCGTAAATTGTTTTTTCGTAATCACTTAGATTCAGTTGGCTGGCATCAAATAACGGCGTCTCTATTTTTTCAGAGGCCTTTACCGCCGCTTCGGTCGTATGGTTTTGTAGCTGTTGGCCTATGTAACCGAGAGCTTCCATTACATCTTCGACGGATTCAATTAGCTTTGCTCCCTGTTTTATCAATAGATGAGTGCCTTTGCTCAAAGGAGAATCAATTTTGCCCGGCACCGCCATTACCTCACGGTTATTTTCCAGCGCAGCCCGTGCGGTAATCAACGCTCCTGAATTTGAGCCGGCCTCGACAACAATCGTTCCCAGTGACAGGCCGGATATTATCCTGTTGCGAGGGGGGAAGTTCTCCGAGAGCGGCTCGTATTGCAGGGGCAATTCGCTGATACAGGCGCCGGATTCTACGATAAGTCCAAAAAGCTTTTTGTTCTCCGGCGGGTATATATTTGCCAGGCCGCAGCCCTGCACTGCAATTGTGCGTCCTTTGGCTGATAATGCACCCTGATGTGCAGCGGTATCTATACCGCGGGCCATTCCCGAACAGATGGTAAAGCCGGCCGAGGCTAAAAAATGGGCAAGGCGGGAAGATTGTTCCTGGCCATATATGCTGCAACGCCGGGAACCAACTATCGAAATGCACAAGTTGTCCCGACGAGTCAAGCTGCCCTTAATATAAAGGACCGGCGGAGGGTCGTAAATCTGCTTCAATACGGGCGGATAACGCTTATCATCAAGGTGGATTATCCAGACGCCAAGCTTGTCGGCCAGATCCAGTTCGGCGGTAGTGTCGAATTTGTCACGCGTTGCGGCAATTTGTTCTGCGGTTTTGAAACCTATTCCATCTATTTTAGCCAGCTCACTGACCGAGGTGCCTAATGCGCGATCTACGGAGCCGAAATGTTTAATAAGCTTTCCAAAGGTAGTTGGGCCGACATTGTCAAGCCTGATTAATTTGAGCCATTTTTCTATATCAACAGAATGTTGCTGTGATTTTGTCATCCGATTAACGCGCATGCGCCCCCCTGAAATTGGCTTTGTTCCTGCTTCGCCAGAGGCTACGACAGGATAAATTGGGTTTGAATTGGGTTCGTATTGGCGTTTTATTGGCTAAAATTGGGTTCGTTTTGGGTTCGATTGGGTTCGTTTTGGGTTCGTTTTTCCTAATTGACCAAGTGTCCAATTGCTCATAATCCCTTGTTAATACTTGATTTAAGTTCAACTTGACTTTTCTGAAATTGGGTTTGTTTTGCATAAAAAAGTGAATTTGTAGTGCGCTCACGACATTTGTAATTGTTTCTCTACAGTTGTAGAATCCATTGCAGAGTCGTAAATCTTTTGTTGACAACGGATACCTTGGGCATAAATTACGCCACATTAGAAACAAAAGGCATGTTTCTAACGGGATGAGCAGATTTAGCGGGTATTTTAGCCATAAAGCCATTAGAGCAACAGAGGTAAGATGCAAGACCAAAGGCACAAGATGCACGGCACAAGAGGCAATTGCGGTTTTGAACATTGATAATACCCCCAATGTTTTCGCCCCATAAGGAGCAAGATTCGCTTTCAAAGGATTTTGGCTATTTTAGCCTATGTTGACATCATAATCTTAAATATATTATATACCACGGGATGCGGCCGTAAAGGAAAATCAAAGATTAAAATCTTAGTTTTTAGTTCGTTGTTCATAGTTCGCAGTTTCCTTTGATTTTTAGCTTATTATTGGCTTTAAAGGTCTGAATTCGTGCAAATTCTATCTCTTTTCGCGCCTTTTCGGTATTTTTGTGGACATCTGCCCGACTCGTGCGGTTCTCCGCAGAATCGTAGACTATAGACTCAAGACCACAGACTTAAGACTTTTGATTCTCCAATTTTATATTCTCAATTCTCAATTGTCGTTATTATTATACCAAACTATCTTGGAATGTTCAAAGAAAAAATAACAAATTTCAACAAAACGTCGCGCGTATTGAGTATCGCGTATTGCGAAGTGTATATAACTCTTTTTGGTTTATTGAACAGTTCAGCTAACCGATTAGTTGTATATTTGTTCTTTAGCGGCCTGTTTTACGGATTCGATGAATTTTAGCCACTCGTCCTCGGTTATCATTTTCCTTACTTCGTCATTTGTGAGCCAGAGGTCCTCAAGCCATTTTAGAATCTCTTCAATATCTTCGGCGGTAAGCTCAGGTTGGGCCTGTTTGGCCTGTATGGATGGGAAGAAACCTTCGCCCATACCCATGCTCATACTACGCCCCAAACCCTCGTCATAAGCACTGGGAAAGGCTTTTGCCCAGGCCGTCTGCCAGAGCCAGTCCTCACAGAACCGGGCCAGGTCGTTGGAGTCGATGTAATCGTTGTCAATCAGGTCGCAAATATCGTTGTAATACTGGTTGGTGGGAGTGGTCAGCCAGGCGCCGGCAAAGATGGCGTAATCAAAGAAGTTTACAAAACCGTCGGTGTTGAAATCGGCCGGGCTCCAGTAATATTCGTCGGCGCCCATATCGACGATTGGGACCTCATTATAATCTCCGTCAAATACGCGGGATTCTCCGTCGATGTCGGTCTGGCCGCTGTAATCTCCGTTAGGGTCGCCGGTGTCGATACATGGCGATTCGAATCTTAGGTGATAATCGTAAATATAGTATGTGTCGCCTTCTCCTGCGATGGCGGTCACATCGCTCCAGACTTTAATGGTGTCGACATCGTTGGAGACTATAAAGAATTGCAGGGCCTGCGATGTGTTTGGATTAACGAACTTGCCTGCAAGCTCGTTAACGGCCCAATTGGCATCGCCATCGGTCAAAGTGCTTTGAAAGGTCGAATTGTCATACGAGGCATTCTCTGTCCATGTGCCGGTCTGCTCTACTTCAAAAAAGCAGGGGTCCTTGTCGATATTTCCGAAGCCACCTGACCATCCTCCTTTTATATCGCTGTAGTTTATTGTCGGATAAGATGGGTAGTAATATATCTCATCGTAACTAATAGCCTCATTGGACCATAAGATACAATTAGTAATATTAATATTTGAATTTATGTTGTAAATCCCACCGCCATAGTGAGCCCAATTTCCGCTAAGTGTACAATTGGTCAGTACAAGTTGGTAATTACTGTAGTTAGCTATCCCGCCGCCATAATTATTAGCGTCATTGCCAATGAAAATACAATTATTTATGTTCAATTTGGAAGAGATGCTATAAACACCACCGCCATAATTATTCGTGTAATTGCCGGCGAAAATGCAGTTGGTTATGTTTGGTTCAGAATCATTATTGTAAACTGCACCGCCTCTGTTTGCTGAATTATTGGTGAAGGTGCAGTTAGTTATCTTCGGATATAAACTTGTGTTGTATATTGCTCCGCCAAAACCGAATACATCTGTTGAGTTACCACTGAATATGCAGTTAATCAGCCTGGGAGAAGACTGGTTATTGTACATGCCGCCCCCAGACGAATCAGCAGTATTGCCGGAGAAAACGCAGTTTGTTATATTCGGTTCAGAATTAACATTGTAAAACGCACCTCCACTGTAAGCCGAGTTATTAGTGAAGGTGCAGTTAGTCATATTCGGTTTCGAGTCTGAGCCTGTGTTGTATATTGCGCCGCCTTGGCCGTGCAAACCCATCGAGTTATCGCTGAATGTACAGTTAATTATCGTGGGAGAAGAGCTTTCATTGTACATCCCGCCACCAAAGGAATCTTGATTCGTGGCTGTATTCAAAGTAAATGTGCAGTTAATGAGCTTTGGGGAAGAGAGGTAGTTATACATGCCGCCCCCGGACAAATAAGCAGTATTGGCGGTGAAAACGCAGTTGGTTATGTTCGCAGAAGAAATTTCGTTGTAATTGCACATACCTCCACCGCAGTAAGCTGAATTGCCGCTGACGTTGCAGTCCGTTAAGGCAAAGTTATTGGAATCCTTGCAATATATTCCTCCGCCATACTTGTTTGCATCCGAACCACCAGCATTCCCAGCTGTAATGGTAAAGCCGTCGAGGACGGCGTTATTGACGTCCACGCATTTTACAACGTGGTAGCTGTTATCGTACTTGTAATCTGATGTTCCTATATCGCCGCTTAGGATAGTTTCGTAGGCATCCGGGTTGCGCTGGGTCCAGGCGCCTCCGCCGGGCGGGAATCCGCCATAGATTGCGACATTATTGACAAGCTCGAAGGAAATCGAGCGGGCACTTGTGTCATTATAACTGACATCTATATCTGTAGGCTTGTATATTTGCTTGGCAACCCAAATTTGGTCACAGGGGCAATTGCGTGCCGTGTGGAGTGCATCCTGTAAATCATTATAGGCATAGAACCAGGAATTGCCGTTACGATAGCTGTTGGGGTCGTTGGCATCGGCGTCAACGTAGATTATATCTCCGCCATAGCAGCATATATTTGTATCCTCAATAACGAAAGCGTAGTATTCATCGCTTTCTATTTCACAGAGATTGAAAATTTTGTGGCCGGGCTTTGCGTGATAATTGACTGCGACCTGAATCCGGTAGGTATTTGAATCCGAGGCCGACATAACAGGAATGTTCCATGTGACCGTGCGCTTGATTGGGTCATAGAGGCCGCATGGATCTGAAGAATTATAATCGACCTCAATGGGAAGGTGATCTGTGATGTAGACATTGGTGTCGGCGTGTCCGTTCGCGTTGTACTCAATATTATAGTAGAGCCAGTTATACGGGGACCCCATAAACTCATATTCGGCCTCACTAATCAGAGGCGAAGCACAAACGATATCATTATCATCTTTTACAAGAGTCAAAAGAGGAAAGGGCGCCTTGTATGAGACATCACCTCGGACGATTATGTCTCTCGGCTGGTAGAAATTAGGATCTGCATATTCACAGGGATCGGACGGAAAGATGGAGGTATCGAAAATCTTGATTTCATTGGATTTATCGGTGATATATACAAGCCCGGTCTGCACGTCCGTTGTAAGGCCTATCACATAATCCCCGACGTTATATTCGTCGTTTGTGGGATCATTTATATCCGATATATCGGTCCTCACGAGGAACGTGTGGTCACCACTTGTTCCGCTCCACGAGCCGGTATAAAGATAATGCCTGTTTGGGTCGACAGCTATTCCGACCGCACCGCGGTTCACATCAACACTGTCAATGTGGTTCCAACTGTTTGTATCGTAGTAATGTACTGTGCTTGTAGTATTGCTCACATACAATCTCTTTGAGCTTTCGTCGATAGCAATACCAAATGCACCCAATCCTCCGAGGTAGTACAAAGTTTTATAGGCGCCACCTTCAAGTGTAAGTGCTTTACTAGCTGGGTCAAACAAGTAGACGAAAAGTTTGTCAGTATATCTCTCAACAATATAGAGTTTTTGCTTTTTATGGTCGAATGCAATTCCAGCCAAGCTGATGACGCCGGGAACCGTTACCGGATTTTCTTCGGAAACCATTGTCTTGGCGTTGACCATTTCAATGATATTTGATCCTTCATAAGTGACAAACAACGTTTCTGAATAAGGGTCGAGTGCCAGGCCGACCGCACCATCACCATGACTCTGTAGATTCTCTGCGGTTGCCTGCTCGACAATCCGGTCACCCTGAATATCATACGCCTTGACGGTGCTGGCCCAGTCAGTGATTACATAGACTGACCTGGCATGAGCAGATTCTGAAGAAAAGACGATTAAGATAAAGAGGACAATAGATTTGGAAGAAATGACATGTTTTATAGAGTGCATAATCAGGACTCCTTTCACTTAATGCTGATTTATTTTTTCCTTTTAATTAAAAGACAACCAATAGCAAGCAGTACTAACGAAGCAGGCTCTGGGATAAGGTTTACATGGCTATATGTTTGCATATCGTACACATCAATAGTGAAGGGAGCATCATCCAAGTAGAAACCTGTCAACTGACCACCGTTCCAGGAACCTCCGGCAGGATTGTAATTAAAAGAATGGCCGTAGATGTTTACTGTAGATGAATCCCAAGCGTTAAGATATTCAGACACTACGCCACCATACAGATTGATGATGCCGCAGTTACCTGCTCTCAGATATTCAGTAATACCGTCGATCATATTTACGGTGCTTAAGTCACCTCCAGAGCCAAGTGATAATGCTTGAGCATCATCGGAAAAATTGACTATGCTGTTGTTCTTCGCATTAAGACCATATACGAATCCACCTGAGATGTTCGCCGTGCTAAATTCGAGAGCGTCAAGCGTATTCACATGTCCGCCGGTTACGTTTATTGTGCTTGCATCGTATGTTCCTATACCATCAACATCGCCGCCTAACATATCAACTATTGTGTCGTCATTGTAAATGTAGACGTTGTTCCACTCTTCGCCGGGGAGAATCTGGCCGCTGGACGTAAAGATTTTATCTTCCACGGCTGTAAGCTCAGGTGTTGTAAAAGAGATAATTGAAACAGCTAAAATTGTTATAATTTTCGTTTTCATGATTGGTCTCCTTCCCTGAAAATAGTATGGTTAATTGCGTTTTCTGAGCAGAAGCACACCGCATGTTAATATAATAAATGTCGCGGGTTCAGGAACTATCTGGATGTGCGAATAGGTCCCTTCGTTAAGGCACGAGAAGCCAAAGTAAGTATCATCTTTCAGAAAATATCCTTCGATATAGCCATTCCCGGCTGCACCTCCTGTCGGGTCATATATAACGTCGTAAGCATAAAGAAAAACTATAGTGTCATGGCTTGCTGATATATAGTCGATAAGGCCGGCTTGATAATGGACAAGGCTGTTGTTGAAGGTAGAAAGGCTGAGCATTTGCCCACCCTCAATATTAGATAGGCTCTCATCACGTGTCGAGAGTTGACCAATACTACCGCTCAGAAAGTCGAGACTGGCATCGTTTTCAAGGAAAACTTCATCGTAGTACGGGTCAGCATCTGTCCAAACATAATGGCCACTATCCAAGAATATCATTGAAGCACTGACCGGACAAATTACGGCCAATAGTGTTGCCACAACAAATGTTATCATTTTTGTTTTCATGATTGGTCTCCTTTCCCCTTTGTATATATTTAGATTGTTTTAACTGCTTCTCAGCAAAAGTCCTCCTAAGCCAAATAAAATAAGTGTTGCCGGTTCAGGTACTACGTTTACATGCGACACTGTTCCTGCATTCTTAAAGTTTATCAAAAAACTTGTATCGTCTTGGTAAAAAGTGCCAGTTATATAACCATCATTACTAATTCCACCAGTACTGTAAAAATCAACATCATAGGCATATAAATTTACTATACAATTGTGTTCTGAACACAATATTTCCAAATCAATCAGGTAAATATTAGTTATGCTATTTTCGCTTGTATATAGGTCGTATGTAATACTTCCTCCATAAATATTTGCTGTTGCCGTATCAATCACTCTCAAGCCCAAAGCAGTGCCGCTTAGGAAATCCAAAACAGCATCATTTTCAACAAAAACCTCATCATCTTGAGGGTCAGCATTGGTGAAGGTATTGTAGCCACTGCTGTACCATAAAGCGCCTTTAGCTTGACAGACCACCACCATTATCACCAAGATTACAAAAATTATTTTTCGCATAAGATTACCTCCTTCATATTTGATTGGACTCCTTTATTCAGAAAAAGTGCACCAAATCCGAATAACAGAAAAGAAATTGGTTCCGGTATTACAACGACATGAGAAAAACTGTATTCGTCATATAACGTGAATGAAAATGAAGTGCTATCACTATAATATGTACCTTCTGCCCAAGGTCTATTTTCTAAGCCACCTGTGAGGTGGTATGTAACATCGTAAGCATAGAGATAGACCATACTGTCGGGGAAAGCACCGAGCCAATCCAAAGTGCCACCATAAATATTGACAACACTATTGTTAAAATTAAATAACCTATCCATTTCACCACCAAATATATTGGCTGTGCTAAGGTCAAGTGTCTTAAGTTGGAGTATGGTACCACCAAAAACATCTACGGAAGCATCATTCTGCAAAAAAACCTCGCCATATACATCACCGTTATTGATCACGTGATAACCACTATCCCACCATGTTGTGGCTCTAAGAGGAGAAGTCGCAACGGCCAGTATGAACAAGACAGGCACAACAGTTTTTCTTATTTTGTTTTCTCTTTCCCTCGTTATTCGAGCTTTCATGATTTTCCCCTTCTAATTCACTGTTCTTATTCATAATACCAAAAATCAAGGCTTTATACAAGCCCTTTTTGCCGCATTTACGGCCATTTGGGCCGGGAAACACCACTCAGAACCAGTTAAAGCATCCGAGGTGTCTGTATATAAACCGCCCATAAACCGAAAAATGTTGACTATTTTTTTGAAAATTTTTTGCCTTTTACGAATGCAGAAACCGGCGATTTTGTCAATTGCGCAAAGTACCTGATTTTCAAATATTTTTTTAATAAGCCCCGCGTTTTTGAATAAATTATGGGGGTGATTTTTGGAAAGAAGCTATCTGATACTTATTGATTATTTGCTCGAACAGCGGCCGGGAAGATGCAGCATTTCTACCGTAGGCCGCGATGAGCATCGTACAGTATCACGGAGGCCTGATCCCTGCCTACTGCATGCAGGGACTGGCGGGGCCGGAGTGAGTAAAGAGAATGCGAACCGAAGGTGTAAATTCGTCGTGCGTATTGAGTATTGCGTATTGCGGGGAAGGATACCAAGCATTTCTACCGTAGGCCATATAAATTATTATTTATTATTTATGATTGATTATTGTAAACGAGGCCGGGACGGCCGGCGTTGTTTATATATGATTTAGGGTTATTGATGATTGATTACTTGGAGGAAGGTTAGGGCCGGAGTGAGTGAAGAAAATTCGAACCGCAGGTAGAAATGCGTAGATGTGCCCCATTAGAAAAAGGGAAGACACATTTCTAACGGGGTATACTGGTTAAAACGGTTTTTTCAGGCAAGAAAAGGCAAAAAAAATGCAAAAGACAAGAACAAATGACGAACAAAGTGATTTTGAGGGCCATACCAAAAATACGCCATCGATCTGGTCGGTGGAACAAAGAGCTATAATGATCAACCGAAAATTATATTCGGAGAATTAGCCCCTCGCTACCCTTAGGCATGCTGTGCGAGTAACACACCTTCGGCAGGCCCTCCACGCAGTTACCTAAGACGGCCCTTCCATGTAAGCCGATGCATGAATCTGTCGAGGTGTCCTGTGCGAACATACCAAATATACTGCACTTTCGGCAGGAACAGATGTCTTTTTCTTGTTTGAATTTGATCCTGTGCGATTCGCAGATACGTTTTTCTTGTTCGTAGAGTTGTTTTTTAGTGTTCTTTTTGCCATTTCTCTCTCAGGAAGAGTATTTCTTTGACTGATTGAAAGCTTCTTTATTGAACCGAATTCCAGCAATAATATTATCTAACAATAATTTGACTAAGCTGTCAAGCTTTTTTCTGCTTCTATAATCTGCTTCCGCAATGAAGTCCACTCTTTCTGCTCTTAAAAGCTCCTTGCAAATTTCAAGTCCTTTAGAATCATCTGGTTTATATACTGCTATAGCATAACCTCCATTTTTTTTGATTACAGTCATACATGGAACATCTGTCAATCCATCACCTATATATAGGATATTTTGAAAAGGAATAGGCCTTGCCCATATAGGCATATACAGATTTATATTCTCATGCAGAAATTCCTTACCTTTATTAATTCTAAAAATGAACTGGGTTTTTAAAGTATCGTTGACTATCACTTTAGGGAAAGTTGCCTTGCCGTATTCATCGTGATAATATTCAGAAGCGAATATCCTGTAGAAATATTTAGCAATACTTGTTCCAGCAATTATCTCTTTTAATCCAGCGGAAATTACATAGTGACGTAATTTAACATCGATGTGTGATTGCTTTTTCACGTATTCACTTATCCGTTCGAAAAATGATTTAACGCCGGGATAGTAACGGATATTTTTTGCAAGAGACCTCAATATTTTTGGCGTAACAGCATAATGCTTATGATTAGCCATCTCGATCATCATGCGCATATAAGTAACTATTTCTTCTCCACCTGTTTTCAGAGCTTCATTCTCCACTGCTTTCCAAAACTTTTTTCCTTTTTGTATACCAATTTGCGGGAGCACTGTATATTCCTGCATTGGTTGAGGAGTCAAAGTACCATCGAAGTCATACACGAGTGCAATTACGTTGTGCCTAAACCTATCTTTTTGGGAATTTTGCATGAAAACCTTTCTTATTAATACAAATAAGCAAAAATCTAAAATTCCCGCCAAACACTTTCAATATCCTTACATTATATAGCCGCATCTGGCCTGTAAAATGTTGATATAAAAAATAAAAGAAGTTGCCGGCCCAGAGAGAAAGTAAACATTCGACTTCGTCCTCATACTTCTCGCGGGCTAAATCGCCAGTTGTCAGTTTCCAGATGCAAGATTCCCGTTTCCAGTATTTAGCCGGCGTTTTTTACGAGAAATCCCTGTTGTCAATCAAGCCTTTATGGGGAGATAATAGCATAACAAGGGAGAAGTGAAAAGGGAAAAGTGAGAATTTGTTTAAAT
>Ga0209536_100003569_pt1 | contig 24932 bp, 23 predicted proteins | sample DeeMarSeWOR28_12_FD_187461 | JGI IMG/M metagenome (GOLD analysis project Ga0209536, IMG submission 187461) | Marine sediment microbial communities from White Oak River estuary, North Carolina - WOR-2-8_12 (SPAdes) (version 2) | ecosystem: Environmental > Aquatic > Marine > Intertidal zone >...
GAGGATCTTGCGCACGGCGTCTACCAGCGGCTGTTGGCCGTATTGAAGCGCACTGCGCAGAATGGGCTCCAGCGCACTGCGCTGCTCGGTATTGCTGCAAGCCTTGACTACCATAACAATAAATTCAGCGTGGGCCTGAATGATTTGCTGTGTGCGTGGCGGCAACTCAGGCATAGCGTGCGGGGTCGTCAACTCTACTTAGCGCGGTTTGAGCGCGAGAACTTGCACCACAGCGCTATGACCGTTGTGATAACGTCCCTCGTGAACATCGCGCTCCAGCTCGCACGCATGTTCGAACGTCAAGCCGGCAAGCTCCTCGCGCAGCTCGTCAAGCTGCATCATGAGATCGGTCGTGGGCGGCCCGCCCGTGCGCCAGTTCAGCTGCGCCGGCGTATAGGCCTCGAGTATGAGGACACCGCCGGGCGCCAACCCTGCCACGACTTGTCGGTGCAGGCGCTGGCGCAAGGATTGGGGAACATGGCACCAAATCGACACAATGCCGCTCCAGGCATTAGGTTCGATCTCGAAATCGGCCAAATCACAATGCTCGGTATGTATGCTGACGCCGCGCTCACGGGCCAGATCGCGTGCCTTGCCCAGACCCACGCTGGAGGCGTCCACAGCAGTCACCTCATAGCCGTGCTGGGCCAGATGCACGGCGTTGCGCCCTTCCCCCTCACCGAGACACAAGACGCGACCCGGCGGAATGCGGGGGCGCATCTGACACAAGAAATCGTTGGCCTCGACGCCGTAGGCAAACCCTGGCTCACTGTAGCGGTCGTCCCACATAGTTACTCTCGCCTGCTCTAGCTGCTCGCCGGCGCTGCGTTCCTTGAGCTCACGCGCAGAATCAGATAGCCCACCGCCGCGGAAATCAACGAACCGACCAGAATGCCGATACGCTCATCGACCATAACATTCTGCCGACTATGTTCGAAGGCCAGCGAGGCAATGAACAAGCTCATGGTGAATCCGACCCCGCACAGCACGGACACCGCATAGACCTGTATGTAGTTGACACCTTTGGGTAGCCGGGCCACGCCCAGCTTGATGGCCAACCACGCAAACGTGAACACTCCAAGCTGCTTGCCAACGAACAACCCCAGCGCGATGCCCAGTGGTATCGGGTGGGTCAACATATCCAGTGATACGCCGGCCAAATCCACCCCGCCATTGGCAAAGGCGAATATGGGCAAGATGACAAATGCCACCGACGGATGCAGATCGTGCTCGAGTTGGCGCAAGGGCGCCCGCTCGGCTTTGTCGCCGACGCGCAGCGGAATGAACAATGCGAGCAGCACACCTGCCAGCGTCGCATGCACACCGGACTTGAGTACCGCGGCCCACAGCACCACCCCCACCAGCGCATAGGGTGCGATGCTGACGACGCCACGCCGGTTCAAAACAGCCAACACCACAACCGCGCTGGCGGCGATGGCCAATGACGACAGCGACAGATCGCCGGAGTAGAACAGGGCGATGATCACAATCGCACCCAAGTCGTCGAGAATCGCCAGCGTCAGCAGAAACACCTTCAGCGCCGCGGGCACGCGGTTGCCCAGCAAGGACAGCACGCCAAGCGCAAACGCGATATCGGTCGCCGCCGGAATCGCCCAACCGTTCATGGCGGTATCATCACCCCAGTTCAGCGCGACATAGACCAATGCCGGCACTGCCATGCCGCCGACCGCACCAAAGGCCGGCAGCGCAATCTGGGCGGGATTCGATAGCTCGCCCTCCAGAACTTCGCGTTTGATCTCGAGGCCGACGAGAAAGAAGAAAACGGCCATCAAACCATCGTTGATCCACAGCAGCAACGGTTTGTCGATGTGTACGGCACCGACTCGGATCTCAACGGGCATACTCAGCAGGTGATCGTACAGCGAGGACAGCGGCGAGTTGTTGACTACCATGGCCAGGATGGCTGCCGCCACCAACAAAATGCCGCTGGCGGACTCCATCTTGAGGAATTCGCGCAAAGCAGTCAGCACCTCGTCAGCATCTGGTAGTTGTGTTGTCACTCGCTTGGTCACTGGGGTACCTCTAGGTCAGCAGTCCGTATCACGATGGCCTCGACGCCAATTGTCGGCGCTTGCACGTTCCGAGCTAAGCTGCAAAGCTTACCCGTACACTCATTGGTCTGCCAGCTTTTGGATTCAAGTAGCGGGAGGACTGCAGTGAAACGATGCGAATGGGCCGGTTCTGATCCCCTCTACGTCACTTACCACGATAAAGAGTGGGGATTACCGCTGCATGACGACCGCAGGCTGTTCGAAATGCTGTTGCTCGAGGGCGCACAGGCGGGGCTGAGCTGGATCACAGTGCTGAAGAAACGCGAGAACTATCGCCAGGCCTTGGATGGTTTCGACCCCGAGAAGATTGCCCGCTATCGTCCCGCCAAGATTGAACGCCTGCTCACCGATCCCGGTCTCATTCGGAACCGCCTCAAGATGGAAAGCACCATCGTCAATGCACGCAGCTTCCTCGAGGTACAGGAGGTGTTCGGAAGCTTCGATGAATACATCTGGCAGTTTACCGGCGGCAAAGCGCGGTCGAACCGCTGGCGGACGGTGGGCGAGATACCTGCACGCACAGCGGAGTCGGACGCGATGAGCAAGGATCTCAAGCGGCGTGGCTTCAAGTTCGTGGGCTCGACCATATGTTATGCTTTCATGCAGGCGGTGGGCATGGTCAACGACCACTGCACAGACTGCTTTCGTTACCGTGAGATCAAGGCGTTGAGCAACAAACCCAAGCGCCGCTGAGCTTGCGCTCAGGCGCGATGCCGGCTCTCGCCGGTCACGACACCGGCCGCGATCAAATGTGCCGTACGCAGCGGCTCGGGCATGACGCCGTTAAGCGCCAGCGCGTCGACCAGATCAACCGCTCGGTCGTAGTCGATCCCCACACATTGTATGAACACCCCTCCGGCAGGTTCCATCAGCCCCAATCGCCGGATGAGTTGCCACTTGCGCGCCGCGCCCGCGACGTGGGCATCCAGGGCGCGCTGAATTGCCGCCAAATCGGGTTGTTTGCGGCTCACGACAATAACCGGCACGTCCAACGCTTCGTGGATGGCCCGCACGTCGATGACGTTGAAGCCGGCAAAGGCAATACCCTGGGTCAGTACGGCCTGCAAATGCTGGCCAAATCGCGACGTGGTGACCATGTCAACGATCGTTCGCGCGGCATTGGCACCATCGCGCCTGACTTTGCCGCAGAGCACACCTTCGAGACGAACCCCACAAAACACGGCGCCCACGAGCATGACGTCGCCGCGGTGTTCGGCGGGGAAAGGCGCATCATCGAAACCGATTACGTGGGTTGGTACGGTTGACCCCATCAGCTGTTATTCCTCATGCTACGCGCACATCAAAGCCGGATACTACCGCACACTCGACATCGCTGGTCAGCGACAACCTTCCCTGCCTGCTCATGAACCCCACGCGCCCTTCAGTGTATTTCCTCATCCTGAGCATCATGCTCATCGGCTTGCCGGTGCTGGGTGTCTGGTGGCACGGCGCCGATGTCACCGCGTATTTTGAGTTTCCGCCGCGCACGCGTTTTGTCGAACATGCACCGTTTTCCTGGCCTGCATTCGTGCTCGTGGCGACGCAGGCAGTTGTCGCGCTGGCGCTGATTGGTTACCTGCTCAGCGGTCGACGCTCGGTCCGGCACAATGGCGCGGGTGATGCGCCGGGCGAGCTGCCGTGGTGGGGCTGGCTCGCCGGGGCCTGGCTAGCGCTGGTGTGGCTGCTGGCCTGGACGCGCTTTGCCTGGTTTGCGCCGCTGCAAGAGCACACCTTCGCCCCGTTGTGGACCGGCTACATCGTCTTCGTCAACGCGCTCACTTACCGCGCCAAGGGGCGTTGCCTGCTCACGCATCAACCGCTGTTCCTGTTGACGTTGTTCCCCGTGAGCAGTGTGTTCTGGTGGTATTTCGAGTACCTCAACCGCTTTGTGCAGAACTGGTATTACCTCGGCATCGCTGAATGGTCGGCATGGCGCTACACCTGGCAGGCGAGCATCAGCTTCGCAACGGTGCTGCCGGCGGTCGTCTCCACCGAGCAGTGGCTCAAGAGTTTCGCCTGGCTGAACCAACCTCGACGCAAACCCAGGCCGCGGCTCGGTTCCGGGAACCTATGGGCGTGGGCCGGACTGCTCATTGCCGCCGCAGGTCTGCTCGGCATCGGTACCTGGCCGAATCAACTCTATCCGCTGGTCTGGGTGGCACCGCTGCTGTTGGTGCTGGCGCTACAGCAGCTGTCCGGCCAGCGCAGCTACCTCGCTCCCTTGCGCACGGGCGACTACCGCATCATCTATTTGCCCGCACTGTCAGCGCTCGTGTGCGGCGTGCTGTGGGAGCTGTGGAACGCACACAGTCTGGCGCAGTGGCGCTATGCCATCCCCTACGTTCATCGCTTCCAGGTCTTTGAAATGCCGCTGTTGGGCTACACCGGCTATCTACCCTTCGGCTTGGAATGCGCAGTGATTGCCGATATCGTGCGCAGGCGCCTCGACGACGCACCAGGCTAACAACGTGAGTTCCAACGACGCCATCATTGCCGCCTTTGCCGCCTACCTCATCGCAGTGATCGGCATCGGCGCGGTCGCCTATCGGCGTACGCGCGATCTGGCCGACTACATTCTGGGCGGCCGACGCCTGGGTCGCTGGGTAACGGCCTTCAGCGCGGTCGCCTCCGACATGAGCGGTTGGCTGTTGCTGGGCCTGCCCGGCTACGCCTATCTGGCTGGCATGGAGTCGCTGTGGATTGCGCTCGGTTTGCTCCTGGGCACCTATGCCAACTGGCGGCTCATCGCAGCACGGCTGCGCTGCTACTCGGAATTGGCCAACAACGCTCTGACCTTGCCTGACTTCTTTGAGCACCGGTTTGCTGATTCCAGCCACCTGCTGCGCCTGCTCAGCGCAACCTTCATCCTGCTGTTCTTCACCTTCTATACGGCTTCCGGTCTGGTTGCTGGCGGCAAGCTGTTCGCGGCCGTGTTCGGTCTGCACTATGAGTGGGCCGTGCTGACTGGCACCCTGGTCGTGGTGGCCTACACCTTTCTGGGCGGGTTCCTGGCGGTGTCGTGGACCGATCTGGTTCAGGGTCTGCTCATGCTGGCCGCGCTGATCATCGTCCCCGTCGTGGCGCTCGAGCAGCTCGGCGTCAGCGCGTCCTGGCGGGCGATTCACGACCTGGATCCGCATCTGCTGCAGCCATTGACCGGGCGTGACGGCGAAGCCTTGGGGGGTGTCGCGCTGCTCAGTCTGCTCGGTTGGGGGTTGGGTTACTTCGGCCAGCCGCATATCCTGGCCCGCTTCAAAGCCATCCGTGACCCGGAGCAATTGGCTGCAGCCCGACGGATCGCAGTGAGCTGGGTGGCGCTGACCTTGACCGGCGCGCTCGCCGTGGGTCTGGTCGGGATTGCCTATTTGAGCCCTCCGCTGGGCGAAGCCGATAGTGAGAAGGTGTTCATCGAGCTGGTCTCGCTGCTGTTTCATCCGCTCATCGCGGGCGTGCTGCTGGCCGCCATCCTGGCAGCCATCATGAGCACGGCCGACTCGCAACTGCTGGTCGCCTCTGCGGCCCTCACCGAGGACTTCTACAAAGCGCTGTGGCGACCAAACGCCCGCCAATTGCAGTTGGTGTGGCTGAACCGTGCCGCCGTAGTGCTCGTCGCCGCCATCGCCGTGGCCCTGGCCTGGTCACCGGAGAACAAGGTGCTGGATCTCGTCGCCTATGCCTGGGCGGGATTTGGAGCCGCGTTCGGACCTGTCCTGGTGCTGGCGCTGTACTGGCCGCGCATGACCCGCAACGGCGCGCTGGCGGGCATTCTTGGCGGTGGTATCAGCGTGATCGTGTGGAAACAGCTCGAAGGCGGCCTGTTCGACCTGTATGAGATCATTCCCGGGGTCCTGTGTGCAGCGCTTGCGACCCTGCTGGTCAGCGCCTTGGACCGGCCGCCGCCAGAATCGGTCACCGCCCTGCACAGGGAATTCGCCAACCGGGTCAAGACGATGGCCTGATGAACTTGCATCAGGCGGCCGTGTGCACTACAACTAGGCCGCTGGATTGGGGACGCCACCGAGTATCGTCCTCGGCGCCGACGCCGAGCGGCCGGGCTGAGGAACGCACGCGCTACCATAACTGGAGTGCCGCACTACGGCATCAATATGACGCTGCGCATCGCTTTGCTGGAAGATGATACTGACCTGGCCAAGGTTGTCGGTCTGTGGCTGCAGGCGGCTGGCCACGATTGCCGACATTTCGCCAACGGTCGCGCCTTGATTACCGCGCTGCACCGCGACACGTTTGACATGCTGGTCCTGGATTGGATCGTGCCGGACATGAGCGGCGAAGAGGTGTTGCGTTGGGCGCGGGAGCACCTCGACTGGCGTATTCCCGTGATATTCACCACCGTGCGCAATGCCGCCGACGACATCGCTCGCATTCTCGATGCGGGTGCCGACGACTACGTCACTAAGCCCATCCGCGAGAAGGAACTGCTGGCGCGTATCAATGCACTAGCACGTCGCACGCTGGCGCAGGAACAGCCTGGCAACACGGAGCACTACGGGCGTTTCACCGTCGATACCGAGCGTCGCCAGATCAGCCGAGACGACGAGAATATCGCCCTGACCGAAAAGGAATTCGAATTGGTCGCGTTTCTGTTTCGCCATGCCGGGCGCTTGCTGTCACGCGGTCATATCCTCGAGGCGGTCTGGGGCAAAAGCGCCGATCTCACGACACGCACGCTCGACACGCACATCAGCCGAGTACGCAACAAGCTCGGGCTGGTACCGGAGAACGGCTGGCGTCTGAAGGGCATTTACCAACAGGGCTACCGTCTCGAGCACCTGGAAGGCGGTGATTGAGCGCCCCTGCAGCGGTCGACCGCCCCTTGATACAGATCAACGCCGTCATCTCGACCCAATCCTAGAATTACAGGTAGCGCTGTTAAAGCCGACGCTCGGTCAGCGGCCCTCATGAAACCAGCCACATCATTGCCTGCGCCCACCCAGGATACGATTGCCTATGAGTTACATGGCAACCTTTATCTGAACATCACCAATCGCTGTACCCTGCGCTGCGCCTTCTGTCCCAAGTTCAATCACCAATGGGACGTCCAGTCCTACAACCTGCGTCTGCGCCGCGAGCCGTCGGTTGCGGAACTCATCGCGGCCGTTGGCGATCCGAAGCGTTACCGTGAAATTGTGTTCTGTGGCCTCGGTGAATCGACATTGCGCCTCGACACCCTGGTGAGCGTCGCCGAGTACCTCCACGCCCGTGGCGCACGCATTCGCTTGAATACCGACGGCCTCGCCAACCTGGTCTACGGCCGCGATGTCACCACCGAGCTGGCCCACTGCGTCGATGCAGTTTCCATCTCTCTCAATGCCCAGGACGCCGCCACGTACGAGCGACATTGCCGCCCGAAGCACGAACACGCGTTCGAGGCCGTCCTCGAGTTCATCGAACGGGCACGTGAGCACATCGCCGATGTCACCCTCACCGCAATTGACGGATTGGAAGGCGTCGACATCGAGGCCTGTGAGGCGCTGGCCAAGGGGCTGGGCGTGAAGTTTCGCCGCCGTGTGTTGGATCGGGTGGGCTGATGCAGCTCGCCGATCATGTCGTGACGTTTGGCCAAGTCATGCTCGAGCGCTACGGCGAGCGTGTCCACAAGCTGGCTTTAAACGCCGGATTCACCTGCCCCAATCGCGATGGCAGCAAAGGCCGCGGTGGCTGCACCTTCTGCAACAACCGCAGCTTCAATCCCAGCGCGCGCAGCTTTCCCCCGATCGACAATCAAATCAATGCCGGGCGTACCGTTATTGCCAAGCGTACGCGTGCGCGCAAATTTGTCGCCTACTTCCAGGCCTACACGAATACTTACGCCGACGTTGATCATCTGCGCGATCTTTACGACCAAGCTCTGCAGCAGGAGGGCGTAGTTGGACTGTCAATCGGCACGCGTCCGGATTGTGTACCGCCCGCAGTGCTTGATCTGCTGGCCAGCTACCGTGATCGCGGACTCGACGTCTGGCTAGAGCTTGGCCTGCAGTCGAGTTTCGATCGCACCCTCGAGCGCGTGAACAGAGGCCATGGCTACGCCGAGTACAAACAGGCCGTGCGCGCGGCACGCCAGCGGGGCCTGCCCGTATGCACGCACCTTATTCTGGGCCTTCCCGGCGAAAACCACGACCACGCCTTGGTCAGCCTCGCGCGGGTACTCGATGAGGGTGTGGATGGCCTGAAGCTGCACCCGCTACACGTCGTCAAAGGAACCGCGTTGGCCAACAGCTATCGGCGCGGCGAATACCACCCATTGACCATGGCAGAGTACATCGCTACCGTGTGCGACCTTGTCGAACGCACACCGCGCGAGGTGGTGTTTCATCGGCTCACTGGTACAGCGAACCCGGCGCTGTTGCTCGCGCCCAACTGGTGCGCGTTGAAATGGCGTGTACTCAACGGCATTGCCGCCGAGTTGGGGCGGCGGCAGACCGGCCAAGGTCGCGTTGCGCGCACGACTGCCAGCGTTCACTAAGGTTAATCCGCGAGGACTTCGACGATGCGAATCGGTACACCCCTGAGCCCAAAGGCCACACGCGTGATGCTGTTGGGCAGCGGCGAACTGGGCAAGGAAGTCATCATCGCCCTGCAGCGACTCGGCGCTGAAGTCATCGCCGTTGACCGTTACGCCAATGCTCCTGGGCACCAGGTCGCACACCGGACCCATGTCATCAACATGGCCGATGCAGACGCGCTGCGTGAGCTGATACGGCACGAACGGCCCCATCTCGTTGTACCCGAGATCGAAGCCATCGCGACCGAGGCACTGGCGGAGCTCGAACAGCAAGGCGTGTGCGAAGTCATCCCGACGGCGCGCGCGGCTCAACTGACCATGAATCGCGAGGGGATCCGGCGCCTGGCGGCGGAAAACTTGGGGTTACCCACGTCACGTTATGCATTCGCCAGCAGTCTCAACGAGCTCATCATGGCGATCGATGGAGGTATTGGCTACCCCTGCATCGTCAAGCCTGTCATGTCGTCCTCGGGCAAGGGTCAGTCCCTGGTCAAGCAACCAGAAGACGTCAAGACTGCCTGGGACTATGCCATGCAAGGCGGCCGCGTCAGCGGCACCCGGGTCATTGTCGAAGAGAAGATCGACTTCGATTTCGAAATCACGCTATTGACCGTGCGCGCTGTGGGCCCCAATGGCCACGTCGACACCTATTTCTGCGAACCCATTGGTCACGTCCAGGTCGACGGCGACTACGTCGAAAGCTGGCAACCGCAGCGCCTGACGCAGAAGGCGCTGACGCGCGCCCATGAAATCGCCGCAGCGGTAACCAACGAGCTCGGCGGGCGTGGCATCTTCGGTGTTGAGTTGTTCGTGCACGGTGACCAGCTCTGGTTTAGCGAAGTGAGTCCGCGACCGCACGATACCGGCATGGTCACCCTGGTCAGTCAGCGCCAGAGCGAGTTCGCCCTGCACGCGCGCGCGATACTCGGCCTGCCGGTATCCGTTGCCATGCGCCGGCCCGGGGCCAGCGCCGTCATCTACGGCGGGGTGGACGCCAAGGGCATCGTGTTTGACGGGCTGGACCAGGCCCTGCAGATCCCGGAGACCGAAGTACGCCTGTTCGGCAAACCCGAATCGTTCGTCAAACGGCGTATGGGCGTGGCGCTGGCCAGTGCCGAGAGTGTCGATGAAGCCCGCGAACGCGCCACCCGCGCGGCGCGATGCGTGAAACCTAGCGCTACTTAGCCGGCGACAGCTTGATCCCCGCGTGGTCGTTCCACGTCCAGGCGCTGGTTAACGAGATCGCGCAGCTCGCGCAAGAACATTTCCCCATCCACGTGGCCTTTGGCGACGATTCGCTCCGCCGATTCGAGCAGCCCGGCGCGCTCTGCCTCGCTGAGCTCCGAACCCGTCGTCACGATCACTGGAATCGATTTGTGATCGGGCCGCTTGGCGAGCTCGGCCATGAACTCAAACCCATTCATGTGGGGCATTACCAAATCGAGAATGACCAGCGCCGGGCGACGCTCATTGACGCGGGCCATCGCCTGACGACCGTCAGCGGCTTCAGCAACCTTCCAGCCATCACGCTCCAGGACAGCGCGCAAGGCGCTGCGCAGGCTGGGATCGTCGTCGACCACCAGAACCGTGCTCTTGTGCTCACCACGTAGGGAGGCTTTGACGGTGGCATCCAGACGCGACCAGTCGATCGGTTTGGGCACATAATCCGTGGCCCCCAAGGCATAGCCCTTCTCAGCGCCCGGTGCGAGACTCATCATCACCACGGGAACGCTGGCCAGCTCTGAATCCTCCTGGAAGGCACGCAGCACATCCCAACCATCCATCCCCGGCATCATGACATCCAGCAGGACGACATCGGGTCGCTGCTTGCGTGCTGCGCGCAGACCTTCCATACCGCCAGCCTCGGTGCGCACGCGAAAACCTTCGCGACTGAAAAACCGTGCCATCAATTCCCGCACTGCCGCATCATCGTCGATTACCAATATCGTACTCACGCGCTTGCGCCGCTCACCCTGGAGCAGCGTCGCCGTCGTCCGCGTCGGCTTCGGCTCCACGATCTGACCCAGCGCACCCACGGTGGCGGCGCTCTCAGCAAAACGTCTGGGCAAAGTCACCGTAAATGTCGAGCCAGCGTGAAGCTGACTGTCTACTCTAATGTGGGCGCCGAGCAGATCGCAAAAGCGCTTAGTGATGGCAAGTCCCAGGCCGGTGCCGCCGTACTCGCGTGTCGTGGAGGCATCAGCCTGCATGAACGGTTGAAAGACCCGACTTAGCTGGTCCTCACTCATGCCAATCCCATTGTCGGCGACCGTAACGAGCACCTGTTCGCCTGCGCTACTGCCGCGCGCACCGACCTCGACGCGCACGCGACCGTCGCGGGTGAACTTCGCGGCGTTGCTGAGCAGGTTGACGAGCACTTGGCGCAGTTTGCCGGCATCGGTATAGACCTCACCGATGCCCTCCTGCACGCGCAGCTCGATCGAGTCGCCGTGTTTGTCGGCAAGCGGTCTAACCGTGTTGCTCACCTCGTCCATGAGCTTCGCGATGGACACCCACTCCAGGCTCAATTCCATGCGCCCCGCTTCAACCTTGGACAAATCGAGAATGCCGTTGATGAGCCCCAGCAGATGCGTCGCAGAGGACTGCACCTTCTTGAGATCCGCCACGTCCTGATTGCGGCCATCAGCCTCAGCATCTTCGCGCAACATCTCGCTGTAACCCATAATCGCATTCAACGGCGTGCGCAGTTCATGACTCATGTTGGCCAGAAATTGACTCTTGGCTTCGTTGGCGGAACGGGCCACTCCCACAGCCTTTTCGAGGCGCTCCAGCAACGAGCCAACGTAGCCGGGCAACAGGATGAGCCACACCAGAAACCCGACACCGAGCACGACCTGCTCGCGCCAGTATTCGCTGACACCCAGCACAATCGCAAACCCCACCGCCGCCAGCATGTTCGTCAGATACAACGCACGCCGGCCGAAACGCAAGCCATTGGCAATCGTGATCCACAGGTAGCCGCCAAAAAACGGCGCTGCCACCTCCCCGCCCACGCACAGCGCCACGGTCACCGTGCTGATATCCGCGCTGGTCGCCAGCGCACGCCGTGGCGGGAGAACACCGGGGCGTGCCACGATGTGGGCGAGATTCGCAATAGAGTAGATGAAGTAGACGATGGCCAACACGACCACATAGTCGGCTGGGGGCGAATTGGGGATGGGAAAGGCGCGCAGCGCTAGCAGATACAACAATACGCCGGTTGCCAAACCAATGCGTACTAGCGCCTGCTCATGTTCGGAGTCCTGCCTCGAGCGCAGTATTTGGCGCAGTCGACTCAGCGGTGCGGGCGTGGCCAAGATACGTTCCGTGCGCGAGTATCGAACGGTTAAACGGCGCCAGCGCCCGCGAGCTGCTGCTCAATCTTACCTAGCAGACGCTCCAACTCGACCGGCTTGGTATCATAGTCGTCGCAGCCGGCCTGAAGTGCCTTCTCGCGATCGCCTGTCATCGCATGCGCGGATAATCCGATAATGGGGATCGCTGCGGTTGCGGCATCGGCCTTGAGGATCCGGGTTGCCTCCCAACCATCGAGAACTGGCAGGCTCATGTCCATGAGAATTAGCTCCGGAGACCCGGTGCGTGCGGCCGTCAACCCCTGCTCGCCGTCCTCCGCCATCAAGACCTCATAGCCCTTGCGCTGCAAGCGTCGCGACAACATGTCGCGATTCAATTCGTTGTCTTCGACCAACAATATCCTTGCCATTGCATCGATTCCCTTTGTTATTGGTTCTTACGTTCCCTGTTTGACCAGGCGAGCGTCGGTTTCGAACTGCTCGCTGGGATCTTGGAAGTACTCGCGTATGCGCACGAACTCAGCCTCGGTTTCGAGAAACGCATCGACGACACCGGGATCGAAGTGTGTCGCGCGGCCCTCGAGAATAATTGCGCGGCTCTCGCCATGGCTGAACGCTCGCTTGTAACAGCGCACAGAGGTCAATGCGTCGTACACGTCAGCCAACGCCAGAATCCGCGCCGACAGCGGAATGCTGATGCCCTGAACACCATAAGGGTAACCACTGCCGTCCCAGCGTTCGTGGTGGCCCTCGGCGATTTCGATACCCATCCTGACAAACGCGCTACCCGGGTGCTCACGATCCACGGCGCGCAAGGTTTCCGCGCCGATGGTCGTGTGTGTTTTCATGACCCGCCATTCCTCCTCGGTGAGCTTGCCGGGCTTGAGCAGAATGTCATCGGGCACGCCCACTTTGCCGATGTCATGCAGTGGGCTGGCCGCATAAATAGTATCGATGAAGCCTTCGTCGATCTGATCCCGGTAGCCATCGACACGCGCCAGATGCGTAGCGACAAGCTTGCAGTACTCACGCAGCCTGTCCAGATGGGCGCCGGTCTCCGGGTCCTTGGACTCGGCCAGCTTTGACATCGCAAATATTGTGGTCAGTTGGCCCGCAGTGATTTGCGTGACCTGTTCACTGACCCGCTGCTCGAGCTGCGCATTGAGCATGTGCAGTTGATCGCGGTGGCGCTCTTCGGAATCGTGGGCGCGCTTCTTGGCGATCGACGAGGCGACACGAGCGCGCAGCAAGACGGGATTGCAGGGCTTGGGCAGATAGTCGACCGCGCCGAGCTCAATACAACGCACGGCAGAGTCCAATTCCTCGAGGGCCGAGATCACAACAACTGGAATGTGGCGCAGGTTCGGGTGTTCCTGCAGCCGCTCCAACACCTCATAGCCGTTGAGCTTGGGCATCATGATGTCGAGCAGGATCAAATCGAAGCCGCGTTGTCGGACCAAGGTCAGTGCCTCTTCCCCGTCAGCGGCACAGTACGCGTCGAAGCCATCGCGCTGCAGGCGACGACTCAGGATATCCCGGTTGGCCTCTTGGTCATCGACAACCAGGATGGCTGCTTTGGCTGTTTTCATGCGAACACGATCTCTTGCCTGCCCCGTGAGCCGCACCGCATTGCGTTGCTCTTGGCCATCGCGGCAGCCGCCGGGGATAGAATCCCGCGGTGCAGCACAACACGCGCGCACCCCGCATCCTCTGGGGCTTATCGGTCAAAAAAACAGCAGGCTTGAATCGGAGGGCCGGCGCTAACGCAGCGCGGCCAGGGCCTGTTCCAGCTCCTGGGGTTCAATTGGAAACGTCAGCGCGGCGTGAATCGGGAAGCGGGAGGCAACGCGCTCGAACTGGTGGGCATACTCCTTCTCCAGGAACACGATGACCTTGGTGGCGGGCAATCGCTGCACCACCGCCAGCAGCGATTCGAGGCTACTGGTGCGATCGCGAAAGTCTGACTGGTAGTTGAACTCGGCGACAACAACATCGGGCTGCAGCTTCTTGGCCGTAGTGAGCGCCTTGCGCATGACGCTCACCGTGGTCACCTCGAAACCGAGCCGTTCGTACAACGGCCCGAAATTGGGGTATCCCCCCAGCTCGATAATCGATAACAGTCGCTTTGCCATGTGTGAGTTGCCACCCGAGGGCGCATAGCCACAGAGAGCCTGTTCAACGCCTCGGACGCGACCTAGTCTAGCCTGTCGGGTCCTCTAGCGACATCGCAGCACGGCATCGATCGGCCGGCTGGAGGACCTACCCGACCCAGGCGAACCACATCGGCACGCTCACCAGACTGAGCAACGTCGTGGCGGTCACCGCGGCCGCGTACAAACCGGTGTTCAGCCCATAGCGGTCACAGAACACCACCCCCAGAGCCATGCTGGGCATCGCCGCCTCGAGCACGACGCCGCTGAGCACAGGGTTCGTCAGACCAAGGGCAGAGGCGATACCCCATACCCACAGCGGCATCAGTAGCAGCTGGATCACCAGCACCGGCAATACCCTGGGGAAATGGCGCACTTCGCGAAAGCCGCGATGCAGCGCCATACCAACAGCGAGCAACATCAGCGGCACCACAGCCCCGGCCAGTACCTCAAGCAGCCCGAGCAGCGCCCTCGGCGGGTCAACGTTGGTCAGGTTGAGCACAATGGCCAGGATGGCTGCCCAAAGTGCGGGCACTTTCACCAGACGCTTGCCGGCCGGCTCGTTGCCGGCGCGTGTGCCGAAGCGGCTGGCAACTAGGATGCCGACGGTCAGTACCAGCGGCGTACAGGCGAACAAATCGTACTGAATGGCAATGCTGCGCCCTTGGTCGCCCAGCGCGGCCACCAGAACAGGCAAACCGAGATACGTTGCGTTGGGAAAGCCGGCTGCCAGCAGCATGGCACCGGTGAGTGCCGGCTCACAGCGCGTGGCCCGACACAGGCCCCACATCAGCATCAGACTGAGTAACACACCGCTGGCCGCGCTCAGTGCAATGCGCACGCTGTCCGCGCCCAAGCTGGCCTGCCACAACACATTGAGCACCAAGGCGGGGAGAAAGAGGTAATACACCACGCCGGTGAGCGCTTCGCGCATGGAATCGGCGCCGAGTCGGGTCGGATTGACCAACACCCAGAGCAACCCCAGACCAAGCACAGCAAACATTTGCACTAGGGTGGCGAACATGTCAGCAGCCGGTGTGAAAGACGATGCCCTGCCGAGCGGGCAGGGTGGCTAGTAGTGTGGTGGTGGCGTTTCCTGATCTTGCGGCACAACTGCTCCCGGTGCCAGCTCGCGTATCATGGCCTTGAGCCGCTCCAACTCCTGGCCCAGTTCGCCCAACACTTTGTCTTGCTGCAGGCGTGCGTTGGTGAGCTCCTCAACGCTCGCCTCCAGATAGCTGAGACGAACCTCGAGCTGTTCGAAACGTTCCTGGGCGCTGTCCATTGCGAGTCTCTGGCCTGTTTGCGCGGCGAATCAGCCAACGTTCAAATAAACATCATAGCGCGTGGTCTTGCCACGGATCTGGGTGCTGGGAGCCGGTTGGCCTACGGGCGGCGCCCGCAACGGCCGCTTGACCACAACCCGACGCCGTGCCGCGTGCAGTGCCGCAGCCAGCAGCTCACCGGCGTCCTCATCGCCGCCAACCAGGGCGCGCAATGCCCGCAGCTCCTTCTTGACCAGGGCACTCTTGGTGCGCGCCGGATACATCGGATCCATATACACAACGTCCGGCCGCGGGCCTGCATTATCCTCGGCCAGGCGGGCCAAGAGCACGCGCCCGTCTCCCGTCACCAAACGCATGCGCGCGACAATCTCCGCGACGTCCTCATCGGCTGCGGCGCGTCTCAGGCCATCTTCGACCAAAGCGGCGACGATCGGGGAGCGTTCAACAAGCGTCACGCGGCACCCCAGCGACGCCAAGACAAAGGCATCGCGCCCCAGTCCGGCAGTGGCATCCACGATCTCCAGGGCAGCACCACCTCTGAGTCCCACGGCACGTGCCAGGGGCTGCGAGCGACCGCCGCCGGCGCGCAACCGATAGCCAAGCGCACCGGTAACGAATTCCGCCTGGACGTTGCCGCCGCCGAGCTCGGCGGGACAACGCAGAACCAAGCGGTAGCCGGGCGCCGGAGACTCAGGACGCAGCTCGAGTACGAGGGCATCGGAACGCTGCCTCTGGTGCAGCAGCGGGCAGCCCAGTCGCACAGCCCAGTGCTGGGCAGATTCGATCAGGGAGGTGTCGTCGGTGCGCACCCCTGCAACCTCACTGCTCATGGTGGCGCGGCAGTGCGGCGCGAGCGCTGCGGTTGGCTAAGCCGCCTTTACCGAGTAGCCGCGCAACAGCGCTGCAAACTCCTCCAGCACCTCGATCCCCGTCTGTTCGGCACGATTGCACCACTCCTGCAACCGCTTTACGGGGGCCTCCGTCGTCGCGGCACCACGCTCCCACAGCTCTTTGAGCTGTTGCTTGTACTGATAGACCACCCGCAACTGACGGCTGCGTTCAAGGGCTTCGCTCAGTCGCAGTGCCGCCTGGCCATCAACCTCGACGTCTTCACGCAGCAATAGCTTGCGCACCCCACGGAGCAACGACTTACACGACTGGTCGGCACGACGCAGTTCTTCGCGCAACACCGGCTTGGTAACCTTGCGCGCATAGAGTTTCAACACATGGAAGCGGTTGCGCAGAATCGCGCGCAGCGTGTTGGTGTCAGGGATGTGGGTGCTGGGGCGCAAGCGCAGATTGGGCGCGAGTTTCTTCACGTGAGCCAGCCCCAGTGCCTGCAGTATGCGTATGTAGAGCCAGCCGATGTCAAACTCCCACCACTTGTTCGACAAGCGCGCCGAGGACGAGTAGGCATGGTGATTGTTGTGCAGCTCCTCACCCCCGATGACGATGCCCCACGGCACAATGTTGGTGGCCGCATCAGAGGTTTCGAAGTTGCGATATCCCCAAAAGTGGCCCACGCCGTTGATGATGCCGGCCGCCCAAAACGGGATCCAGATCATCTGCACGGCCCAAACGCTCAGCCCGATGGGGCCGAACAATGCGATATCTATCAGCGCCATCAGGGTGATGCCGGCGAAGGGATAGCGGGAATACACGTTGCGTTCCAGCCAGTCATCCGGCGTGCCGTGGCCATATTTGGCCAGCGTCTCGGCATCTCTCGCCGCCGCACGATACAACTCACTGCCCTGCCACAGGACCTTGCCCAGGCCCAGTCGCTGCGGGCTGTGCGGGTCATCGGCCGTTTCGCAAAACGTGTGATGCTTGCGGTGTATCGCCACCCACTGCTTGGTGACCATCCCGGTGGTCAACCAGAGCCAGAAGCGAAAGAAGTGGCCGACAACAGGATGCAGTGTCAGAGCGTTGTGCGACTGATGACGATGCAGGTAGATGGTCACACTCGCGATGGTGATATGGGTCAGTACCAGGGTGGCAATCACAACACCCCAGGGAGAAAGATTCAGTAAGCCGTCAGTCATTAGTTGCTCTCATAGGTAACCAGGCGCGGGCAATGCTGCCAATGACCTGAACGGTGGCGCCATGGCTGAAGAAGGAAGAAGGGTCCAGGTCGGAGGGCTATAGTCTAACACGAGCCGGTACCATGCGTATCGGCGTATTCGTGACAGGGGCATGACAGGCTGCCCACTAACCCGTGGCTTGCAGCCCCTCAGACGCTAGTGATTCGCCTTCGGGGAGCGTCTGCGGCTGCGTGCCGCGTTCGGGAATGCGCAGCGTGAAGACCGAACCGGCACCGGGCATGCTGGCTACGAGCAGCTTGCCGCCGAGCAGCTCGGCAAAACGGCGGCTGATCGCCAGCCCGAGCCCCGTGCCGCCATAGCGCCGCGTCGTCGAACTGTCGGCCTGCGAAAATGGTTCGAACACCCGCGCCAGCTGCTCCGGGGTCATGCCAATCCCCGTATCGGCAATGTTGAAGCGTAACCAGTACTCCCCATCGACCCGCTCGCGCTCGGCACTGAGCTTGACCTGGCCATGGTCGGTAAACTTGCATGCGTTGCTTAGCAAATTGAGCAACACCTGGCGCATGCGGGTGATATCCGAGTACATCGTGACAATATCTGCGCCAATCTCGACCTCGAGCCGGTTCTCGTTCTGCTCGGCAAGGGGCGCAGCCGTCGCAACCACATCGTCGAGCAGGCCGCGAAGATTGAAGTCTTCGTAAAACACCTCCATCCTGCCCGCTTCGATCTTGGACAGATCCAACACCTCGTTGATCAGGCCGAGCAGATGACGCCCGGCGCCTTGGATCTTGTGCAAATCCGGGACCATGTCTGCCTGCCCCCCGGTGCGGGCATCTTCTTCCAATATCTCGCTGTAGCCGATGATTGCGTTCAGCGGCGTACGTAACTCGTGACTCATATTGGCCAGGAACTGGCTCTTGGCTCTATTGGCGCCTTCGGCTTCGAGCTTAGCGACCAACGCATCCTGCGCGCGGGCCTCTGCCTGTTTGCGTTCGGTGACATCCTGCAGCACACCAAAGACGGCACCCTTGCGCGCGCTGCCAGGCGAATGCTCGGCCAACAGATATATGGTGCGCAAAGCGCCGTCCGCGCGCACGATACGAAACTCAGTTTCCACATTCTTACCGCATATGACCGATTCAGCGAGGGCTTGCTGCACGTCAGAGCGGTCCAGGGGATACACCTGCTCAAGAAACACGTCGTAGCCCATCTGACTATCACGCGCCAGACCAAGAATGTCGTACACCGCCTCTGACCAGGTAAGGTGCTCCTGGTCGAAATCCAGCTCCCAGTCGCCGATCTGTGCAACACGCTGGGCGCGCTTGAGCCGCGACTGGCTCATGCGCAGAGCGTCATCGGCCCGCCGGCGTTCGGTGATGTCACGCAGGAAGGCCACGCAAATGCTGCCTTCCGAAACAGCGACGCCGCTCATGCTGATTTCCAATGGGAATTGCTCGCCACTGCGGCGTTGCCCGACCAGCTCGACCACGCCGCGGTGACCCTCACTCAATCCCGATCGCATCAGCTGGGCCAGGACAAAATCGCGCACTCCGGAAGTATCGGCGGGAAACAACCGCTGCACCCCGGTGCCCACCACCTCCTTTGCCGAACAGCCAAAGATGCTTTCCGCCACCCGGTTGAACGACAACACGATGCCGTTCTGGTCAATCATCACGATGCCGTCCGCGGCGCTCGACAGGATCGCGCGCATTCGCGCCTCGCTGGCACGTACCGCCTCGGCGCTGCGGTGACGCTCGGTAATGTCATGGAAATAGATGGATAGACCGTCAGCGGTCGGAAACGAACGAGCCTCCAACCATTTGTTCGTGGGCGGGTAATAGCCGTAGCTGGTCTGTCCACCCGCCTCGCGCATCGATTGGCGCAGCCGCTTGTAGAACGCGCCTGACAACTCCGGTAGCAGATCCCACAGCACTGAGCCGCTGCTTGAGGTACGGCTGATCGCGAACAACTTGTCGCAGCGTGGATTGAGGTAAGTCACGCGCCACTCGCGGTCGACTTCAAGATACGCATCCGTCGTGCCTTCCAGGATTGCCCGCACGCGCGCTTCGCGCTCGGCGACTGCGGCAAAGGCGCGGATCGGTTCCACGATTTCGCGCGCACTGCCTGGGGGCGGTGACACCGAAGTGTCGAACTCGCCGCGTTGCACACGCCTTGCGGCGCTAACCAAGGCGGCGAGCGGGCGCAGACCGCGGCGCAGACTCAGCCACAACCCCAATGCCAACACTGTAGTGCTGAGCAAGGCCAGCGCGGCCTGGTGCATCGCCATGTGCCACATGCGATTGGTGAAATCGACGTGAGAAAGGTACAAGGTCAGAGTGCCATGGGCCGTACCACCCAGCCCCACGTGGTGCACTGCCGGCGCATTGGACAAACCCAGCCAACGCGCGAACCAGGCTGGATAAGCCGGCTGGGTCGGGGCACGGCGTTTGCTGATCTCAATCCCGTCTGGACTGGCGAACGACACAGCGTAGACGTCGCCCTGCTGGACGCGCTCGGTCAGAACGCGATCAATGACCAGATGCTCACCGGCGAGGATCGGGTCGCGCAACGTAACAGCGAGCGCGTCCAGTGACATGATGGTCTCCGCGGAGACACCGCGTTGATGGGCATCGGTTTGCTCGCGCAGGAGCACATATAACGACACCGCGTAGGTGACGGAGACGACCAGGGCCGTGATCAACAGCAGGCGGTTGACGAGGCTCAGCTGCGCCATCGAGCGAGACAGCGACACGGCTAATCCTTCAGTCCTGTGGTCCTAAACAAGTGCACGGGGCGTTGATACTCCATGTCGCTGGCGGGCACGCAATGAGAGACCCTGCCGCAAAGCATCCAGATCTGTCGTATCGACCCGTTCAGTCAAGAACTTAAGGCCGCGCGGCGGGCCGGTGCGGCACCAGGAATGAGGCTAGGATGAGGGCGGCTGCGCCGCAGTCTGAGGCCGCGCTAGAGCGCGCTCGTACCAGGGGCGCGTGGCGTTGACGATGCGTACCACGGAGAGCATCACCGGCACTTCCACCAGCACACCCACAACGGTGGCCAGTGCCGCGCCGGAGGAGAAACCGAACAGGCTGATGGCGGCAGCGACCGCCAGCTCGAAGAAATTGCTGGCACCAATCAGCGCCGAGGGCGCCGCGACGCAGTGCGCCACGCCGAATTTGCGGTTGAGCAGGTAGGCCAGTCCGGAATTGAAGTAGACCTGGATCAGGATCGGTACGGCGAGCATGACGATGATCAGGGGTTGAGCCAGGATCTGCTCACCCTGAAAACCGAACAGCAGTACTAGCGTCGCCAGCAGCGCGCCGAGGGAAACCGGATGCAAGCGGCGCAACGCGTTTCGCAGCGCAGTTTCACCGCCTTTGCGCAACAAGGCACGGCGCCATAGCTGGGCGACGATCACCGGCACGACGATGTACAGCGCGACCGACAAGAACAGGGTGTCCCAAGGCACGATAATCGCCGACAGGCCGAGCAGTAGACCGACAATCGGCGCGAAGGCAAACACCATGATGGTATCGTTGAGCGCGACCTGGGTCAGAGTGAAATGCGGCTCACCGTCACTGAGATGGCTCCAGACGAACACCATGGCCGTGCACGGCGCCGCGGCCAACAGGATCAGGCCCGCAATGTAGGCGTCGATCTGCTCCGCCGGCAGCCACGGTGCGAACACGCCGCGGATGAAGATCCACCCGAGCAGCGCCATCGAAAACGGCTTCACCGCCCAGTTGACGAACAAGGTGACACCAACGCCCTTCCAGTGCTCGCGTACTTCGTGCAGCGCGGCGAAGTCGATCTTGAGCAGCATGGGGATGATCATCAGCCAGATCAGCAGCGCCACCGGCAGGTTGACCTGCGCGACCTCGAGGCGGCCGACCAATTGAAACGGCGTCGGGAAGAAATGCCCCAAAGCAATGCCGGCCACGATGCACAACGCGACCCATAGCGTCAGGTAGCGCTCGAACAGTCCCATCTCCGCACCGGCCGCCCGCTTGGCGACCACTTCGCATTGGCTACTCATGCTTCACCCAGCGCGCCGCTCACCTTGCAGGCTTTCGATCAGAGCGCGCACGCGTTGTTCCACCTCGTCGCGGGTGGCACGAAATACCGCCATGACCTGCTCTTCACTCCCCGTAGCCTTGGCCGGATCACTGAGCGGCCAGTGCTCCTTGCGAGTGCCGGCAGGAAGGACCGGGCAATGCTCATCGGCATGACCGCATACGGTGATCACCAAATCGAGCCCTTCGAGCATCTCGGGTGTGAGCCGGGTCGACTCCTGGTGTGAGATGTCCACACCCGCGGCCTGCATCACGGCGATAGCGCGTGGGTTCTTGCCGTGGGCTTCAATCCCCGCCGACAGCACCTCGAGCCAGTCACCGCCGTAGTGGCGTGCCCAGCCCTCGGCCATTTGCGAGCGACAGGAGTTGCCGGTGCACAGGAAGAGGATCTTCATGCCCGCCTCCCTCAGCCGCAGCAGCCAGACAGGCTCGGCGCACACCGACTGGCGCTCTGCTCCTGGCCTGCCGCAGCGGGCTGAGCATTGAAGGTCGGCGTCGTACCCAAGGTGTGGAACGCCTCCCACGCAATCCCCTGCGGATCCACCGTCCAGTGCTTGTCGGACTGGGCATAACAACAGGTGGTGCCAAGCTGCGCTTCGCTGGCAAGACCCGCCGCACTCAAGCGCTGCTCGATCGCTGCCAACTCCTCGGCCGAGTCAGCCTGAAGCCCCAGGTGGTCGAGGCCCTGCTGCGCCCCGTGGGTGGAGATGGCGAAATTCACCGCCGGCGACTCGAGCTGCCACTTGGCATAATCCGGTTTGGCTACCGTGGGCTGAGCGCCGAACAGTGCACTATAAAAATGGATGCTCTGGTCCAGATCGCTGACCGAGACATGGATGTGAAAGCGGCTCATGAGGATGACCTCCAGTGACTTGTCAGGGACGGCTCAGGCGCAACACGGCGTGCCGGGGCGGTTGGGCATGTCGCTCAGCGCGGCCTGGTCGCTGAGGTAGGGCTCCTGGGTGTGCGCGCCAACGGCCACCTGGCGCAGCACCTGGGCTACCCAGTCGGGCAACTCCTCATGCAGTCGGTAGTACACCCAATGGCCCGCGCGTCGATCGGCCACCACGGCCAGCTCGCGCAGCTGCGCCAGATGGCGCGAGATGGTGGGTTGTGGGGCGGCCAGGGCATGGGTGAGCTCGCACACGCACAGCTCGCCCTCACGCAGCAGCAGCATCAGGGCCCGCAGGCGGATCGGTTGCGCCAGAGCCGCCAAGAGTTGCTCGGGAGAAATATTCACCTGGGCGAATATATACGGTTATAAACATTCGTGCAAGCGGATATTTGTCGGGCTGCGCCGCCCGCACCCCCTGCGCTATGATGCGGGCCCGTGTCCCCCCCCCGGCGGCACGCCACCACGTACAGTCCTTCGACCGCTCACGGCGCGCTGCGCCAAAACACGACGCATGGCCAAAGACGCAATCCGCATCCAGGGCGCCCACCAGAACAATCTGAAGCACGTCGACGTCGATCTGCCCCACAACGAGCTCATCGTCATCACCGGCGTCAGCGGCTCGGGCAAGTCGTCGCTCGCCTTCGACACGGTCTACGCCGAGGGCCAGCGTCGTTACGTGGAGACCTTCTCGCCCTACGCGCGCCAGTTCTTGGAGCGCATGGACAAGCCGCAGGTCGAGCGCATCGACGGCATCCCGCCGGCGATCGCCATCGATCAGACCAATCCCGTGCGCACCTCCCGCTCGACGGTGGGCACGATGACCGAGCTCAACGACCACATAAAGTTGTTGTTCGCGCGGGCGAGCACGCTGTACTGCCGCGGCTGTGGTGAACCGGTGCGCCGCGACACGCCCGATTCCATCGGCGCCGATCTCGATCGCCGCGCCAACAACGCCACGGTCCTGATCACGTTTCCGGTCAGCATCCCGCATAACTTCAGTCGTGACGAAGTCGAAGCGCTGCTGGCCAAACAAGCCTACACCCGCATTCACACTCGCACCGAACAGCGCCTCGAAGTGATCCAGGACCGCGTGCGCGTGCATCCCGACAATCGCGCGCGCATCAGCGAAGCACTGGAAGCGGCGCTGCACATCGGCCACGGACACGTGAATGTCTACCCGGTACGCGACAAACAGGTCAGCGCCAAACCGTGGCGCTACTCCGCCGACTTGCACTGCGCCGAGTGCGACATTCACTACAACGACCCGGCGCCCAACCTGTTCTCGTTCAACTCACCGATGGGCGCTTGTGAGACTTGTCGCGGCTTCGGCCGCACCATGGGCATCGACTATGACCTGGTGGTGCCGGACACCGGCAAGACACTGGCCCAAGGTGCGGTTAAGCCCTGGCAAACCAGCAGTTACATCGAATGCCAAGGCGATCTGATGCGCTTTGCGCACAAGCGCAAGATCCCTACTGACGTGCCGTGGCGCGAGCTCACACGGCAACAACGCGACTGGGTTATCGATGGCGAGGGCGACTGGGACGAAGGCGCGTGGTATGGCGCGCGGCGTTTCTTCGACTGGCTGGAGACCAAGAGCTACAAGATGCACATCCGTGTCTTGCTGTCGAAGTACCGCGCCTATAACCCCTGCCCCGCCTGCCACGGCGCGCGACTCAAGCCCGACGCGCTGCTGTGGCGTCTGGGCACACTCGCCGAGGCCGCGGCGGTGATCGAACCGCACGCGCGTAACCAGCCTGCGCCGCTGCAGCTTAGCGCCAAACGTTTCGCAACATTGCCCGGGCTCAACGTGCATGACTTGATGCTATTGCCAATCACACGCGCACGCGCCTTTATCGACGCAATACAGTTGCCGGCACCGCTGGATGAAGCCACCGACTTGCTGTTGGGCGAGATCCGCGCGCGGCTGCGTTATCTGGTCGACGTCGGTCTTGGCTACCTCAGTCTCGACCGCCAATCGCGCACGCTCAGCGGCGGTGAGGTCCAGCGTATCAATCTCACCACCGCGCTGGGGACCTCACTGGTCAATACGCTGTTCGTACTCGATGAGCCCAGCATCGGCCTGCACCCGCGCGACATGCAGCGTATCGTTGGTATCCTGCACCGCTTGCGCGATGCCGGCAACTCATTGTTGGTCGTCGAGCACGACCCGCAAGTCATGCTCGCCGCCGATCGCATCCTCGACATTGGCCCCGGCCCAGGTGAGCGCGGCGGTCACATCGTGTTCCAGGGCACGCCGCGCCAACTGCTGCGCGCCAAGGGCTCGCTGACCGCGGATTACCTGAGCGGTCGCAAGCAAGTCCACACGCCGGGCGCAGGCGAACCGGACACGAAGCTGCGCTGGCTGCAGGTCAAGGGCGCCACCGAGCACAATCTCAAACGCCTGGATGTCCGCATCCCGCTCAACCGCTTCGTCTGTATCACCGGCGTCAGCGGTTCGGGCAAATCCACGCTGGTCGAAGACGTCCTCTACCATGCGTTGCGCAAGCTCAAGGGCAAGCCGATCGAGACACCTGGTGCCCACCGCGCCATCCTCGGCCACGAACACGTCGACGA
>Ga0209536_100003570_pt1 | contig 24920 bp, 25 predicted proteins | sample DeeMarSeWOR28_12_FD_187461 | JGI IMG/M metagenome (GOLD analysis project Ga0209536, IMG submission 187461) | Marine sediment microbial communities from White Oak River estuary, North Carolina - WOR-2-8_12 (SPAdes) (version 2) | ecosystem: Environmental > Aquatic > Marine > Intertidal zone >...
TGGCGACCTGCTCGTACACCTTGTCGTCCATCTCCTCGAGCAGTGCCCGGTCCGCGTACAGGATCCCCGGCACCCGCATCTTGCCGTGCGGCATGATGTGCCATTCGTAGTCGGAGACACGCGTCAGTCGCGAGGTATCCATATTCCCACTCCTGTTGTGCTCACACGTCGACGATGCACTCGGCGACCCAGTGCCCGGATTGATCCTGGTGCACGCTCAGGCCGGTATAAGTTGCTCCCTTGACCTCGACCGCCGGGGCATGTCTGTGCCGGTCAACGTGTTCACCCCACATGTGACCGGTGAGCGCACCGGCCTCGAGTTCGACCGCGAAGCGACCGAAGAGCATGTGGCGGGTCGCCATTTCGTAAACCACGGCATTGAGCCAGTCGACCAGGAGCAACTCAACATCGGGTGCTTCGCACCTGACATCGACTTGTTCATTGTCGACCACGCTGCTGAGATCGGTGATCACAGACATCATCGCGCGGGCAGCGTTGGCGAACGCCTCGGCCTGGCTGGCGCCGCGGCCACGCACGCCGATGTCCGCCTGATGCTCAAAGGTCTCGAAGGCGGCCTGGACGTCGTTTGCCATGACAGATGTCTTCGCGGTTGCTCAGTTACAAGCATAGCCGCTGGGCCAGGGCAGCGACGCCGGCGGCACAAAGGCTTGGATCTGCAGCGTGCCAGCCGGGATGGTCTAAGCTTTTAGTGAGCGGCCCAGCGCCGGAATGGGTGAGTCAGCCAGGAACGACAACCATGTACATGAAGCACAAGCCATCTGGGGATTTGGTCGAGGTGCTGGATGCGGTCGCGCTGGCCGATCCATGCCAGAATAGTCTGTCGGGGCGTTTTCATGTCGGCGAAGAGCTCCAGGATCCGGAATCTTTTGACAAAGCCGACTTGACCTTTCCGTCGGGCGAGCATCTACCCCGCTGCTGGGTTGACCCTGACTACAAGCGTTAGGCTTGATTCCCCGTCTGTGCAGGCTCCCGGCGGGCCGGCAACGAGAACGTGCCGCCGCGGGCGGCAAGCTCGGCTTGCTGCGCACTCCCACATCAGCCGGTACACGGTTGCTTCGTTTGAGGCGGCCGGAAACGCTTGACACTCAGACGGGGCCGGGTAGATTGGTGCCCACCAACGAAGCCGTCAGCGCAACTCCTCACGCAGCATGGTTCCGGGCCGAGACCGACCTCACGCGTCGCCCGTTTCTCGCCTGCAAGTCCCTATGTCTGTGATGAGCTCACCAGCCTTGCAGAGTTTAGTGTTGCGTCGCAGAGCACCTTGCCGGGTTCGACGATAAACAGGGGTTTGCATGCCAGAACGCCGACTTGCCGCACTCGACTCATTCCGTTGCATCGCAGACCGCTGCCCCGCGAACTGCTGTACGGCACCTTGGAACATATCGATAGACGATGCCACGTTGGAGAAATGGCGGGCGCTGGATGATGCCACTGTGCGGGAGGGGCTTCTAGGGGCCATCGACGAGGCACCCTGTCGTGTCACCGGTCACAGCTACAGCATGCATCGCGACGCGGCGGGTCGCTGTGTACAACTGGCCGCCAACGGCCTGTGCACGATCCACGATCGTTTCGGCCCCGAATTGCTGCCTGAGGTCTGCCGTCAGTTTCCCCGTTCACGTATCGATGGCTATGGCGAGGTCCTACAAACGGGCTCGCTTGCCTGTCCCGAAATGGCGCGGTTGGTGCTGTTCGAGAACGTCGATGCTCCAGCCTTTCGCCGCTCGGGGTCCGGCGCGGCCAGTATGCTGCCCACGCTGGGGCAGGTGCAGGTGTCCGAGTACCTGGCCCAGTTGCTCGACCAGGTCATGGCGAACGAGCGCACCGCGCTCAGTGTCGAACTGGCTTACCTGAGCCAAGTACTGGGCGAGATGGCGCAAGCCGCTGCCAGCGGCGCGCTGAGCGAATCGTTTTTCGAGCATCGCCTGCGCGGCTGCAAACAGGCCTTGTACGATCTGAACCTCCAGGCAAAGCGCGGAAAACTGCGCCCCACCGCTGAGCTTGGTGGCGCATTCTGGGCTGCGGCTTACAAACTTGCACCGGATTTGCTGCAAGCGCAGGGCAATGAGGGCGCCGAGGCGGGCGCTTTGCTGGCAGCGATGAAGCAAGCAACCGTGACGGGCCCGGGGCGGGCTGCTGCACGCATGGCGCTGCATGAGCGTGTGCTCGCGGTGCGCCAGGGGCTACGTCCTGCTATCCAGCGTTTTGACAAAGCGCTGCGGCGCTACGTTGAGGTCGAATTCGCCTTCCTCGGTTTCCCACGTCGGCCCTTCGCCGATAACTACATTGCCAGTTTTCTGCATGCGGCGTTGAGTTTCGCCGTCGTGCAGCTGTTCCTTTGGCTGCGTGCCCTCAACGCCGATGGCCTCGAGCAGAGTGATGTCGTCGATGCGGTGTACATGACTGAGCGCCGGCTGGGTCATTCACTGAATATTCTCGATGCCGCCGAAGACAATGCGGATCTGCTCCACGTTGAGCGGTACTACGGCTGTTGGTCGGAGGTGTTCTAGTTCGACTATCCGCGCCGGAGAGTCAGCGGCGGAACAGCCACCAGATCAGCGTAATGACGATGCTGATCAGAATCGAGGTCGTAACGGGCAGGTAGAAATGAAAGCCATCGCGCTCGATGGCGATGTCGCCGGGCAGCCGGCCCAGACCGACTTTGTGCAGCAGTGGCCAGGCCAGACCGAGCACCACTAGCACAATCCCGATTGTGATGAGCCAGCGCGACATCGGCGTGTCGCCCCTGTTGTATTCAGAGAGTCTTGACGCCGTCCGGGGTACCCATCAGCACGACATCGGCGGGACGCAGGGCAAAGATGCCATTGGTGACCACACCGGCAATATTGTTGATGCTCTCTTCCAGTTTTGCCGGTTCCATGATCTCGAGGTGGTGCACGTCGAGAATGAGGTTGCCGTTGTCCGTTGTGAACCCTTGGCGCAACACCGGTTCGCCACCCAGTTTAACCAACTGACGTGCGACGTAGCTGCGCGCCATCGGGATGACCTCAACCGGCAGGGGGAACTTGCCGAGTATGTTCACCAGCTTGGTCTCATCGATAATGCAGACAAACTTCCTGCTCGCGGCCGCCACGATTTTCTCTCGTGTCAGTGCGCCGCCACCGCCCTTGATCAGATGATGATGGCGGTTTGTTTCGTCCGCGCCGTCGACATAGACCGACAGCTCCGCGACGTCATTGAGCTCGAGCACGGGGATGCCATGGGCCTTGAGGCGCTCAGCGCTGGCGACTGAGCTGGCCACGGTGCCGTCGATCTTGGCCTTGATCTTGGCCAGCTCATCGATGAAATAGTTTGCTGTCGAGCCGGTGCCAATACCGATCACCGTCCCGACCTCCACGTAGTCGATGGCGGCTTTGGCCACCGCTTGCTTCATTTCGTTCTGATTCATGGTTCTTCTCCGTGGTAGTACGAGGATCGGATTTCATCGGTAGGCAACCGAACTGGGTGCGATTATATTAGGCTTTCGGAGGCCTGTTCCAGCCTCGCGCCGCTGACCACGCGGCGCGCTCCGGGCGGGTCCGCTATCAAATTCACCGTCGACCGCAGTGTCGAGAAGCACAACACATGCCCTCACGATACATCGAAAAGATCCTAAAAGCCCGCGTCTACGACGTGGCGCAGGAGACGCCGCTCGAGCGGGCGCGCAACCTCAGTCGGCGCCTGGGCAACCATGTGTGGCTCAAGCGCGAGGATCTGCAGCAGGTGTTCTCCTTCAAGCTGCGTGGCGCGTATAACAAGATTGTCGCTCTGCCCGATGAGCAACGGCGCAAGGGCGTGATCGCGGCCTCCGCCGGTAATCATGCCCAGGGTGTTGCACTGGCCGCGCAGCGACTGAATATCACCGCGATCATTGTGATGCCCAAGACCACGCCCGACATCAAGGTCGAGTCGGTGCGTGAGCTCGGCGCGCAAATCGTCCTGCATGGGAATGCCTATGACGACGCCTACGAGCATGCGCTTGGTTTGGCTCAGGAGCGGGGGCTGACCCTGGTACATCCGTACGATGATCCGGACGTGATTGCCGGCCAGGGGACGATCGGTATGGAGATCGTACGCCAGCTCGGTGGCCAGATGGACGCGGTCTTCGTACCGGTTGGTGGCGGTGGTTTGATCGCCGGCGTCTCCGCCTACGTGAAGTACTTGTACCCGCACGTGCAGGTCATTGGCGTGGAGCCCGAGGACACGCCCACGCTGTACGCAGCCCTTGCCGCGGACGAACGGGTGGTGCTCGATTCGGTCGGGCTGTTCGTCGATGGCGTGGCGGTGCGTCAGATCGGCAAAGAGACGTTTCGTGTCGCCCGTGAGTGCGTCGACGAAGTGATCCTGGTCTCAACCGATGAGATCTGCGCCGCCATCAAGGACATTTTCGATGACACCCGATCGATCGCCGAACCGGCGGGCGCGCTCGCCGTGGCCGGCCTGAAGAAGTATGTGGACCGGGACAAGGTCCGCGATCGCAGCCTTGTGGCGATCGATAGCGGTGCCAACATGAACTTTGACCGGCTCCGTCACGTGGCCGAGCGCGCGGAGTTGGGCGAACGCCGCGAGGCGCTGATCGCGGTCACGATTCCGGAGCGACCGGGAAGCTTCCGCCAGTTCTGCGAAACGATCGGGCTGCGCGGCATAACTGAGTTCAACTACCGCTACGCCGATCCGACCCAGGCCCATGTGTTTGTCGGCATCCAGATGCCCGGTGGCGAAGCCGAGAAGTCCGCCCTGATCGAGAAGCTCGACAAGCGTGCTTACCCCGTGCTCGACATGACCGATAACGAGATGGCCAAGCTGCACATCCGCTACATGGTCGGTGGGCGTGCGGCTAATGTGCGCGACGAGCGGGTGTTTCGGTTCGAGTTCCCGGAGCGTCCGGGTGCGCTGTTGCGGTTCCTGAATCATATGGGGCAGAACTGGAACATCAGCATGTTCCACTACCGCAACCACGGTGCTGCCTATGGCCGAGTGTTGGTGGGGATCCAGGTTCCGGTCGACGATGAAGCCAAATTCGGCCTCTTCTTGCAGGAATTGGGCTATCAGTACTGGGAAGAGACCGGCAATCCGGCCTATGCCTTGTTCCTCAGTTGAGGCCGTTTGGGCCGCGGGATGACCAGGCGCCTCAAATGAAAAGGGCCTGAAATTGCAGGCCCTCGAAGTGTGAGAAGGGGGGCATGAGCCCCCCTCTCGTTGAGTACGCCGTTACTTCTTCTTGCGTACTACTTTCTTCTTTGCAGTCTTTTTCTTGGCTGCTTTCTTCTTCGCAGCCCTTTTCTTACCAGCCTTTTTCTTAGCGGCTTTCTTCTTAGCAGCGCGCTTTTTGGCTGGGCGTTTCTTCGCTACGCGCTTCTTGGCTGCGCGCTTCTTAGCGACTTTCTTCTTAGCGACCTTCTTCTTGGTCGCCCGCTTCTTGGCCGTCTTTTTCTTCGCGGCCGTCTTACGTGCAGTTGCTTTCTTCTTTGCTGCCATTGAGTAGTCCTCCGATTGAACACAAAGTTCGCGAATGAGTATAGTCAACTTACTGCAAAATGCTAGTAGGTTTCGTCAATTTTTCGTCCCTTCGTGTTGTTATCTTTAATTTTTTTGCGACTGACTCGAAGTCGTACACTGTGATCGACTCCGTTCGCGAGTACCGATCAGGTGGCACCGAGTGTGTCGAAACTCATCCAACGCATCGTTGTGCCCTTCTGGTGACGGAGTCGTACAGCGCCTCGATGCACGCGAGCGGGTAGTGAACTCAATGCGCGTTCAAGGGCGTGAGGCGTTGATCTTTGCTGCGTGAGGGTCTTTGATTTGCCGTCCTGTGGCACAGGGTGTCGGTATACTTAACACCTGCCCGAGTATTGCGGCGACTGAAAGCACGCCCGGCTGTGTTGTATCGAGGCATTGCACGATGGGCGTCATAGTGCCCACGCGTGCCCAAGATCTCCCCGTGCCTGAGCACCCTGACGACACCGGGGCTCAGCGTGCGCGCGGGGCGCCGACGCATTCGGCCCGACGCCGAGAGGGGCGATCTGTGAGTGCGCGGGGAGCTAGTTCGCGCCGTTGCCACAGCGGGGTGTTCACAGCGCGCCTGTTGGTTACTCGAGCGAGAGTATGTGGTGCCACTGCTCCTCGGTGACCGGCATGATCGAAAGGCGGTTCCCGCGGCGAATGAGGGGGAAGCCTTCGAGCCTGGCATCACCCTTGAGCTCCTCCAGCGTGATGGTGCGCTCGAGCGCACGCACGAATTGCACGTCGACCATGAACCAACGTGGATTGTCGCGATTGCTGGCGGAATCGTAGTACTTCGATTTCGGATCGAAGGCAGTGAAATCCGGGTAACCCTCCCTTACGACCTTGGCGATGCCGACGATGCCAGGCGTCTTACAGTTGGAGTGGTAGAAAAACACCAGGTCGCCGCGCTTCATTTCATCGCGCAGCATGTTGCGCGCCTGATAGTTGCGCACGCCATCCCAGTGTTCCGTGCGCTTGGGCGCTTTCTTGAGATCATCGATGCTGAACACATCGGGTTCGGATTTCATCAGCCAGTAGTTCATGTTCTGTCAGGCTCCAGGAAGCTGGTCATTGGGCTCTTGGTCGTGTCGCCGCGATTGCACTCTGCAGCGCTACCGCGGCGTGCACTGGGTCTGCCGCGTAGCGGTGCCGGGATTTTGGCGCTCGCCTCTGCGCGTGACGATGGCGGGCGTCGGCGACATATTGCCAACGCTGCGTGGCTGCGTATATAAATGCATCTCGAACTAAAACAACAACGCCAGGGAAGAGCAATAACGGGGAACGGATTCGCCACCGCCACAAGAGGGTACGGAGGTTGCGAAACATGAGGCGACGTAAGCCAGATATTCTGGTCTTACTGGTCGCTGTCATCTGTCTCGGTGTGCTGATTACCGGGTTTACCCAGCAGAACAGATCGGCTGCGATCGAGTTCAGCGCGGTTGTCCAACCACGCTGAGTAACAGCGCTCCGGGGGGAGCGTTACTCAAACAGGACTTGAAGAAGACTCGGGGCCGGTGCCGCCGAACGGATTCCTTTTTCCGTTGCAATGCCGTCGAGTCCAACATCCCATGGTTGAGTGGCAAGTTCGGATACACGCTGCAGCTCGTATGCGACGCCCACTACGCGAGGTTTACGCCACGTGTGGCGCAGATGACGGTAGCCCAGCGTTCGATCATAGAAGCCACCGCCCATTCCGAGGCGATTGCCCTCATCATCAAAGGCCACCAAAGGTGTGAGCAGCAGGTCCAGGGCCCATACCTTGCGGGCTCGTCGGTGGGGCGAGGGCAGGGGCTCGGGTATGCCGAAACGGTTCAGTGCCATCGCTTCGCCGAGACGATACGGCGTGAACCACAGGCGATTGTGAAACGGAATCCCCAATACGGGCAAATAGCAGGTCTTGCCCAATGCGCTCGCCAGCTCCGCCAGAGCCGACAAATCGACTTCACCATCGTTGGCCAGATACAGACCGATGTGCTTGCTGTTGCGGAATGCCGTGGTACCCGCCAAGTGGGCCACGATCGCGGCATCGTAAGTACGCCGCTGCTCGGGTGGCAGAGCTTTGCGGCGCTGGCGGATATCTTTGCGCAACTGAGCTCGTGTTGCCGGGCGGGTCATGTATGCGCTGAAGATGGGAAAAGGGGGGTGTTCTCCGCCGCTACCGTGGTGACCTTTGATCTTGAACCTGGGGTTCAAGTGGGTGCGTGACCAACCGCATCAGGCTTTCCGCTCGATGGCGGACATGCACACAACGGCTGTGAGTAGCTCCCGGTAAGAGGGAATATGGCTCAAGAAATAACCCAGTCACTCACGCGTAGTGCAGAGAACACCCGTAACCTGTACCTGCGATTCGCTCGCAGGGCCTAGCCATTATAGTTCCAGCTGCCTGCTTTTGTAGAGTGCTTCGTCGATCTTATCGTGCAGGCTTTGGAGTCTCGAGCTCAGGCGCTTGTTCGACTCCCCGCGCGCGGGGGCATCGCCGGCGAGCAGCTCGTGCGCAATGTTCAGCGCAGCGGTGACCGCTACCCGCTCAGCACCAATTACCTTGCCGCCGTCACGGATCTCGCGCATCTTCTTGTCGACGTACTTCGCGGAGGCGAGCAGCTCGGCATACTGCTCGTCGCTGCACGAGACCAAGTATTCCTTTTCCAGAATACTGAGCTTAACCGGTTTGGCCGTGGTGTCCTTACTCATGTTCCATTGCCTTTAACCGCGAAATCATCGACTCAACACGCGTGCGCGCCAGCTCCGTGCGCTCAACCAGGGTCGCGCGCTCGGCCAACAGACCGGCCTCGCGGTCGCGTAATGATTTGTTCTCATTGTGCAGGCGCTCAACGAGAGCGATGAGCTGGTCGACACGCTGCTCAAGTTTCCTGAGGTCTTGCTCGTCCATCACCGTAACTTCATAACCTATTGATTAAAAATGATCTTCCTTGATTGATCGCGGCTACAAGTGGTCTCGCTATATATTAGGTATATCGGCCGGCTCCGGATTTGGATTAGGCAGCTCCATTGCGCATCGCGGTGGGGTCAATATAGAGCGGGCGTCGGAGCCGGTCAATGAAGCCGCTAGGCTGCTGCTCAGCCCTCCAACCCCGCTTGCCGCAGTGCAATAGCCGCGCGGTTCGATGCTACACTTGAACTCCCTCCCAAATTCCGGATCGCCGCACTATGGTCTCGTCAGCCCCTGATTTCGAACACCTCAGTGACGCCTTGCGCAGCATGGGTAGCGAGGTTGGCCCCGCGGAGCTGCATGGAACCCTATGTGGCTTGTTTTGCGCGCACGGGCCTGGCGTGGAGGCGCTCTGGGTGAAGACCACGCTCGCGAGCGGTGATCACCCAACCACCATAGCTCGCGATGCGCTGGAGACGCTGCACGATTTGTACCGGTTGAGCGAGTCGGAACTGTGCGAGGAACTGTTTGGTTTCCACCTGCTGTTACCCGACGATGATGAGGCACCGCTGAACGAGCGTGTTGCCGCCTTGGGCTCATGGTGTCGTGGTTTCATGCTGGGCCTGGCCGAAGGGGGCCTCGGTGACCTGGCTGCGCTGCCCGACGACGTGCCCGAAGTGTTGGAGGACCTGAACGACATTGCGCGGGTTGCCAGCTACGAAACCGAGGACGACGAGCAGAATGAAACCGCCTACGCGGAGTTAGTCGAATACGTACGAGTCGCCGTAACCTTGACGTATCAGACCCTGCAGGGCCAGGCTGCACCAAGCGAGGCTGACAAACGCCCCGCCCATTGAAGCTCTTACGGGAAGTTGACGCTTGACGATGAACGCGAACGAGTTCTCACGACGCCGTAGGCGTCTGATGCAGATGATGGGCGATGATTCCATCGCCATATTGCCGAGCGCGCCCGTGCGCATGCGCAATCGCGACGTCGAATATCCCTACCGCCAGGACAGTGACTTCCACTACTTGTCTGGCTTTGCCGAGCCCGAGTCAGTAATCGTGCTAGTACCTGGCCGCGAGCATGGTGAGTACATCCTGTTTTGCCGCGAACGTGACCCGGAAATGGAAACCTGGCATGGCCGGCGTGCGGGCCAGGAGGGTGCCGTCGAGACCTTTGGCGCTCACGACTCGTTTCCGATCACTGATATTGACGACATTCTGCCCGGTCTGCTCGAACACCGCGAACGCGTCTACTACACGATGGGGACTCAACCCGACTTTGATCAAAGACTGATCAGCTGGGTGAACCGATTGCGCACCAAATCGCGTGCAGGTGTGCATACCCCTGGTGAGTTCGTCGCCCTGGACCACATCCTGCACGACATGCGCCTGTACAAGAGTCGTGAAGAGATCAAGGCGATGCGCAAGGCGGCAGCGATTTCCGCTGACGCGCACTGCCGTGCGATGCAGGTCTGCGCGCCCGGGCTGCGTGAGTTTCAGGTCGAAGCAGTGATGATCGAAGCCTTCATGCAGGGCGGCGCACAAAGTGTCGCCTATCCGCCCATCGTCGGCGGCGGTGCGAACGGCTGCATCCTTCACTACACTGAGAATAATGCGGCGCTCAAGGATGGCGACCTGCTGCTGATCGATGCCGGGGCCGAGTACGAGTGCTATGCGGCGGACATCACCCGCACATTCCCGGTCAACGGTCGTTTCAGTCGGGCGCAGAGGGCGCTGTACGAGGTCGTGCTCGAAGCACAAGCCGCGGCCATTGCGCAAGTCAAGCCAGGCAATCACTGGAATGACCCGCACGAGGCAGCCGTCCAGGTGCTCACCGAAGGCTTGGTTGCGCTGGGTATTCTGAAGGGGCGGGTGAAGCAACTGATCAAGAACGAGGCCTACCGGCGCTTCTACATGCACCGCACAGGTCACTGGCTGGGCATGGATGTACACGATGTCGGTGACTACAAGGTCGACGATGAGTGGCGAGTGCTCGAGCCGGGCATGACACTGACCGTGGAGCCGGGGCTGTATGTCCCTGCCGGCAGTAAAGGCGTCGCCAAGAAATGGTGGGACATCGGTATCCGGATTGAAGATGACGTACTGGTGACCAAGTCGGGTTGCGAAGTCCTTTCGGCGGGTGTGCCCAAAACGGTCGCTGACATCGAAGCCTTGATGGGCGAAGCTCATGACTAGAGAAGTAGACTACGACGTCATCATAGTGGGCGGGGGCCTGGTGGGCGCAAGTCTGGCCTGCGCTCTGGTCGATCAACCGTTGAGGGTTGCGGTCATCGAGGCGACCGCGTTGCGCTCAGGTGCGCAGCCAAGCTTTGACGCGCGCACGGTCGCGTTGTCCTACAGTTCACGGCGCATCTTCGATGCGATGCGATTATGGGCGGTGGGCATAGCGCCGTCCGCCAGCCCCATCGAGCGCATTGTCGTCTGCGATCGGGGACATCTGGGCGCGTTACGCCTCGACTGCCGCGAGCACGGCACCGATGCGCTCGGCTATGTCGTCGAAAATCGTGTACTCGGCGAGGCGCTGCTCGAACGTGTGAGTAACGCTCACAATGTCAATTATCTTTGTCCGGCCTCGGTCACCGGGTTTTCGCGCCAGACCGATACCACCACAGTGCAACTCGTGCTGGAGGGTGAACCCAAACAACTCACGACTCGCTTGGTCGTGGCCGCAGACGGTGGTAACTCCGCGGTGCGCAAGTTGGCCGGGGTGAAGGCCTGGCAGGTCGGGTACGGACAGACGGCGATTATCGCCAACGTTCTGACTGACGCCGGTGAGCCCGGTGTGGCGTTTGAGAAGTTCACCAACAGCGGGCCGCTGGCCCTATTGCCCATGATAGGTCCCGAGCAGGAATGCGGTCAGCGCTACGCGCTGGTGTGGACAGTGCGCGATTCGCAGCGCGACGAGATCCTGTCACTGGAGGACGAGGCCTTCCTGGCGCGCCTGCAGCAGCGATTCGGCCAGCGTTGTGGCCGCTTCGTGGCTGTCGGTCAGCGCTTTGGTTATCCGCTCACGCTGTTGCGCATGCACCAGCAGGTTCGGAGCGGTCTGGTATTCGTCGGCAACGCCGCCCACACACTTCACCCGGTTGCCGGTCAGGGTTTCAACCTCGGCTTGCGTGATGTGGCGGCGCTGGCCCAGACGCTGGTCGAAGCGCGTACCGGCGGCGAGGATATTGGTGCGCTCCGCGTGCTCAAGCGCTACGCGGCGTGGCGCCGCACGGATCACCTGCAAGTCACGGCGTTCACCGACGGCGTGGTGCGATTGTTTTCGACCGACAACCTGCCATTTGCGGTTGCCCGCAATGCGGGGCTGCTGGCGTTGGACCTGGTACCGCCGCTCAAGCGTGCGTTCGCGCGCCAGGCCATGGGCGTCATGGGGCGTTTGCCCCGACTAGCGCGAGGTCTGCCACTGTGACTAATTTCGACATTGTCATTGTCGGCGGTGGCATGGTGGGCGCGACACTGGCCTGTGCGCTGGCCGACACACCGCTGCGGGTCGCACTGCTCGAGCGCAGGGGTCCTGAGACCGATTGGCCTGGTGACGGCTTCGATTTGCGAGTTAGCGCAATCACGCGTGGTTCGCAGCGCATTTTCGAAGCTGTGGGCGCATGGGAGGCCATGGCTGCTGAACGGGTCAGCCCATTTCGGGAGATGCATGTGTGGGATGCTGGCGGCAACGGCGTGGTGCACTTCGACAGCGCCGATTTGGGGGATAACACGCTGGGTCACATCGTCGAGAACAGAGTTATCCAACGGGCGCTCTATGCGCGTCTCGCGCAGGCTGAGAATGTCGAGCTGCTGATACCTGCGAGCATCGAGCGCGTTGACAGGCAAGTGGATCGGGTACAGGTGGTTACCGCCGAGCAGCAATCGCTGAGCTGCGCGTTGTTGGTTGGTGCAGACGGCAGCAATTCTTGGGTGCGCAACAATGCTGGGATTCAAACGCGCGGTTGGAGTTACGAGCAGAGCGCCGTAGTGACCTATGTGCACAGCGAGCGTTCGCATCGCGAGACCGCATGGCAGCGGTTCCTGCCGGGCGGGCCGCTGGCGTTTCTGCCCCTGACTGATGGGTTTTCATCGATTGTCTGGTCAACGACGCCCGAGCATGCGGCAGAACTGATCGACATGGACGAGGCTGCCTTCGCGCTGGCGCTGGGTGAGGCGTTTGAGCATACGCTCGGCGCGATCGATCAAGTTGGGCCGCGGGCAGCTTTCCACCTGCGTTTTCTGCAGACTACCGCTTACGTGCAATCGCGACTGGCATTGGTCGGTGATGCCGCGCACACGATTCATCCGCTTGCCGGTCAAGGAGTCAACCTTGGGCTGAGCGATGTCGCCGCTCTGGCCGAGGTTCTCGATGAGGCATTGCGTCGCGGCCAAGATATTGGTGACATGCGTGTGCTCAGACGTTATGAGCGTTGGCGCAAGGCAGACAACCTGGCCATGCTCAATGTCGTCAACGCATTCCGGCGCTTATTCGGCACCAACATGTTCCTGGTGCGTTGGGTGCGTAGCTGGGGCATGAATCTCACCGACACGCTGGCTCCGGTCAAGGGACTTGTGATGCGCCAGGCGATGGGGCTCGGCGGCGATTTGCCCAAGCTGGCCCGGGGACGCACGTTGCGCTAGGCTCATGTGCGCCCGCACGCGGGCCGACGAAGTCTTCGTGCGGATCCATGAGGTATTCGCCTGGCGCATGAGGCAACAAGACAGATGGAATTACTCAATGCGGCAGCCCTGTTGATTTCGCTGGCTGCGATTTTCAGTTATATCAATCACCGTTTCATTCGACTACCGACCACCATCGGTCTGATGGTGATCGCCCTCGTGATGTCGTTGCTATTGTTGCTCGCAGGCAAACTGGGGTTGGCGCAGCTCAATGCCCAGGCCGAGGCGCTGCTGCGTGGCGTTGATTTCCACCAAGCGTTGATGGAAGGCATGTTGAGCTTTCTGCTCTTCGCCGGTGCGTTGCACGTCAACCTGGACGATCTCGCCAAGCAAAAGTGGATTATCACCACGCTTGCCACTGTCGGCGTCATCGTATCCACCTTCCTGGTTGGTACATTGGCCTGGCTGGTATCAGGCAGCCTCGGATTGAACATCTCTTTCATCTATTGTCTGGTCTTCGGTGCCCTGATATCGCCTACCGATCCCATCGCGGTGCTGGGTATTCTCAAATCCAGCGGTGCACCGCAAACGTTGCAAACCAAAATCACTGGTGAGTCGCTGTTCAACGATGGTGTTGGTGTCGTGGTCTTTCTAGTCCTGCTGAGCCTGGCCACAGGACGCCAGGAGTTGAGCGCGGGCGATATCGCCTGGCTATTCGCTGAGGAGGCGATTGGTGGCATCATGTTCGGTCTGCTCATTGGCGCGATTGCCTATCAGATGCTCAAGAGCGTCGACAACTACCAGGTCGAAGTTCTGATTACGTTAGCCCTGGTCATGGGTGGATACGCGCTGGCTAGCGCAATTCATGTCTCCGGCCCCATCGCGACTGTGGTTGCCGGTTTGCTCATCGGCAATCATGGCAGACTGCTGGCGATGTCAGAACACACGCGCGAGCATCTGGATACGTTCTGGGAATTGGTTGATGAGGTACTCAATGCGGTGCTGTTCGTGCTCATCGGGCTCGAGGTGTTGGTGCTGCATTTCGAAATAGAATATCTGCTGGCGGCCTTGGTCATGATTCCCGGCGTCCTGCTCGCCCGGTGGATCAGCGTTGGTGTCCCCGTCGTCCTGATGAGCCGGTTTCGCTCCTTCACACCGGGCGTGATTCGGGTACTCACCTGGGGCGGGCTGCGTGGTGGCATTTCGGTAGCGCTCGCGCTGTCATTGCCGCTGGGCGCCGAGCGCGATGTGATCCTCGCCATTACCTATGCGGTGGTCGTTTTTTCTGTTGTTGTCCAGGGACTTACCGTCAGCAGAGTGGTCGCTGCCACGACTCGCTCGGGTTGAGGGGAGCGTTCGGCTGGCTATTGTGGAGACGAATGATAATTATTATCATTCGCATCTCTGGCCAGTGTGGCCTGACTGACATTTTGGAGTAGGTCTATGAAATTGCGTGACGTTCTTTTGGTCTTGTCGGGCTGCCTGGCGACAGTACCGGCGGCGCTGGCAGCCGACCAGCTCGTAGTTTATTCCGGGCGCAGCGACAAATTCGTGAAACCGGTGGTGGAGGCGTTCACCCAACGCACCGGCATTCCCGTGCTGTTGCACAGTGGTAGCTCGACCGCCTTGTTGAACAAGCTTCAGGCCGAAGGCGCCAAGACACAGGCCGATCTATACGTGAGCAACGACGCCGGCAACCTGGAACAGGGCAGCGAGCTGGGCTTGTTCGAGCCAATGCCAGCGGAGTTGGTCGGCGCGATCCCAAACAACTTGCGCGCAGCGGACAACACTTGGGTAGGTTTGTCGGCGCGTGCTCGTGTACTCGTTGTCAACACTAATGCTGCTGGCGCTAGAGACTTGAGCTCGGTGTTCGATCTGGCCAGGCCGGAACTCAAAGGGCGCATCGGCATCACTCACAGCAGCAATGAGAGTTACATTGCGGGAGTTACGGTCTATATGCAGGCCGTGGGTAGCGACAAAGTGCGCGCCTGGCTGCAGGCGATGAAGGCCAACGCCGAGGACAGCGTGTTCAGCAAGCACAGCCACATCGTGAAAGCAGTTGCCGAGGGCAAGAAAGACGTTGGCCTGGTCAATCACTACTACATCTATCGCCATCTGGATAAAGACCCCAACGCGCCTATTCGCGTGGTACTTCCCGATCAGGGTGCAGACGGCATGGGTGTGGCCTGGAATGTTGCCGGCGTTGCTGTCTCCAAGCACAGTGCCAAGCGCGATGCAGCTCTGAAGCTCGTCGCGTTCCTAGTGTCGCCCGAAGGTCAAAAGATTTTTGCAGAGGCCAACCGCGAGTACCCAACTCTTCCGGGCGTCGCCGCCGATCCGGCTGTGCCCGCGGCCGGTTCATACAAAGTAGCGCCGGTGGCCATGGCCGAACTCGGCCGTCAACGCGGCGCTACAATCGATCTGATTGAATCCGTAGGTATGCCTTGAGTTATCTTCGCAACTAGCGTTGACTTCACTGACGCGGCGTGGGGCGGACTGGTCCCGCCCGCGTCAGTGTCATCTTGGATCTTTGTCCACAATTGCCAATGTTTGCTCAACGCAGGCCCAACGTTCTCGCCGCTCTGGCCACAGCAGTTGTTGTGCTGGCGGCCGTGCCGCTGTTATTTGTCGTTGGTCAGAGCCTGCAACTGTCAGTGCCGGAGTGGCGCGGTCTGTGGACGAGTCGTTTGCCCGGCTTGCTGTGGAACACTCTGAGTCTCGCGGTACTTGTTGCATTGGGCTGTACGCTGTTGGGTATGTCGAGCGCATGGCTGGTGGCGCGCCGCCAGTTCTGCGGCCGAGGTATCGCAGTGTGGCTGATGATTCTGCCGCTGACGATTCCAACTTATGTCTTCGCGCACATCTATACGACCTTGCTCGAGCGAGACGGCTGGCTTGGCAGCCTGTGGCACCTGGTCTTGGGCGAGCAGATTGCTATCCCCGATCTCTACAACCTTGGCGGCGCGAGCTTCGTTCTGTCGCTGGCCGGATTCTCATACGTGTTCCTGCTTGTGCGTATTGCGCTCCAGGATACCCACCAAAGTCTGGAAGACGCAGCCCGTATTCAAGGTGCGCGACCGCTCGAAGTTTTCTGGCGCATCAATTTACCGCTGCTCAGGCCTGCCATCGCGGCGTCGCTGGCTGTCGTGGTCTTGCACGTGCTGTCGGACTTCGGTGCCGTCAGCATGCTGCGTTACCAGACGTTCACGCTGAGCATCTATCTGCAGATGACCGGGCGCCTGGATCACTCCGCGGCGGCGGCATTGAGCTTGGTGCTGGTGATACTGAGCCTGACATTTCTGGTCCTGGAGCGGTTCTTCCGTCGTCGCCAACGCTACTACACTGGAACTCAGGCGCGGCGCCGCGAACTCAAACGCGCCACGGCCGCCGAGCAACTGGCAATCTGGGCGTGGCTTGGCCTGGTGACCTTGTTTGCCTTCGGTCTGCCCCTCGCCTGGATGATCGCCTGGTCTTGGGATGCCTGGATCCAGCAGGCGATCGACGCGCGTTTCTGGGAGTATGTCGGCAATTCGCTGGTCGTGGCCGTATCAGCTGCCAGTGTTGCGGTGGCGGTGGCATTGCCCCTTGCGCTCTACCAGACCAAACGGCGCTCAGCCTACAGTGCCTCGTTGCTGCAACTGTCCAGCGTCGGTTTTGTATTGCCGGGGCCGGTCATCGCGCTCGGCATCCTGACATTTGTCTTGGGCTGGGTGCCGTGGTTGTATGGCTTTGCCGCATTGGTGCTGGCCCTGGTGATTCGTTTCCTGCCCCTGGCGGTACAGTCGCAGGACGCGGCAATGCAACAGCTCACGCCGACATTGGAGCAGGCGGGCCGGGCGCTCGGTGCAGGACCACTCGAGAATCTGTGGCGGGTCATATTGCCGGTCATTCGTGGGGGAATGGTCAGTGCATGGGTATTGGTTTTTATCGATGCGCTCAAGGAGTTACCCGCGACGTTGATACTGCGCCCAATCGGTTTTGACACTCTGCCCGTCAGGATTTGGATCGAGGCCAGCGAGGAGATGCTGGAGCATGCCGCGCCCGCGGCGCTGATGCTTGTCATCGGCACACTACCCGTGTTGTGGATCATGATGCGACCCGAGCGCCGGCATCGGCGCTGATGCTTGTTTTCTCGCGGGCTAGGGGTTAAGTTTCATCCCTCAACGCAATGGCCCTGTGGGAGAGCGCGAACACATGACTGTTCGCCGCCGAAGGCGCAACACGCCCGGAATCGCTCAGGCAAAAGGACCGCAGCCGGACCACGTTGACTCTGGAGAGCGGCCGCCGCGGGATTAGCCTGCCGCGGCCCACCGAAGGGGCCCAAGCTCTCAGGTAGCCGGACAGAGGGGCGACCGCAGGTCAGCTGACCTGCGGTCGCCCTTTTTTATTTGCAGTAACGGACGCTCGCCATCGCGCGACGTTGTGCTCATCAAAGGCTATGAAGAGACTCATCCATGGGTAAGCGAACGCCGCTCTATGAATCCCACCTCGAGGCTGGCGCCAAGATTGTGGACTTTGGCGGTTGGGACATGCCACTGCACTATGGCTCGCAGGTAGAAGAACACCACCAGGTCCGGCGCGACGCCGGCATGTTCGATGTTTCACACATGACCGTCGTGGACTTACACGGCGCCAAAGTGCGTGACTACCTCAGCTATCTTCTGGCCAATAACGTCGGCAAGCTCAAACAGGTGGGCAAGGCCCTTTACACCTGTATGCTCAACGAAGACGGCGGCGTCATTGATGATCTGATTGTCTATTTCATGCGCGATGATTGGTTCCGCGTGGTGGTCAATGCGGCGACGCGCGACAAGGATCTGGCCTGGCTGCAGCGCCAGGCCCAGCCATTCGATGTCAAGGTGACGGAGCGTTCCGAATTGGCGATGATCGCCGTGCAGGGGCCCAACGCGCCGGAGAAGGTGTATCAGGCCCGCCCGGCATGGGGTGAACGCGCCGAGGCGCTCACGCCATTCGTTGCCGCAGAGGTCGACGATGCCTTCATCGCGCGCACGGGTTACACGGGCGAAGATGGCTTTGAGATCATGGTCGCCGCCGAAGGTGCCGCGACGCTGTGGCGCGAGCTGGCACAGCACGGCGTGAAGCCGATTGGCTTGGGCGCGCGTGATACGCTGCGCCTCGAGGCGGGCATGAATCTGTATGGTTCTGACATGGATGAGACCACCACACCATTGGTCTCGGGACTAGCCTGGACCGTGGGCTGGGAACCCGGCGAGCGCGACTTCATAGGGCGCGCTGCGCTCGAAGCGCAACGCGACGCCGGTGTGCCCGAGAAGCTCGTGGGTTTGGTGCTCGAGGACAAGGGCGTGCTGCGCAACCACCAGCGGGTCGTGGTCGAGGGAGTCGGTGAGGGCGAAGTCACCAGCGGCAGTTTCTCGCCGACTCTAGGCAAATCCATCGCGCTGGCGCGGGTGCCGGCCGCAACCGCAGAGCATTGCCAGGTCGAAATCCGCGGCAAGCTGTTGGCCGCACGAGTGGTCAAGCCACCCTTTGCACGCAACGGCAAAGCCTGTGTGTAGCGGCACGACCGCAATTATTCATTAGCCAACAATCGAGGATGAGCGCATGAGCAACATACCGGGCGATCTCATGTACACCAAGACCCACGAGTGGGTGCGCCGTAACGAAGATGGCACGCTGACAGTCGGTATTACCGACCATGCACAGGACCTGCTCGGCGACATGGTTTACGTGGAACCGCCGGAACCAGGCCGTGCAGTCAGCGCCGGTGAGGATTGTGCCGTGGTGGAGTCGGTGAAGGCGGCGTCCGATGTGTACAGCCCGGTGTCGGGCGAGGTGGTCGAAGCCAATGACAGCCTGGCCGATGCGCCTGAGACCGTGAATCAGGATCCATACGGCAACGGTTGGTTGTTCCGGCTGCGCCCCAGTGATGAGTCCGAGACCGCAAGCCTGCTCAACGCAGAGGCGTACACCACGCTGGCCGAGTCTGACGAGCACTGAGTGTCCGCAGCCGGTCACGCGCCCTAGGTCAACTGAGTAAGAAGCGCTATGCCTTTCATTCCGCACACTGAAGACGACGTTCGTACCATGCTGCAAGCGATCGGCGTCGATAGCCTGGACGAATTGTTCGACGAGATCCCCGCCGCGCTGCGATCGAGCGGTCTCACCAAGGTGCCCAGCCAAATGAGCGAAATGGAGGTCAGCCGCTTGATGCACGAGCGGTCCGGGCAGGACGGCCAACCCTTGTGTTTCATTGGCGCCGGCGCCTACGAGCATCACGTTCCGGCCGCAGTCTGGGAGCTCGTTACGCGCGGTGAGTTCTATTCGGCTTACACGCCTTACCAGGCTGAGGCGAGTCAGGGCACCTTACAGGTCCTGTACGAGTTTCAAACCATGATGGCTCAGCTCACGGCACTGGATGTGTCCAACGCCTCGCTTTATGACGGCGCCTCAGCGCTGGCAGAGGCTGTGCTGATGGCCGTGCGTGCCAACCGCAAGTCCAAGAGCAAACGCATCTTGATCCCACGCACGGTTCATCCGGTCTACCGCAAGGCGACCGACAGCATCGTGCGCAATCAGGAGATCACGCTCGAGGAACTCGACTACGACCGTGATGCCGGCGCTGTCAATGTCGGCGCTTTGCCGGCTGAGCCGGGTGAGTTTGCCGCCTTGGTCATTCCGCAGCCGAACTTCTTCGGCACCCTGGAAGACGTTGACGCGTTGACCGACTGGGCCCACAGCCATGGCGCGTTGGTGATCGCGGTGGTGAATCCCATCTCCTTGGCGTTGCTCAAACCGCCGGGCGAGTGGGGTCGGGCCGGCGCTGACATCGCTGTTGGCGAGGGGCAGCCTCTTGGCGCACCACTGAGTTCGGGCGGGCCCTATTTCGGCTTCATGTGCTGTCGCCAGGAGCATGTTCGCCAGATGCCGGGGCGTATTATCGGCCGTACTGTCGACCTGGATGGCAAGAGCGGCTACGCGTTGACGTTGCAGGCGCGCGAGCAACACATACGCCGCTCCAAAGCGACGTCGAATATCTGTACCAACCAGGGTTTGCTCACCACAGCGGCGACCATCTACATGGCGCTATTGGGTGCCGAGGGATTGGAGCGCGTGGCGGCGAACAGTCATGCCAATGCCCGTGCCTTGGTCGACAAGCTGACCGCGATGGACGGCGTCAGCAAGGTGTTCAGCGGGCCGTATTTTCATGAGGCGGTGCTGCGCTTTGATCTCCCGGTCGCAGATCTGGTGCGCGCGCTCGCGGTGCAGAACATCGCTGCCGGCTATGTGCTGACCGATGATTATCCGGAGCTGGGCAACTGCCTGCTGGTGTGTGCGACCGAGACCAAGACCCCAGCTGATTTGGATAGCTACGCGGAACACCTGGAACGCATCTCACGGCGCCTGCAGGCGCCCAATTGTCCGGTTGCCCCGAAGCTCTAAGCGCACTTAACGCACTTAACGCGGATCGACAAACCACGTAGGAGGAGTCATGGCCAACATCACGCTGCAAGGTAACCCGTGTACCACCAATGGCGATTTGCCCGCCGTGGGCAGCCAGGCACCGGAGTTCAAGCTCACCACCGCCGACCTGCAGGACGTTGGTTTGGCCGATTATGCCGGCAAGAAGAAGTTGCTCAATATCGTGCCTAGCCTCGATACGCCGGTATGCGCGACATCGACCCGGAAATTCAACGAGGCCGCCAAGGGACGCGATGACGTCGTCATGTTAATCATCTCCGCCGATCTTCCGTTCGCGCAGGGGCGATTTTGCACCGGCGAGAGTCTCGACAAGGTCATACCGCTATCAATGATGCGTAGTAAGAATTTCGCCAAGGACTATGGCGTATTGATTCAGGACGGTCCGCTCGCCGGTATCACCGGACGTGCTGTGGTGGTGCTCGATGCCAATGACAAAGTTGTCTATACGGAGCTGGTCCCGGAGATTGCCCAGGAACCCGACTACGATAAGGCGTTGAGTGCGCTTGGCTAGGACGTTGGTTGACGATTGGAAAAGTTGGTCGATTGGGGAAGTGAAGAAGGCGCGACGTTCTAAGTCGAGCGTCGTGAATTGAAGCGGCGGTCCACAGCAGTTTTGTTCATTGACCACGGCCCCATCACCAATTTAAGAATCAACCAAATAGCCATCAATCAAAGAGTTCACGCACAGGCAGACACCGGGCGAACCAACGCGCAACTTTGGAAAACTGACAGGCCATGCTCATTTTCGAACATTCAAAACCGGGACGGCGCAGTACGGCGCAGGCGCCGCTGAAGATGCCAGAGGTCAGCGATCTCCCCGAGCAGCTGCGACGTTCGCGTCGCCCCTTGTTGCCGGAAGTGTCGGAAATGCAGGTGGTGCGACACTACACGCGCTTGTCGCAGAAGAACTTTTCCATTGACACCCATTTCTATCCACTTGGTTCGTGCACAATGAAGTACAACCCGCGCGGCTGCAATCGCCTGGCGATGTTGCCGGGTTTTCTGGCGCGTCATCCGTATGCGCCGGAAAGCATGGGCCAGGGTTTTCTGGCGTGCATGTATGAATTGCAGGAAATGCTCAAAGATGTCACCGGCATGAAGGCAGTGTCGCTGACGCCAATGGCAGGCGCTCAGGGCGAATTCGCGGGTGTCGCCATGATTCGCGCCTACCACGATGCCCGTGAGGACCACGGGCGCACCGAGATCCTGGTGCCCGATGCCGCGCACGGTACCAATCCGGCCACGGCGACGATGTGCGGCTACAAGGTGCGCGAAATCCCGACCGACGCCGAAGGCGACGTGGATGTGGAGGCGTTGCGAGGCGTGGTCGGCGCGCAGACCGCCGGTATCATGCTCACTAACCCATCGACGCTGGGCGTGTTCGAGCGCCGCATCAAGGACATCGCCGACATCGTGCACGAGGCTGGTGGACTGCTCTACTACGATGGTGCCAACCTCAACGCCATTCTTGGCAAGGTCAAACCCGGTGATATGGGTTTTGACGTCATTCACATGAACCTGCACAAGACCTTCTCCACACCGCACGGCGGAGGCGGTCCTGGCGCGGGCCCCGTCGGTGTGAATGAGCGATTGCGACCCTTCCTGCCGATTCCCATCGTTGATTTTGACGGTGATAGCTATCGCTGGCTGACCGAGAAAGATTTCCCCCAAAGCATCGGCCGCCTGTCGGCGTTCATGGGCAACGCGGGCGTGCTGCTGCGCGCCTATATTTATGCGCGCATTTTGGGCAGCGAGGGTATGCAGCGCGTCGCAGAATTTGCCACGCTCAATGCCAACTACATGGCCGCACGTATGAAGGCGGCAGGGTTTGAGCTCGCGTTTCCGACGCGCCGTGCGACGCACGAGTTTATTGTCACGCTGCGCAAACAAGCCAAGCAGCTCGAAGTCACCGCTATGGATTTCGCCAAACGCCTACTCGACCACGGGTATCATGCGCCGACGACATATTTCCCGCTGCTGGTGGCTGAGTGTTTGTTGATCGAGCCCACCGAAACCGAGACCAAGGAAGTGCTGGATGGCTTCATCGAGGCGATGGTGGCTATACAGCGCGAATCCGAATCGAGTCCGGAGACGGTTCGTGGCGCGCCTTACAGCCTGCCAGTGCGGCGTCTCGACGACGTCAAGGCAGCGCGTGAGCTCGATCTGACGTGGTCAGCCTGATGGCCGACTCTTACGCGCGTGGAATACGACGCCGCGTCGGTCCGAGCGGGTGTACTCGCCGATGCAGGGGCAAATGCGTGCCGGCCGAAGCCAAGGACAATAATGGCTAAACCTGGCGCTACCGGTCTGCGGCGCATCATGGATGCGTTCGGCTACTCCATGAAAGGTTTCCGGGCCGCCCTGGTTCATGAGTCAGCCTTTCGCCAAGAGTTGGCGTTGTGTCTGGTTATGGTTCCGGCTGCGTTCTGGCTCGGAGGCTCGCCGCTGGAACAAGCCCTGCTGCTCGCAACCTTGTTCGTCGTGTTGATCGTCGAGTTGCTGAATTCGGCCGTCGAAGCGGTCGTGGATCGGGTTGGCGACGAGCATGACGAACTGGCCGGGCGCGCCAAGGACATGGGGTCGGCAGCCGTTTTCCTCTCGCTAACCCTGGTTGGCGTTACCTGGGGTCTCCTGCTCTACCAACGTTTCGTTTGACTTTATCTACATCTTCCTGATTTATCTTGGATTTTCTACCTCCCTTCGGTCCGTCCTGCGACTGGGAACGTGAAGAATGTCGCAGTTTTGGCATTTCCGTGGTGACACGGCTTGATCTTTTCATAATTTGGGATATTATTCCCAAATAGTGATTTGGGACGTATTTCCCAACTTCATGATACAGTTCACGGCAGAATCCATCGCCGTGGGCACCAAGCCTTCTGAGTTGGACGAACTAGAGCCGGGAGAGGAATTATGGATAGGAAACCCTTTTTGTTTTCAGCAACTGCGCTCGCTGTTGCGCTGGGTGTGGCCGCCTGCGGTGGCGGTGGCAGCGACGGCCCTAACACATCCGGCACGGTAACCGGTGTTATCACTGGCTTCGGCAGCGTCTTTGTCGACGGTGTCGAGTACGAGACGGACGGTGCGGAAATCTATAAGGATGGTGAGCGGGTCAGCGACGACAGCGCGCTGGGTGTCGGTATGGTGGTGACGTTGCACGGCTCACACGACGGCCGCCGTGGCAATGCCACCTATATCGAGTACGACGACGATGTCGAAGGTCCGGTGAGCGCAGTCAATCTCGTTAATGGCGTCGGCACCATAACCATCATGGGCCAGATGGTACATATCGATGCTGAGACAGTCTGTGAAAGCAAAGTGGCCAGCATTGTCTGTCCTGACGGTATCGACGTCGGCCACGTTGTAGAGGTTAGCGGTCACCGCATCGGCGACGGCGAGTTCCAGGCGACCCGCATCGAAATCAAGAACGACCATTGGACCAGCGGCGACGGAATCCTAGAACTCAAAGGCACGGTTTCCATGCATGATGGCGCCTCAATGTTTCGTCTGGGCGACCTGACCATCTGCTATGACGCGAACACGATGTTCGATGACATGAGTGCCGCAGACCTCGCCGAGGGACTGTACGTCGAAGTCAAGAGCAGCGCCGGCATGGACGAGGGTGGCAATTGCCTGCTCGCCAGCAAGATCGAGCGTGAAGGCGACGGTAGGCCCGGCTACGACGGCGATGACGACGAAGACTACAAAGTCCAGGGTATCGTCACCATGGCATTGGCTGATGGCATCTTCATGGTCAATGACCAGATGGTATATGTCGATGACTCAACCCAATATGACAACGGCGCCGAAGCCGCCATCATGGGTGTGGGCGGCCGCGTCGAAGTCGAAGGTCACTACACCGATGGCAACTTCATTGCTGATAAGATCGAAATTAACCACGAAAGCGATGAGGAGTTTGAAGGCGCAGTTTCAGAAAAAGGCGACGGCTATATCGTGGTCAATGGCGCGATGGTCTATGTCACCGCTGAAACCATCATGGATGACGACGATAGGCACGAACACTACTTCGACCTCGGTATGCTCGCCGTCGGCGATGTGGTGGAAGTGCACGTCTACATGAACGATCAGGGGCAGTGGGTGGCCACCAAAATCGAACGTGAGGATAGTGCCGAGGACGGCGACCACGAGAGCGACGACGATGGCGACCGTGACGACGACCGTGACGACGACCGTGACGACGACGATAATAGCACCGACGCGGGCACCGGCACGGGCACCGGTACGGGCACCGACACCGGCACGGGCACCGGTACGGGCACCGGTACGGGAACCGACACCGGCACGGGCACGGGCACGGGCACCGACACCGGCACGGGCACGGGCACGGGCACCGACACCGGCACGGGCACCGGTACGGGCACCGACACCGGCACGGGCACCGGTACGGGCACCG
>Ga0209536_100003572_pt1 | contig 24902 bp, 21 predicted proteins | sample DeeMarSeWOR28_12_FD_187461 | JGI IMG/M metagenome (GOLD analysis project Ga0209536, IMG submission 187461) | Marine sediment microbial communities from White Oak River estuary, North Carolina - WOR-2-8_12 (SPAdes) (version 2) | ecosystem: Environmental > Aquatic > Marine > Intertidal zone >...
GCATATTATTGCGCTGTGCTCAGCCTTGGAAGGCATCCATGTTTGTTTCATAAATGAAGCTACGACATCTCTAGGATCTCTGTAAATATGTACAAGTTTGGTTTTAGGCAGGAGTTCTATAATTTCGTCAAACCACAATATATTCCAAGTATTTTTTTCCAAATAAAAATTCGCATTTTGGTTATTCAGCACATCATCGACTATTGCATATATGAATTCAGCCACGAATCGTTTTAACTCTCGCTCATTTTTATTTTCTGAATATTGCAATTGTTTTTTACCAAATAAAGGAGTGCCCACCCAATAACCGTCATATTTAAAATCCACCAGTTTTGTAATAAATAGATTGACTATGTTTAGATAACTTGGAGAATAATGTAACGCGTTAACACCATGATAACGTAAATTAAGCTTTCTTGGAGCTTTGTTGACAATGGGTAGTTGCGCAACTTTGTTTAATATTTTTGAAAACGATCCGCTCTCGGCAATCTCATACAACAACTTCGACAGCCGTTTTACATCTATATCGTAGTGGTATGGCGACCAACGCTTTACAGAAGCAACGAAATCCAAGAGCCCATCTGGATCGATTAGAAAACGCCATTCAGGAGCAACAGCCACCTGTGGGTGATTTTTGAAGATATTTGCTAACAGAGTGGTCCCGCATCTACCCGTCCCACCAACCATCAACAAACTTTTAGCTTGACTGTTAGCATTCATAGATATTGCATGCAATTAAATGTCATGAATGGTTTTTTTAATAAAAATAATAGACGACAAATTAGTATTTAATTTAGTTATAGACACTGCACATTAAATTGTTCCATCCATACACCAAAGCTAATGATTCTCCAAGGTAAACTCGAATACTTGCGCCTTCCATCTATTATGTCATCTGTGATCTTGATAGTATCGCTATTAAAAATTTTGTTGTGTTTTAGAACTATTTCTTGAATTTTTTTCTTGAATAAGTCTGGATTAAATTCACATACCCATACTTGTTCTGGTGTAACAAAACCCAGCTTATCCATTCGATTCCTAATTTGATCCGGCAAAATACCCCGCATTGCTTCTCTTAAAACCACCTTAGTTATTCCACTGGAAATTTTAAGATGATCGGGCATACCCATTACGGTTTCAACCAAACGGTAATCCAAAAAAGGCAATCGAGCTTCAATAGAATGTGCCATAGAATTACGATCTTCCCAATGCAATAATTTTTGTAGATTAGTGGTGGTCAGCTCCCAATAAGATCGATCAGTAATTGTTTCATTCTTCACCCCAATTTTTAAGAATGGATCGCACGGCTTAACACCAAGCGCCTTTAGGTTTAACCAACTGGGATTCGAAGAACTTCTTCCTAGCTGTTTCAGTAAAAAATATTTAGCAGCCTGGGGCAAAAAAGGATACATTATCTGCATGGCTGCTAATTTTTCCGAATACCCATGTATTTTTTTAGTTGCCTTTATTTCCCTTAAAAGAGCGAGCCATTGAAATTGTCTAAACAAAGTACTAAATAGTGTCCCAAAAAAACGATGGTAACCCGCGAGTTGTTCATCTGCCCCTTGTCCATCTAACACTACGACTACACCATTTTGTCTCGCAATCTTAAACACATTCCATTGAGCATATGCACTGGTTGTATTGTACGGTTCGTCTTGATACCAGGTTATTTTCCGGTTTTCCTCAAACAAACTTTCCAAGGACGGATATACGTAGTGCGCTTTCACCTTAGTGTGTTGTACAACTACGTCAACAAATTTTTTCTCATCAAAACGTTCTACTTCTGAACAAGCAGAAAAAGTCTTTTGTGCGACTGCTACGCTGCTCTCTCTCAATATTGAATTCACCACACATACTATTGCTGATGAATCTAGTCCTCCGGAAAGACAAGAGCCAACTGGAACATCGGCTCTAAGTCGCAGTCGTACTGAATCGAAAAGCAGGTTTTTGAAATTTTGTGTTGCTGTTTGTACATCACCATGAAAATTATGAGCTTGCAAATGGTACCAACAGTAGGAAGATATTTTTTCACCGGCTCTCAACGTATTGAAGGTTGAGCTGTTAATAGACAATTCCATTGCTTCACCTCCCCGTAGTTGATAAACGCCTTTAAATAATGTTTCGGAGGTGTGATCACTTACGCCCCAATTTAGAAAGTCATAAGCACGTTGACCGTTGACTTCTGCTTTCCAACCAGGCAAAACTGTGAACTGCTTAATTTCGGAGGCAAAAGCTATTCCTTGATTTGAAATCCAATAATATATCGGCTTGATCCCAAACCGGTCGCGCGCAATAAGTATTGTCTTTTTACTATTGTCGTAAATAGCGAAGGCAAACATTCCGTTTAACTTTGTTAGAAACTCTCGCCCCCAATATTGATATGCCGCCAAGATCACTTCAGTGTCGGAATTAGAGTGAAATTGCACTCCTACTTCTACCAGATTCTGCCTAAGTTCAATGAAATTGTATATTTCACCATTGTACACAATCCATACTTGACCATCTGAAGAGCACATTGGTTGATGCCCCGCTGGCGATATATCTAAAATCGCTAGGCGGCGATGTGCCATCGCAAAGGAAAATTTCTTTGCTGTATCCAGAGAGAGTTTTGGACTATAAGGATAGACTGAACTATAACATTGTGCAGGCGTATCTTTACCACCGTACATTTCTGGTTTCGCTTCCATCGAGTTAAAAACAAGAAATCCCTCATCGTCTGGCCCTCTATGACGAATAGAGTCATTCATCTTTTTTATAATTTCGGCAGACTGCTTGCCAAACGGTATATATACAGTTATGCCACACATTTCTTTTTAGTAACGCTTATTTATAGGTAACCAATTTGTAAGTATCCTAAATTATTTATTCTTCTTTTGTGACCGCTAGTTCGTAGTCTCGCTGTAACCTTTTGGCGATTTTCAAGGGATTATGCCAGGTTTCGACATACATCCTGCATTTTTTCCCGTATTGCAATATTTCTTCTCTAGGTTTCACTATCCATTTCTTGAGTTCCAAATATACCGTATCAGAAGTCGCATTTATTATTGGTAGATCTTTTCGCATTTTATCTGGAATATACCGCAAGTCTTCATTCCTTATATAGCAAATTACTGGCTTTCCCAGCGCCATTAGTTCTACAGCTAAACCTCCATACCATCCTACCAATAGCTGGTCTACCAACAAATCTGCATTTTCATACCGTTTGCGTGCCTCGATATTTGATAGACCTTCAATTAGTTCAAAAGAAAAATCAAATCCCTCTTGCTTCAATCGTTCCACAGCATTAAGCACATAGCGGGTACCTTTAACTCCGCGATGACTAGGAGCGTGAATTACCTTTATTTCTCCCGAAGAGCTGTTTATCGGACGCCAATCGTTTAAATCGATATGAGCGTAAGGAAGGAATTCTGCTCTTCTTGGTAAAACGTGTAAAAGATCCGGATTTAGCGCATAAATTTTGTTAGCGAATCTATTGAATTGAATAATTCTTTTTCTTTTTTCTGTGTCGGAGCGTTTCGTATAGTAACCGTTTTCAACTTCAGTTGCAGCGGAAATGCGAAAATTTTGCCTACAATAATCACCTTGCCTAGCATCGTCACCCTGAAATGTAACGAATATAGGTTTTCCAAATATCTTTAATATATTCAGCTCAATGAGGTTTAATATTTTTGTGTAGTAGTAATATATCCATTGCAACCACTTTGCGACACTCCGTTCCCTCTCCTCGTCAGGTGGGAATAGCGGTGTAGCTAGGGTTTGCCCACTATTATAATGAACAATGTCAAATTGTTTAACTACCTTAAAATAAAAGGCGATCCGTTTTAATTCGAACGTTAGCCTATTACATCTTTTACATAATACTTCATCTACCTCATATTGATAACGACTTTGAAAATATGTTATTGACCTACTCTTTAATCCCAGCAACCTTTCGGCACGCGCCAGCCCTTGAGGATTCCCTCCAACCGCTGTTGGGGCATGTAACACTCTAATCTCACGCGTCATTGTTTAAAGAAATCTGCTTTTTTTACGATACTATGCAATATGCAACTACAATACACTTTCGAGTCCTTTCTTAAAATTGATCACAGGTTCCCACAGCTGCTTTTTCATTTTACTAATGTCGCCTATCAAGTTTTTTGGCTTTGTGTTTTTTAACATCTTGAAGACAGGCTCCACACCGACACGCCCCCCTATAGTCATACAAATATCTTTCAATGACAAAATATCCGGACCACCGATGTTAAACACCTCGCTATTTTCTAAGCAAAGTGATGCACTAATTGCTTCCACTGCATCACTAACATGCGTTGGATTAATGAGTATTCCCTCTTCTCCCTCCAAAGTTATGGGATTACCGGCGCGCACATTGTCGACTAGCCGTGGTATTAACATACTGCGTTTTTGCCCACTACCATAGACAAAGAAGAACCTTAAGACAGCTATTTTCATATATTCAGTATAGTTTTCTGCCAATATTTCCGAACATAGCTTTGTAGATAAATAAAATCCCAAATAACCTTTTGCCGGAACTGTACTATCCTCAGAAAATCCTCTTTCCCCTGTTCCGTACACACCACCACTAGAAGCATAAATAAAATTTTGCACGTTCTTACGCCTTGCATAGTCTATTATTTCTAGCATTCTAAGCGTGTTAACTCTAAATATGCTAGATGCTTTGTCTGGAAACTCGCGGAAGTGTTCCGATTGAGCCAAGTACACTACTTTATCTACTTCCTGTGGGAATTTCTGAAAATCAATCTCGTACTCTAAGTCTTGCTCAACCCAACTAACATTCTTGATTCTTGGATCTTTTCTGCCCAGCGCGAGAACACGATACTCCGTACGTAGCCTCTCTATAAGATGTCTACCGATAAGACCGTTTGCGCCAACGATTAATACTTTTTTCATTCCAACTTTATGCCTTGAACAAGTGGGTTCGCGAAGCTAAATTTGATCACAACAACTGTGATCAGTTTATACCGATTTAGTTGTGTTCCACAACACAGCAACGACTGTAAAGATAGCCGATCAAATACAGCTGGTTTAATCAGAATTTGCGTAAAACGTCCTAAAAAACGAAGAATCTTCTATAGGTCTATACCTTGATGAAATCCGATCCAAATCTATTTCTGGAACGTATCCTAAAGGAAAATAATACGTATCTTTGTCTCGAATAAGTGGTATATCACATATTTTCTTGTACCATTTTCTTAGCATTGATTCAGACAGCATTCTTTGGTCCGCCCAAAATCCATAGTCGTACGAGTCAGTTTTAAATACGCTGTGACCAATATTACCAGGCAATTTCTCAATGCAATACTCGCCACTCTTTACGACGTTTGTAAATTCCATAAGCGATAGACGCTCACCATTGAATCTAAAACAACAATTGTAAGATGGATCGTATAATATCCATTTGTTTTTATTTATCTTGACCTCCACTAACGTGTGACCGTCATCCTGCCCACCCCATTTATCACAAGTAACCATCGCCACCATTCTGCTCGAGATGCCATACATATAGAATATTCTCTTCGCAATGGCTGATAATTTTCCACAAGTTGCAACAACGCATCTATTCACTAATGCGTTTTCTAGCTCACTGACTCGAATTCTTTCATCAACATTACCATATGCCCACAAATAGCCAATCATTTTTAGCAATGATTCTATACCGCCACTACATACGATTCTCTGCTCACTAATAGTCGGCAATTGAAAGAACCTGTAAACTCCCTCTTCTTTCAAATCAAATGTTATTCCACTTACCTCTACTAGACCTACTTGCTGAAACAATCCAGAGTTTAGTGCGGTACCCATTCCTGCTACGGGGCTTATTGGAACAACATCACCAGCATAACAACGATATGCTTGAATATGGTTCCGTGTGGTATCTATATAAGCACCGCGCAATATTTTTTTACGGAAGTTAAGGTAAAGACTCTTAAATCGTGAAACTGTGAATGAAAGCCTTCTAATTAGACTTATTGTCATATTAAAACCATTTAGTCTTTATGTTTTAGTTACAGGTAACTTGTAAGCGCCTAATTACGAAATACAATCCATTTAGAGACTTAGCTTAGCAAGTGGAGCACTAAAAATGCCTCGCAGTCTTTTCCTGTCGTTTTCCCCAAGACCAATCCACCAAGCCCATGTTACACACACTAATATAAATGCTACTCCAACGATTAGTGACAACGAGAAATCGAAATTCTCAACGATCTTAGCTTCCGCACCAACTAATACTAACAGAACAACCACATAAAGCTGCATTTTCCAGTACAAAAACGGGATTGGATACACATACTTGGTAAAAAAGTAGTACGCAAGATTTTGTGCGATCACGCCTCCCAAGAATGCACTGGCCGCCCCCCAAGCACCCATATTTGGCACAAGCACCAAATTCAACAATACATTGGCTACTAGCGCTACGAATTGCGCGTAAGAAATAAATTTAGTTTTAGCAGAAATATTTATTCCGACTGCTAAAATGTTTGAACTACCTTGTATTAAAAAAGCAAATATCAATATAGAGACTATAATATAGGATTCGTGATATTCTTGAGGCGTGATCATTATAAGTAATGGCTTAGCCATTAGCGCAACAAAACAAGCTAGTAATCCCATACCCACATTAAATAACGTATAGATACGACTATAAAACTCTGTCGATCCATTTTTCTCCATTAACGACAAGGCCAGCGGATCCCACGCCATACGAAAAGCCGCTGTAAAAATCAAAAATCCCGATGCGACCTTAAACGCGATAGAGTAGTATCCCAATTCTGTCGTGTTTGTGTAATAATTTAAAAAATAGACATTTAACTGAATTAGGGCCAGATTCATTACTCCCGAAGGAAATTGCGGCAAGCTGTAAGAAAGAATTTTTCTAAACCAACTCCAAGAAAACACGAATCGATAATTGTTTGCCACCATAAAAAACCCAACTATGCTAACTATCACTGCGGAAAACACATTTGCTCGCAATACCCCTTCTATTCCACCTTCGAGAAAAATTACTAAAATTACTATAAATATTAAATTTATAATTACTGAAGAGATACTTAGCATCACAAATCTTTTTGGTTTTCTTGTCATTCGCAATACTGATTGAAAATTAGTATTAATTAGGGAAAAAAATATCCAAATCGCCAGAATTCCAATATAGTCTGCGTATCTATATACGTTTTCTTCGTTCTGAACACCATTTAAGCTACTACTTACTAACAATAAACTCTCAATACTAGATGCCAATACCTCCGTAAATAGAGCAATTGCGAATCCAAATACTATAAAAAAAATAAAAGCCGTAGAAAGTATTGTCTTTTTTATATCTGCATCTTTTGCTTTAAAATAGTGATAAAACACGCCAGAATTTAAGTTTAGCCCTGCAAAGTAAACAACAAATCCTGCAAAAGTTTGCACTAACATAAGCGCACCAAATTCCGCCGGTATGAAAACATAAGCAAGAATAGGAGCGGTTATAACACTCACCATGCTAGTGATAGCTTTTCCTATTCCGTAGATACCAGCGTCACTTGATAGCTTTTTAATTTCACCTTTTATATTTACTGAGCTTTCCGTCATACTATGTAAGCGATGTAATTATCATCTTCTAATATTTTTCTTAGTTTCGAAAAATCATATTGCCAATTGATTTTACTAAGTGCTGCTTTTTCACAAACTACATGTGTCACTCCGTACTTTTTTACGAAAACCGCATAGTCTTTTTTTAGAAACGGATATTCTTCTATGTATCTTTCATACATAGCGGGTTCGGTAATTCCTCCGGGTTGCCACCAAAATGTTTTACATCCGACACGTGCACACACATCAGCCCCTAGTCGCATACTAACCGGAAAAACAACGCTTTTTTCATCTATTTCTGCTTTCTTTAAAAAACCTAATAACTTGTCACTATCCGGCAACGAGTTCCTACGCATATAGACCCCATAGAAAACACATGCGCTACCGACTCCATAAACTGCGTAGAACATACTTACAAACCAAAACAGCCATGGAGGAGAATGTTTGTACGCAATCGCAGCGATTATCGGAAATATCATATATAAGGAATATTCTATGTATCGATACGCTTCGCCAAGGTGATTTAATTTCTCAGTTGACGTGATCAAATAAAGAATAAGGATGGATATGACTACCAGCACCAATTGTATCGATATCTCTACTGGGATGTATGGCACTAATATTCCCAACACTAGTAACTCTGGGTAAAATAACATTGCTCTAACTGGTTCTTTCGTAATACATTGTCCGATTGCCCGCCCGTATTTTTTTTGTTTCAAAAATGAAATTAAAACAGCTGGGTTTATATAGCGACTAAGAGCGGCATTTTGCGAAGCCCCTTTTTTAACGAACAATTTGTAGATACGCCAATAACGAACAGTATGTATGAGACTTGTAAGAATATAACCTCTGCTAAGCAGCACCGACAATACCAACCCAATCAACACGATCGCAATATTCGATATAGTCAGGAACAACAAGCTCAATACGATTGTTGAAAACAGTATGACTTGCACACCAAATGTAGATGTAACCAATGTGATTGCGCAAAATATCATTGAAAGTACAGCAGATATCCAGTCAGCCCAAATAAACCAAGCTGTGAGAGAAAGAAAATATAAGGAACATGACATTCTAGCCAAAAGGCGCTCAGATAACTTTATATACGCTATCGCTGGACCGTAAAATACTAAATTTGATATAGATAAGTAAAAATAAAATAAAACAATTAAAATTATTTCCCAGCCATCTTCCTGCAACAATGCAAGTTCAATATATCTGACATATACAACATAGATCGCAGTAAATACCGAAAATATAACCAAGTTAGGAATCCAGTTGTATTTTTCTATAATATCTATTGGGAGATATCTTACTAAACGATGAAAGCCAACCGGATAACTCATCGTATTTGGCAATAGATATTTTTGGATTTTTATTGAATGCGAATCTATTTTTAATTGCTTAATAATTTCTATATGGACCGATGAGTCGCCGACATATCCTTGCCGGAACCAAGCAATGTTCGCTAAGATTACGATCAACCTGAGTATAGCTGAGGCAATCAATGTTGCAACAAAGATCAGCACATATTCCACGACATATTCCCAAGCTATACTTCTTTCACCATAGAATCAGAAATAATCTTTTTAACCCCGTCAAAACCTATGTTAAATATTGCATCCAATATTGAAAGATGAGAGACAAATTTCGATTGACTAGTTACTTGATGGTAAGTATGACAGGTGAAATTTTGAAACTTGAATTTAACCCCTTTTCGCTCAAACGAGAGTGGATCTATGAAATCTAAACATCCAGTTCCAGAAATATATTCAGTAGCCTCAAGTAGCACACAAAGCTCAAGAATTAGATTATTACCGGATAACTGCACAAGATTAGGATTTTCGAACAATAACTCTTTACTTGAAAAAATGTCTGTTTGTACACCGAGCCGCGCTGATACCGTGTCAATAAAATCTCTATTGAAATCGAGAAGCAGTTTATGCTCTCGATCATAGATTTCTTTGACTACGGGAAAAATTTCATCATAGAATTCCGATTTTCTATAAGCCTGCTGTATTGTACCAAGATGCTTGCGTTTAAAATTACTTTCGTAGTTAATTTCTATTTGATAGTATTTCTGATCTAATTTACCTTTTTTCTTTATCGGTATTGTTAACCACTTTTCTTCTCCACCTAGTAGTATTTTATTTCTGGAAGTCCAGTGTTTTCCCGTGGGCGCTTCAACATGATCAAAGTGAACGAATTTATCCACTAAATTTAATTTGTGGAAATATCCAAGCCATGGAAAAAAATCCGGTTGATGAATAGCTATTTTCATTGTAAGTCGTATTCTTCAATTTCTTGCAAAAACTGGTCGTATATTTTCTCCCCTTTGTATGTGGAATATTTTAAACTTTTTGGTGGTATTTTTTTAATATTGACATCTCTATGCCATAATTCTGAAATACGACGACCTATTGAGCGCACTATTTCTAACGGATTCTCGCACAGACTATTTAGATGCACACTCATAACGTTTTTTTCGGTAATTTTATCTATGGCAGTCTTATACATACGATTTAAACAAACAGCTTGTGCCGCGATTTGCTTTATACCTTCTAAGTCAGCTATAGATTCATATTCATTAGGATATGCACCAAGCCACACATTCTCATCACCGAAATACTCCAAACGGGAACGTCGCATCGATACGGCTGTATCTGCAAGATCTCTATATATGTGTATAAAGAGTGTCTCAGGCAAAATATCAAAGATTTTTTCAATGTGATAAGCAACATCAGGGGCTTTCATTACCAGAGGCTTACCCCAAGCTGCTGACATATTGCGCAATGTGGTTGCCAAACCAGTCCAATCAATTTCATCTCTTACCTCTTCGGGATTATATGGAGGCATATTTTCCATTTTTAGCCAATAGTGCCAAAAATAAGAAAACTCATGTGGCTCGGTAATATCCGAAGTCTTTCCATAATCGGATTTGAAAGAGATATTCACTTGTTCCCTTAGTATTGCTTTAGACAGACGGATCCCTGTAACCGGTGCTAGCCAAAACCGTGCAATAAGATTGTTGATTATTCCGACATCCAATGATGCCGATAACAACTGCGTTAAAATGGTCGTACCCGATCGAGGTAATCCAACTACGAATACAATGGGAAAAACCGTTTCTTTTGACACCAGTTCGGTCGGTTCTAGTTGTTGAATTAAAGAATTGAGTTCATCCAGGAAACTTTCTTCACTAGCATCCTTCCTATATTTTTCCAACCTACCTGCATTATCAGAATCTTTGAATTTTTTATCTGAGTTTTTGATTTGCATATTGAACCCGGAAAATATTAGGGTTGTAGCTTTAGTTTAAATTGATGAAACACAGTTCAAAACTCGAACACAGCAACAATTTGCCCTGTTGGATGATTTTTACCAGTAAGCACACGAAATGAAATGTTGTTTCGTCTAGCCACTTCTTCAAAAAATGAGGAATCTCTTAAAGCCGGGAAGCGCATTGGCGCAATCCCATCCATTATAGTACCTACAGGAATATCGTTTTTCTGTAATATATATGTAAACAGGAATGTCGATGCTGGTTTCATAACTTTTTTTAGAGCAACTACACATTGTTGGATTTTATCGAGCCCCGAGTAAGTAAATACTGACGCTGCTATAGCGTAGTCAAACTTAGTATTGAACTTGTCAAATTCGAAATCAGAATTATGCAATACTGTATATTCTTTAGTTATACCTTCCCTCTTTAATATATTTTTTCCAACGTTAATCAGGGGCAGTACAGCGTCAATGCCATAATAGTTTTTGTTGTCTAAGAAAGGAATAAGCTTGTAACCAAGCCTTAAAGGCCCACAGCCAACATCCAGAAAGGTATGAGACGGTCTCAACCCAAGATCTTTGAGTGTTTCAAACTGCCATTCTCCTAACTCATACCACTTGGTAAAATAGTTACTAGGAGGTATATTCTCTTCAACCGCAATATCAATAAGTTCTGAAATCGGTAGCGCCATCACCTTCCCCTTAGGGCTCTGTAAATCGGTAACAATAAATTTTCACCAATATAACTTTCACCCAGCATTTTCTTGTAATTGGCAACCTTAATTTTATCAAAATATTTTTTCTTTCTTATGATCTCCCTAGGGAAAAGCATTCTAACAAATCCAATCTGACTCGGCTCAGAGTGTATATTCATCACAGAATGTTCATTTTGGTGAGACCAAATTAATAGGTCTCCCGGCTCTATACACTCATCTTCGTCGAACACCAGCCTCTTTCCTTGATTAGTAACAAATGCAAAACCTTCACCTTTGTAATCTAATCCTTTCTTCGATAAGAATAGCGTACACATCAATAGTCCTGCATGATCTTTTAACATTGCAGGGGGCAAGTCTTTGTGCGGGGGCACTGGAGCAGAATGGTTTTTTGTAATAACCACCCGATAGTTAGTAGCTCGAGAAGCAAACGGCAAGAGTTCTCGATAAGGTATGTTACCCTCGATTGAATTTCTAAGCATGTGGATTGCCATAGAAACGGAGTGTGTTAACTCATCTATGGGTGGATTCCAAAAAAAGTTGTGAAAAGTTGTGTTCTTCTCCTGATCGACAGAAGCGAGATTTTTACAACCTGCCACGAATTGGTCTTTTCCTAAATATTTCTTATAGTAGCGATATGGTTCCAAATTGGTCCATAGTTTTTGCATATGTACCACGTAATCCCGAGGGATAAAGTTTTTACATATGTAGTAGCCATTCCCTTTAGAGTGGTATATTGAATAGCGTATTTCCTTGAGCAATTCCGCATCAACACAAAGATCAGAATACGTGATCATGGATATTTAGTCCGCTGTTACTTCGCATAAACTGGATTGCGTGACAAAAAATAAATCACGCGATATAGGAAAATAATAGATATTAGTCTGTTTACAATGGCTATTCATAAAAATGTTTAAAATAATATCCATCAGCGTGTGTTAATAAATATATTAATTGCGGAGATTCTTGTTCGATATGTTCTATTGGCGACCTTCTATCGTTTTCAATTAACTCGCCGCGCTGGTATGCTTTCCACCTTGTCCATTCTGAATCGGATATGTATCGTGATTTTTCCCACAAATTTTGATCGTACCCCTCATATAACAACCCAAACTCGGAAGGTGAGCTATTTTTCCAAAAATCTAAATTGTTAAATCCGGTCATCCCTCCATGTGCCGCTGTACCAGACAATTTGATATCATAAAAAGACTCAAAAATTGCTATTTCTTTACGAAGTAATTCTTTGGGCGATAGCTGACATATCTGCTTCATATCCTCCAATTCAGTATGTAATCCTATTTCGTTACCATTTTCGATCAAAACTCTGAGCGTGTTTACATTTTCAAACGCGAATAAATTGTACTCCGGTGCGTGCAATCGAAAAAAAAACGATCCGGCAATTTTCTGACGTTGAAAAATTTCGCCTATCGTCCGTGCCTTATTTACGTTGAAATCAACGTCGATTCTATTTATAAGGACTTTTAAGCTTGAGTCGTAATTTCCCTTAAAATAATCGCGCAATGTAAGAATCTGATACTCATAGCGCTGAGCAACCTCGAAGATCTTTTGATAGTAATCAAATGTGAACTTGGACATATCTAATTCAAAAAATCTTTAAGTTGATTTTTTGATGGATAATTGATTAGTACTCCCATTCCCTTTTTCTGATAAACAAACATACTTCCCGCCGCCACAGCGGATGCTCCGCCTTTTACAACCGCATCTGATAAGTCCTGTAGAGAGCCGGCGCCACCCAAAGCTATAACAGGAATCGATAGATTTGCTGTTATTTCCGTGATTAAATCAATATCGTATCCTGACCAAGTTCCGTCGCGGTCTACGGAGTTTAAAAGTATTTCACCGGCACCACTAGTTTCCGCATTTTTGGCCCAGGTCAACGGGTCTCCCGGATTTTTGGTACTGGCTCGCGTGTACACTCTCCGTTTCCCGAATAGGCCACTTCTTATATCTATTGAAACAACGATACTTTGACTACCATATTTTTGTGCAGCTTTGGTGATCAAATTCGGATCTTTTAATGCCCAAGTATTGAGCGAAATCTTTTCAAATCCTAATTCAAGTATCTTGCCAATTTCGTTAATATGGCTAACTCCCCCGCCATAACACAAAGGCATGAAACACTCATCCGCTATTTTTCTTAACAATTCATAATTGATAGATTTTTGTCCCTGTGAAGCCATAATATCCAAAAACACCAATTCATCGACTTCTAATTCGTTATAAATCCTGATAGCATTCACCGGGTCGCCAATATAGCTGTGACGACCGAATTTTACCGTTTTGACCAATGCGCCATTTTTAAGGAGCAAAACCGGAATAACGCGCGTCATTAACATGGCTAATAGTTCTCAACAAAATTCCTAAGCAGCTGCATGCCAAATTTGTGACTTTTTTCGGGATGAAATTGAGTACCAATAACGTTGTTTCGCCCTATAACTGAAGCAAACTCATAGCCATAAAATGTCGTTGCATACGAAAAATTGTGAGCTGGATCGAACGGTGCATGGAAAGAATGGACAAAATAGAATTGAGTATCCTCACGATCCAACTTATGAAAAATGGGTTTATTCTCTTTAATATTAATAGTATTCCATCCCATATGTGGAATTTTTAACTTATCACTTTCATTCAGGTTACCAAAGTCGAAACGGCGAATACGACAAGGAATCCACCCAAAGCCGTCTTGTTCGCCCTCCTCGCTTCCTTCCGCCAGCAATTGCATTCCTAAACAAATACCTAACACAGGAATTTTTTCTACTCTCACAAGATTATCCAAAGTCGAATATAAATTAGCCGAACGAATTTTAGACATTCCCGCATCAAACGCTCCCACCCCCGGAAGAATGAGTTTTTTAGCCTTTTCCACTTCATTTTTATTCGACACTATTTCAACTTGGGCACCAATTTTCTTAAGCATGTTCGCAATCGAACCCAAGTTCCCAAGGCCGTAGTTAACTACAGTGATCCGACTAGATTGCACCATCTTTCGCTGTATACTTCATATAGAAACTCCATGGTATACGTTCCCATTTTGCCATTAAATAAAAAAACGGCCGCATTCGTTCAAACGTGCGTTTATAAGTTTTAAACTCCCGAAAAGATCGTTTAGGTAATTGCATCAAACTAACGAATTGCTCGTCCGTTAAAGACAAACGCTTTTTCACCAATTCAATGATTTCCAAATCTACAGACGGTGGCTTTCTTAATAATGTTAGCGCCTCCTCTCGGTTCATTTGCCCAGAGCGAATCAGCCCGGAATAACCGATACATCGTAAATCATTATCCCACCGTCTTGGATGGAAGTAAGTATGTAAGAAAGCCGTAATCCGATTTTCTAAGTGATGCCCCCCGTACCACTCCCAGCCGTATTTTTCTGAAAGCATGGCCTTGCAATTTTCTTTTTGATAATCGATATACCAAAGCGGCCTGATTTTTTTTAGACGATTAAACAGCATCCACTTCAATTGGCTGCTTAACCACATATGAGGAAGGGATGTCAGTTTCCTGGTGCCATACTTTTTTTGAATAGATTCGATATATTTTGAATCCATATAATACAACCCCGAAGGACAGATACCCTCTGAGCGAAAGGAGTGACCCTCAAAGACATACTTAATACCAAATCTAATCGCCGCTTTATTTAATGTTGCGGCTAATCCTAAATCAGTTTGAATATCAAGATCTGGAACACCAGCCTTTAGAAAAGCTTTGCAAGAATCATCGAATTCCTGATTATCAACTACGTGGGTATACAGATCTATGTCTAGAGCAGTAGTGACTTTCTTTATATTGTTGGTGGCAATTGTGCTATTCCACGTATTGTCAAAGTGCACTGCAAGCGGTCGTAATCCTAGCTCGACTTTAGCTAAATGCAACATATAAGATGAATCAGCACCACCACTAACCCCAACTATGACGTCATATGGCCGGTTGCGGCCTGATTTTCTTGCTTCTTCTGAAATACGTATAATGTCTTCCCAACCTTTCTGACCACCAGGAAATTGAGATTCCAAATCTTCTTGGAGCCGACAATAATTACAAACGCCATCTTTATCGAAACCAATTCCTTTGATGGTTTCATCGAATACACATCTCTGGCATATTCTTAATTTTTGTCTTTGTTCGTAACGATGCTGCCAGTGTTCTTGCCAAGTGGGTTCGTCATTAAAGATATTTTTTGTACACATAACATTATAGAGTACTGAGATTTTCGATTTTAACAGGCGTGCCATAGGCTTTAGAATCGCTAGGTATGTCCTTATTCACGAAACTGTTAGCACCGACAATTACACCACTACCTATCGTAACACCTTTTTGAATTATAGTATTTGGACCGATATAACAACGATCACCTATAGTTGTTGCCGCAAATTCATAGTCATGTTTCCCTCCGGAGATAGCCCATTTTACGCTGTCATGAGAATAGATTTGGACACCAGCTGATATTGAACAATAGGAACCGATACTCAAACCACCACTACCATCTAATATCACATTTGGCCCAATCCAAGTGTGACAACCAACATTCACCTCTCCTATAACCATCGCACTGTCATAAACGCTAGCCCCATCACCAAAACCCAAAAAGCTAGCTTTCTCCCAGCGATCGATGAAATATTCTCCTATCGGTAAAACTCTTTTGTATTTAACGGCCTTGTCACTCACTAGCTTGCGAATTATTTCATAAATTCCATTTAACAGACCTATATTCGCGCCCTCTATCTCCGAATAGTCTTGAATAGTTCTATTACCAATCTTTTTGTTCTGCATACTAAGTGCACCGTGTATATGTTTAACTATACTGAGACCTATCTTCTTCTGGCGATCACCGTAATTCCCGACTCTTGGACATCCATGTGCTCAATTTCCATATCGGTGGAATCACACCAAGATCGAATCTCAGTGGTTGTATAACGATAGCAATTCTTCGGTCTATACCAATCAAAATTTATATGATTCATTTCATCATAAGACCAACCAGGTCGATAGAATGCTTTAAACACATGCCAATAAAATAGTCTTTGTATTTCTATTTCGCCAGCAGGTATATTTAAAAAACTTATTTCCTTTGGAACACGAACTTTCACTTCTAGATCACCCAAAGCCTTTCCGAGCTCGGTCAATGGCATCAAAGCTTTCCATGCTTCTTCATCTGTCATACCGTGCAAATATTCCCGTATGTAGTCGTCTGTGTATTCCCTAATCGGCCCCTTTTTCTTATACACATAAAAAAAGAATCGACCTCCAGGAAAAAGGAGTTCGCATAGTTTTTTAAACGTTTTCTCCGGATCATCGGTATGATGGAGCACCCCCTCTGAAAAAATGACGTCGAAAGCAGGCTTCTCGAAAGGTAAGGTAGACAAATCTGCTTGTAAAAATTCGCCGCGGATACCTCTTTCTTCGAGCCTCTCTTTTGCTACATCAACAGCACCGGAAATATCAACACCCAAATACTTTAGTTTATTGATATACTCTCCAAAAAAGAGCAATGCGGAGTAACCAGACCCACAACCCGCATCCAGGACACGCGATCCAGGTGGTATCAACTCAAGCATTTTCCCCACATCATTCTTTAGATATCTTTCTATAAGCCAACTTCTACCGTTTTCCTGCACAAAATTAGATTCATACGTATCCCTTCTTCTCCATTTAAAACCAAAAGTTTGTTTTGTCTGTTCCTGATCACTGGAATACAGGTCGCATTGCCTAAGCAGTCCATTTTTGAAAACATATTTTCTATTGGCAATTTCCATGTAACTATTTTCTTTTAGCTCTGCCGCGCCGAAAAATTTATGCCAGTATCGATGATCCAACATTAAGCAAACCTCTGCAGCCAACTTTCAAAGTAGATTAGCGACCAAATAAAAAGGCGTCTGTTACTAATTCCTTGCAAATGCTCATCAACGAGAGACCTCACAGCTCCTTTGTCAAAGTAATCGTATATTCGTGATGAACTTGAGTGAACAATGTTTTTTACATACTCAATACTCTCACCCTTGAACCAAGACGCATCAGGTGCAGAAAATCCTTGTTTTACGCGTTCAGATACTTCTTTAGGGATATAACGCCCCATCGCTTTTCTTAAAATAAGTTTTCCATCTCTCGTTTTACTAAAATATTGTGCTTGTTTCGCGGGCTCATTTTCGTTGATCCGGATGATTTCTTTTAAATTGCCCAACTTATAAGTCACTGGAACTCGCATTGAAAAATCCACCAAATCGTTATCCATGAATGGTAGCCTTGTTTCAACGCTATGCGCCATACTCAGCTTATCTTCCACAATAAATAATCCATGGAGAAACGTTTTTGCCTCGAAGTATAAAGAATGATTGATGTAGTCTTCTGCAGTATTTGGGGTTGTTTCAAATTTTGCAAATACATTTCGCATAATATCGCGCGTCCAAACATGTTTTACCTCGCCCCAGATCGGAGCAAACACTTTATGGATTGCCGTATTTGGTATCAGTCTATTCCAGAAAAGGTAATACTGATCTATGTAATGTTCGAAGCTATTATTCACAGCTGCCCTATAGTAGCGCCATGGATATCCCCCAAAAAGCTCGTCCCCGCCGGGTCCTGCCAGTACCACTTTGGCAAATCTAGAGGCCAATTTAAACGCATACCAATTGGGATAACTCTGTCCAACTCTGGGCTCTTCTAGATGCCATACCAGGTCCGAGATACACCGCTCCATATCGCCGGACTTTAATACCATTTCATAGTGCTCGGTTTTAAAATGATATGACATATGTTCGGCTTTTTCTCTTTCATCGAAACCAAGCTCTAAACCTGATGCCGAAGACAAGTCAAACCCAACAGTAAACGTACACATGTAAGGCAACTGTTTCGCAGCTAAAGCAGTAATGGTTCCGGAATCCATTCCACCACTAAGAAAACTGCTAACCGCAACATCTGCAACTAGCTGCCTATTGACGGCTTGCACCATCAATCTATCCAATTCTTCTAAATACTCTTCTTCACTACATTTTTCATCAAATTTGCTAAAATTATAATCCCAATACTGGACTGGTGTATGAATAACAGATCGTTCTTTATTTGGGCCAAATTGCAAATAATGCCCTGGTGGTAAGGTACGGACGCATTGATGCAATGTACGGTCTGTAAAAAAGTTCTGGAAAGTAAAATATTCAAGTAACGCTTCTTTGTCTAATCCTGAGGTAAATTCAGGATGTGCTAGAAGAGCTTTTATTTCAGATCCAAAGTAAATTGACGCACCTTGAATTGAATAATACAGTGGTTTTATACCATAACGATCTCGCGCAAGCGTAAGTTCTTTTTGTTTCCTATCCCATATAGCAAAAGCAAACATTCCATTAAATCGGTTAAGTGCATCAACACCCCACTCAACAAACGAATTTAGCACAACCTCAGTATCGGTATTTGAATGGAACCAATAACCTTTGGCCTCAAGTTCCGCACGCAATTGCTTATAGTTATAAACTTCTCCATTGTAGCTTATAACAAATCGATTGTTTGCCGAAATCATAGGCTGCTTGCCCGCAGGTGTAAGGTCTATGATTGCCAACCTACGGTGCCCTAATGCAACCGCCCCCTCAGTCCATTCACCTTTTCCATCAGGACCTCGGTGCGCAACTGCTTCTGACATCAACCGCACAAAAACTTCTTCCGCCGGTCGATTATCAGTGTAAAGAAATCCGGTTATACCACACATGTTACACAATATTTTTTAGTGAATTTACTACGTACATATAATCACTATCTGTCATGCAGTTATGTAGTGGCAAGGTCATTGTGTTTGCCTCGCAATCTCTAGCGATGGGATAGTCTTCTTCTTTGTAGCCAAATTTACATTTATAGTAATTTTGCAAAGGTACAGAGTGAGTCCCTGGACGGGTTGATATGCCTCTAAATTGCAGCGCTTCCATTATTTCATTGCGCGAAACAGGAGCCTTTGTGGAGTCAATATACGTAACGAACGCCTGCCACACATGTCTACTAGTCGTCACAACCTGTGGCGGTGTTAACCATTCAACATCCTCCAATTGCTCGGAATACCAAGCAGCCCAACTTGTGCGCTCTTTAATAAAACCATTTAACTTGTTTAGCTGCTCAAGCCCTACCGCTCCTTGCATATCAGTCATTCTGTAGTTAAAACCTAGCAGATTAAAATCCGGCAATATATAAGGTTTGGGACCATTATGTCTTTCTTCCTCAGATATAGCTGCACCATGATTTCGGAGTTGGCGAATAACATCGGCCAACTCATCGTTATTTGTAGTAATCATCCCACCTTCACCTGTAGTAATGATTTTTCGTGGATGAAAAGAAAAAGCAGCTATTTCCGCCAATCCTCCGGCATATTTGTCCTTATAACGACTACCCACAGCACATGCTGCATCTTCGATAATCTTGACGTGCGAGGGTATTACCTCACGTATCGCATCGACATCTGAACACAAACCAAACAAATGAACCGCAATTACAGCTTTTGTGCGCCCTGTGAGCTTGTCAGCGATTTTGGTGGGATCGATATTGAACGACCGTCTATCAACATCCACAAAAACCGGTGTTGCACCACAATACAACACTACGTTGGCTGTCGATATCCACGTGAATGCCGGAACGATTACTTCATCACCCGGACCTATACCTAAGCTTACCAACGCCAAATGCAAACCGGTTGTACAGGAAGAAACGGCAATGGCATGTTTAACATTATGATAGCAAGCAAACGCAGTTTCGAATTCTGCAACTTTAGGACCTTGAGTAAGCCACCCAGTTCTTAGCGGTTCTTGTACGGCGAGAAGTTCCTCTTCGCCAAGGGCAGGCAAAGAAATAGGTATGTTCCGTATACTCATTCTGTAATCCCTGCTGCACGCCTACGCTTTGCCACATCTTCTTTGTGCGAATTGCGCCATTCAATCAATTTAGACAACCCTTCACGCAGTTTAATGTTGGCATCAAAATCGATTTCATTTTTCGCTTTCACTGGGCTACCAATTCGGTTCTTAACAAATGTCATACCGCCAGGTTCATATTGGATATCAAGATTCGAATCGGTCACTTCCAGAATTATCTGAGTGAGCTCTTTAATGCTTGTACGTATGCCAGTACCAACGTTATAAAAACTATCTGTGGTATCGGCTTTCATCGCGCACACATTGGCTTTGCCGCAGTCGCCCACATAAACAAAGTCATATGCTTGAGAGCCGTCACCATAGACGATGGGGGGTAATCCTTTGTCCAAACGGTCTAGTATTTTCATGATTACCGCTATGTATGCGCCGTGATAATCCTGCCTTGGACCATATACATTCATGTATCGTAGTCCAACGTAGTCAAAACGTTGCTCTGTATCTTTGTAGCGGTGGTACAAAGATCGACACATATGTTCTCCAGCGATCTTTGTGGCACCGTAAAAATTCGTATTGTTATACGGATGCTCTTCTGTCATGGGCTCTTCTACGGCATCACCATACACCGAAGCGGACGAGGAATAGACCAAGCGTTTAACGTTGTTTTTCAGCATGGCCTCAAGAATGTTAAATGTGCCTGCAATGTTCACTTCAAACGCAGACCGCGGATAATCCCAGCAATGCAACAACCACATCGCAGCAAAATGGAATACACCGTCGATGTCTTTCATTGCAGCGTTTAATATATCGGTATGGAGTATATCCCCCCCTAACGCAAAGATACTGACTCGAGGATCTTTAAGAGCGTCTCGAATATTTTCCTCTTTACCTCTTGTAAAGTTGTCAAAGATACGTATTTCTGACACATCTTCTTTCAACAACTCATCAACAGTGTGCGACCCAATTAATCCTGCGCCGCCAATCAATAAAAGTTTTTTACCTTGTATATCCATTCTGATTCCTTTTAGTAAAAATCACCCACAAAGAATTTCGTTTAACGTGTGTGATGTAATCAACCAACAGCGGCCAGGGGAAACTTACTTGTAGTATCTTTGAATCGCCAGATATGCCAAGAGAATTTTTCTATTTACTCACGTTACTGAATACAATTAGCCAGCTGGAACGGAAAAAGTTGGTATGGTAGTTTACAACTAATACTCGAGAGGCAAAGAAACCAACTTACCATCCCTTGCCGACAAATACGCCGCAACCAATAACTCCAACGACCGCAAACCTTCTCGCCCATCTGTCTCCGGCTCCGCTTCACCACGTAGTGTTTTAATAACGTTTTCATAATATACAGGGTGACCAAAACCATAGACTGAAGTGGTTTCGTAATTGGCGGTTTTTACCTGCTCATCATCTTCATCCGGCTCAGCGAACTCCCAGTGGTGGAATTCGTTTACGGCAACGCCCCCCAGTTTTACCGTGCCTTTTTCGCCAATAATCGTAATCGAACCTTCAAGATTCTTAGGGTAAGTCAACATGGTGACAGCAACGGAACCTAACGCACCGGAACGCCAATTAACATTCATTATTGCGGTGTCTTCCACTTGGATATTTCGAGCCAGTGTAGCCGTCATTGCTTGCACACTTTTTACCGGACCAATCAACCAGTCCAGCAAATCAATATAATGACTGGCTTGATTCATCAGCGCCCCGCCATCAAACTCCCACGTTCCCCGCCATTTGGCGCTGTCGTAATAAGATTGTGGTCTAGCCCAAAACACGTTGACCTGGACCATGTAGATACGGCCGAACCGGCCTTTCTGAATGGTGCGTTTTAATAAACTCAGAGTGGCGTTGTGTCGATTTTGTTTGACCACAAACAGCCGCACACCGGCCGAGTCACAAGCCCTGACCATTCGAAGACCATCGCTCCAATGCGTGGCCATGGGTTTTTCCGTCATTACGTGGCAGCCGCTTTTTGCGCAGCGCATGGTTTGTGCAGGATGTAATCCACTGGGAGTACAAATACTCACCAAATCGGGATTGGCTTTTTTAAGAAGTGTTCGCAGATCGTCATAGCCAGGGGCGCCGGTTCGCGTAACAGCTTTATCCAGAACTTCATGGTCGATGTCGCAAACGCCCACCAGTTCGAGGTTCTCGTTATGCTGCTCGATGGCGTCGAAATGTTTGACGGCGATGCGCCCACAACCAACCACGGCGATTTTGATTTTACGATCTAAAATTGTGCGAGGCATTGATTGACTTTTTACGGTAATTCGTTGAGATTAGTACACCCGGTGCATTTTCTATACCAGCATTTTTTTTCTTCTCTACCTAAGAGTAGTAGAAATCTGTTTAAAAAACAGAGGCCTATTTCTCAATAAAGGAATATCGCCGAATATAAACTGTTAAAAATTGCTGGGAATATGCCGATACTTCACCTGTTGACACAAAAGTAATTTCTAACCGAGTGTGCGAAAAGGTCTTAACTCGGCAGCAATATTTTTATAACATGCTGATTTATTTCATAAAGCTTGGATACATGGGACCTTTCTTTGGAAACGATCACACGCGAATAAATTAGGACAAAATGGATGGCAACACCTAGCAGTCAGATGATGTTAAGCGGTTTAGCGCGAAAATTGGTGATGGATGGCCTACTCTCCGAGGCGGACGCAATAAAAGCTCAGGAGCAAAGCACCAAAAAGAAGATGCCGTACGTCAGTTATTTGGTCGAGAACAACCTCGTCAATAGCAAAAAACTGGCATTAGCCGCCTCTCAGGAATTTGGCGTGCCTTTACTGGATATCGACGCCCTTGAAATTGACCCGGAAGTCGTCAGACTGGTGCAAGAAAAACTGGTTCGGCAACACAATGGCCTACCTGTTTTTAAGCGGGGTAACCGCCTCTTCATTGCGGTTTCCGATCCCACTAATTTACAAGCGCTGGATGAAATCAAGTTTCAGGCAGGACTCAATACCGATGCGGTATTGGTTGAAGAGGACAAATTAAAGCGAACCATTGAAAAAGCCATGTCCGCGGCGGACACGTCGTTACAGGACCTGGACACCGACCTTGAAAACCTGGACTTCGCCGGTGATGAAGATAAGGATAAAGAAGGCAGCGATGTCGATCTGGATGACGCCCCGGTAGTGCGGTTTGTGAACAAAATTCTCTTAGATGCTATTAATGGTGGTGCCTCCGATATTCACTTCGAACCCTATGAGCATTATTACAGGGTTCGGGTACGGCGCGATGGCGTATTGACTGAAGTAGCCACCCCTCCGGTGACATTGTCGCGGCGCATTGCCGCCCGCTTAAAGGTCATGGCCCGTTTGGATATCTCCGAACGCCGGGTACCCCAAGACGGGCGCATGAAAATGAAATTGTCGAAAAATCGCGCCATCGATTTTCGTGTGAACACCTGCCCGATTTTGTTCGGGGAAAAGGTGGTTATGCGTATCCTGGACCCGTCCAGCGCCAAATTAGGCATCGACGCCTTGGGTTACGAAGAGATACAAAAGCAATTATACTTGGACGCTTTAGCCCAGCCCCAAGGCATGATTCTGGTAACCGGCCCGACCGGTAGCGGTAAGACGGTATCTCTATATACCGGCTTAAATATTCTCAATACCGAAGACCGCAATATCTCCACCGCGGAAGATCCGGCGGAAATTAACCTGCCGGGCATCAATCAGGTAAACGTAGACCCAAAAGTGGGTTTGACATTCGCCGACGCATTGAGAGCGTTCTTGCGTCAAGACCCCGACGTTATCATGGTGGGTGAGATTCGTGACTTGGAAACAGCGGAAATCGCCATAAAAGCGGCGCAAACCGGCCACTTGGTGTTATCCACTTTGCACACGAATGACGCCCCACAAACCTTAAGCCGCTTAATGAATATGGGTGTGGCGCCATACAATATCGCCTCCACCGTATCCTTAATCATTGCACAGCGCTTGGCGCGGCGGTTGTGCAGCAACTGCAAAAAACCGGTAAACATCCCCCGGGAAGCGCTCATTGAAGAGGGGTTCAAGCCGGATGAAATCAGCGCTTTGAAAATTTATGGGCCGGTCGGCTGCGATCAATGCCACGAAGGATATAAAGGACGGGTCGGTATCTATCAAGTCATGCCCTTGTCGGAAGCTATGCAACGCATTATTCTCGAAGGCGGTAATGTGATGCAGCTTGCCGAACAGGCGCAAAAAGAAGGCATCAACGACCTGCGGCAATCCGGACTCATGAAAGTCAAACAAGGCATTACCTCGCTCGAAGAAGTTAATCGTGTAACCAAGGATTAGTAATTATGGCAAAAGCACCAGCTGCAAAAGCACTCCAACCGTCGGCTTTCGTTTGGGAAGGCACCAACAAACAAGGCAAACGGATCAAAGGCGAACTCATGGGGCCAAACTTGGCGTTGGTCAAAGCCGATTTGCGCCGCCAAGGT
>Ga0209536_100003573_pt1 | contig 24895 bp, 23 predicted proteins | sample DeeMarSeWOR28_12_FD_187461 | JGI IMG/M metagenome (GOLD analysis project Ga0209536, IMG submission 187461) | Marine sediment microbial communities from White Oak River estuary, North Carolina - WOR-2-8_12 (SPAdes) (version 2) | ecosystem: Environmental > Aquatic > Marine > Intertidal zone >...
GCACCGTGCGGCCAGGCGTGTTATGCGTGGGTGCGGCGCAAACAAGCATCTGCCCCAGCGCTGCGGCTAGGCCGAGGCAGACGATTGCGATCTGGAGTGGCTTCTTCATATCGTACTCCTCTTGGTGGTGGAATCGGGTGTGTGAATCTAGGTCAGCATTGTATAGATACATTCCTCCATAAACCTTTATAGTCACGTCCATTTCAGAATGGAAAGACCGCGGGAGAAAAAGTCATCCTTGCCAGCTCGCACTTCGATCGGACTGGAAGCAGTCCGGCGTCCTTCATTTAAGACAGCCTCAGAATGCCTCGTTTTGGGGCTGATTCTCCTTCTTGCCGAGAATGTACTCGCCTCAAACGATCCCTCTGGCCTGTCCGCATCGAAGGCGATGGGGCGGGCCTATGAGTTTCTCCAGCAGGGCAGGCATGACAGCTCCATCGCCCTCTTCTCAGAGGCGGCGGCTGAATTCCGGGCCCAAGGTGAGTGGGGTTCCTACCTGTATTGCCTCAATGGAATCGGGGAGAACCTCATCAGATTGGCCCGCTACGGCGAAGCTCAACCCGTTCTACAGCAGGCGGACTCTGTTGGTCGGGGCCCACTCGAAGGACGGGATCCAGGGCTGATCCGTTCGCTTCACTTGCGGGGCTACCTGGCGCTCTACGAAGGTGATTTCCCTGTTGCTATCTCCCTGTTCGGGAAAGCAATGCATCTCTCCGGCGAGATCGCTCCTGGTGACACTCTGAGCCTCGTCAACTGTCTCCATATGCTGGGAATAGCCGAGTCTGGCGCTGGCAATTCTGAGTCTGCAGAGGAGCACTTGCGCTCAGCATTGTTGCTGATGGAATCGAGCGGTGCAGAGTCCGGTGCTGCCCGCGCTGCCATCCTCCTTGCCCTTTCACGGAACCAGTCCGCCCAGGGCAGGTATTATGAAGCGAAGGCAACGCTTCTCAAAACCCATGAGCTTCTCGCCGCTTCACCTCAGAGTGACCCGGGGGCATTGGTTGCATGCCTCGAAGAGTGGTCAGACGTGGACTTCAGGCTCGGCCTGCACCGCTCGTCTCTGGAATTGGGGGAGGAAGCCCTCACTCGGAGCAGGCAGCTTTTTGGTGATCACCACCCACTGACGGTGAATCAGATCGCGCGGCTGGGGGATCTTCAGGCATCCGCTGGCCGCTACGAGGAAGCAATCCTCTATCTCACGCAAGCCACCTCGCTTTATGAAGGCATCGAAGGCCGCGGCACATGGGCGCTGGGGACGCTCCATCAGAGGCTCGCCAATGCCTACCGCCTGCAGGGAGATCTTGAGCGTGCACTGGTCCACGCAAGGAAGGGGCTTTCGCTCGCCGAGGGCTCCAACGGAAAAGACCACCCCGGCAATGCCGCCCTGCATGAAACCCTCGCAGAAACCCATCTCGCACTTGGCGATTACCAAGCCGCGCTGAGCCATGCCCGGTCTGCGGCCGCGCTGAGCCATGCCCGGTCTGCGGCCGCGCTGTATCGCTCAGCTGCCTCCGAGCGAAACAGCGATCTTGCGCGGAATTCCACGCTCCTGGCTGAGGTGAGCAACCGTCTCGGCCTCCACCGAGCAGCCCTTGCCCTTGCCGACACTGCGCTTGAGTTGTATGAGCCTGACCTGCAAAGCCCAGGTGTTGCCAGGGCCTGGCGGGTGAGGGGAGAGGCTTACCTTGGTCTTGACGAGATGGCAGCTGCGAAAGACTGCTTCCGGCAGTCGATTGCGACGCTCGGTCTTGAAGAGCCCCTGTATGGAACCGGCTCCACACGGTGGATGGATCTGTACTCGGGACGTGAGGCCGTCCAGAGTCTGCTCGCCTATGCCCGGGCCAGCCAGGAGCGCTTTGGTCGCGATCCCACAGCACTGACCGAGCTGAAAGCCGGCTACGAAGCCTCCCGGCAGGCCGTGGGGATTCTCACCGACATGCGGGCTCACTACCAGTCGGAGCAGCCGAAGCTGGATCTGGCGCTTTTCGGAGAGTCGGCCTTCAAAGAGGCTCTCCGCCTGGCACTCCGAATGCATGAAGCTAGCGGCGACGCTTCGTACCTGAACGAGGCGTTCTCCCTTGCCGAAGCCTCAAAGGCGGGGTCGCTCATCGATGCGGTGGTGCGCGCTGGCGGGGCGCGCTTTTCCGGTATCCCGGCCGGGCTCCTCGAGAGGGAGAAGCACCTCAAGCGCGAGCTCTTTGCCTGTGACACCCGCCTCCATGCTCTCGGAGACGCCCGAGAGCCACTCGCCTCCACACTCGTGAGCCGGCGGTTTGAGCTCCAGCGTGAGCTCGATCAGTTGCTCGCCGTGTATTCGACCAACTACGCGGAGTTCGCCGGGCTTGCCCGACGACCCAGACCGATCACGCCTGCCGAGGCCATGGCGCTGCTCGACGGCCACACGGCGCTGGTTGAGTATTGTCTGCTGGACGACCTTCTGGTGACCTTCGTCGTGACATCCGAAGATCTCACCTGTAGAACCACCCCCGTTCCGGGTGATTTCCAGGGGGCAGTCCTCCAGTATTGCGAAACGCTGCGTACGTTCGATGTTGCTTCCTACAGCGAGCAGGCTCGGATGCTCGGCTCCCTGCTTCTCGATCCGATCGAAGGGGAGATTCAGACGAAGGGCCGGCTCCTTCTCGTCCCCTGCGACTATCTCTGGTATCTCCCCTTTGAGACGCTCCTGACTGCGCCTCCCGGAGTCGAACAGGACTTCACCGACATGCCGTATCTCCTCACCCGACATGAGGTGACCTATCTCTACTCGGCGACATTTTTCGGTGAGCTCGAGTCGCAGTCGGAACGACCCCGTGCAACATTAGCCTTCGCAGGGTTTGCCCCGGGGTTCGACGCCGCAGCTGACGGCCCGTATGCACAGGTCCTCTCACCAGCAGACGCCGGCGTGCTTGCTGATCACGTTGCCCTGGCTGGCGACCTCCGACGCAGTCGGTTTGGCCCGCTCCCGCAGGCGGGCAGGGAGGTGGCACGGATCGCGGATGCCTTCTCGCACAAGGAATACGGCTGGGCAACGTTCGTCGGGGAGGGCGCAACAGAGACAATGTTCAAACGGCGGGCGCCGGAATTCGCCTACCTGCACATTGCCTCACACAGTTACATCGACAAGCAGCATCCCGGCCTGACCGGGATCCTTTTCTCGGCCACAGGGGATGCGGCCGAGGACGGCGTGCTTCACGCCGGAGAGATGTTCGATCTGGAACTCGAAGCCACGCTCGTCGTCCTCAGCAGTTGCGAGAGCGGGCTGGGCAGAATCGTTCCCGGCGAGGGGCTCCTGGCAATGACACGCGGACTGTTCTGGTCAGGGGCTCGCAATGTCATGGTCTCACTCTGGGACGTCTATGATGCCCATGCAAGCGAGCTCATGGTGGGATTCTACCCCGGACTGCTCGGCGGCGCGAGCATCGCTTCGAGCCTCAGAGACACCAAGCTCGCCATGATCGCCGATCCGCGCACGGCCTTCCCCGGCAAATGGGGAGGATTTGTCCATATGGGGATCGACTGAGCCGGGTGCCGCCCTAGCTGCCTCTCCCCGTCGCAGTGCGATGGCCGTCCACGAGGAATTTGCTCACCAGCTGCAGCCTCCCGCCCGCCACAACCTTCCAGTAGTAGAGACCCGGCCCGAGCCTCTGGTGAAGGATCATTCGGGAGGCTGCCAGCGCTGTGTCGAAGACCACATGGTCGGTATTGTCCAGAACACTCACACGAAACGGGCCCGGTGCAGTCGTCCGCCACGTGAACTCGATGGGACCCTCAAGCACCGCTCCGGCCGGCGGCGAGCCCATCGCTGAGGGGCCGGACCGAAGGGGCATTCCGACAAGATCCTCGAGATTCGGCGACTCCACAAACCGGGCAGCCATGTCCCCTCCGTCGGGCGACGCTGGTGAAACGGCAGGCTCCCTGGTGGCGAGGGGGGCCTCATCAGCGCTCCGGGCTGAATCCTCGATGAAAGAGACGGCCCGGGGCTCGAGACGCTTCTCCCCGAGCGGGTCAAGAAGATACCCGATCGCTCCCAGGCCAATGACTACGGCCAGTGCTGCAGCAACTCTCCAGGCAGTCACCCAGGCCCTTGAAGGCGGTGTAATGACCCGGTCAAAATAGGGGTGTGGCTCCTCCGTGTTGTATGGAAGTGTGTCGGTGAGCTCCAGAAGCTCAAGAACCTCCTCTTTGCACTGTTCACACCTTGAGACATGCAGTTGGATCCTGCCGGGTAGTTCCGGGGCTCTGTCCAGCCGCATGGCGTCGACGTACAATGCCAGCTCCTCACTGCTGAGATGATTGCTCACATCGTTTCTCCCTGAAATTCGGGGGGCCTTGGATATTGTGTTCTCCACCTATATAGTCAACTCACCCTGTGAAATGGAAAGCCGTTCCAGAAGTTCTCCCAGGGTTTTTCTGTCGAAGGAAGAACGGGGTGGATTCCCGTTGAGGAGCCGCAGGATTTCGGCGATTCTGTGATCTGTCCATTTTCGCAAGGTGTCGGCTGACACCCTTCTGCCTTCGGCCTCACCGACGATGGGTGCCAGAGCGGCAAAGAGCTCTCCGTGTGCCAGCTCAGTGGTCTGGGTCCGACTCAGCGCCAGCAGATGGTCCCGGCTGAAGGGATCACACTTCGGATACCATTGCCTGAGCTCCCTCTCTTCGAGCGCGATCCGGTAGTGGCACTTCAAAACGACAACGAGCTTTGGCCGGTAATCCGGGAAAAGGTGCAGGATTCGACCGAGACGCCGGACATACACCTGGATGTCGTGATCGGCCAGATCCAGCGCGGGATCCTCGATGCCGGGGTCGCCGGGCGGAAGGCCCCTTTCTGACCGCCTCTGCCCCCGGGCCAGGCGATTGAGCGTATTGACGGCGATCGCTGAGACATAGGTCCGGAGGAGACTTCTCCCGTCATAGCCGCGACGGATGGTGGGGATGAGCTGGAGAAGTTTCACCGTAACGGCCTGGACCAGCTCCTTGTGCTCGCTGGGAGGGAACATCCCTCGCTGGATCATATTCCAGACCACAATCCCGATCATGCTCCGATACTCAACAATCAGCTGTCCGGGATTCTGGTGAAGGAGCTCCACCTCTCGCCGGTTCGACGCCGGTCGGCTCTCTTCCTCCGGTGGACTGGCCGGGGAGGGGGTCCGGATGTGCGTTTTGGGCTTTCGCGGGGGCACGGGAAATGATCCTGGTCAGACAGTGCGACAATATACTCGCACCAGGCCTGACCCGCAACGGACGTCCCGATGGACCGGAAAAGAGCGTCGAGGTGAGTGGGGGAGCAGGCCGGGTTGACCGGGTGCGCGCTCTTGATCTCGTTGCTTTATTTGGCTATACACCGAGGGGCTTTCCCCGCCGTGGAGGGGTGAGTCTCCTCAAGGCCATTCGTGAGAGCGTGAGGTTCTGCAGGCTGACGATCCTGGACCGTGGCTCCCATGTGCCTGCAAATCCGCAGGCTATCTCGTTTCGAGTGATCTCTTCGATCAGATACTCTCAAGAATACCCGTGAGCGCACTGCTACCTGCTGTGAAGTCCTACGTGGAGTCCCGCATGACCGAGTTCGGCTCCATTGCCCGCACTCGGCGCCCGGAGCTCATGGGCCTTGCTCGCTACGTTGAAGGGGAACTGAGGGCTGGGAAGCCGGCTGATCTGACATTCATCTGCACGCACAATTCCCGCAGGAGCCACATGGCGCAGATCTGGGCCCAGACGGCCGCTTCCCTCTTCAAGCTCGCCGGTGTTCGGACGTTTTCGGGGGGGACTGAGGCGACGGCCTTCAACGAGCGTGCAGTCCGTGCAATCAGGAACGCCGGGTGTCTGGTCGAGGAGAACGGCCGGAATGAAAACCCCCGCTATCTCGTCCGCTTCAGCGGCGATGCCGACCCGATCATGTGCTACTCGAAGCTGTACGATGATCCGTCAAATCCTCGGCAGGATTTCTGTGCGGTGATGACCTGTTCGCAGGCCGATGAGGCCTGCCCGGTGGTGCTCGGCGCGTCGCAGCGGATCTCCCTCCCCTATGAGGATCCAAAGGAGTATGACGGAACGGAAAATGAACAGCAGAAGTACGAAGAGCGCTGTGCAGAGATCGCCCGCGAGATGATCTATGTCTTCTCGCACGTACGCCTCGGGTCGGGGGGGGAGTAGCACAGTTGCAGCAGAGATCTCTCGGAGAAACAGTACATGCGTCCCGCTCAACCCGCTGAATGGCCCGTCTCGACTGCGATCGCTCGCCGCCCTGACGGGAAGGGCCCGGGCAAGAGCACGGGCTCCACACCGTGAGGCGCCGGCTGCAGGAAGCAGCCGGGATTGAGTCATCACCAGCATCAACGACCACCATGCAGACTGCATCGCGAAGCCTTTCGTTCTTTGATCGCCACCTGACCCTCTGGATCTTCCTCACGATGTTTGCCGGGGTCCTCCTCGGCTATCTCGTCCCCTCCATCGCCGCGTTCTGGGATGCCTTCAAATCCGGAACCACAAATATCCCCATCGCCGTCGGGTTGATCCTTATGATGTATCCCCCTCTGGCGAAGGTGCGCTACGAGGAACTCCCGAAAGTTTTTCGGAACGTTCGGCTCCTCCTGTTGTCACTCGTCCAGAACTGGATTGTCGGCCCGCTCGTCATGTTCGTGCTGGCAGCCGTCCTTCTCCCGGACAAGCCGGAGTTGATGGTGGGCGTCATTCTGGTCGGTCTGGCGCGCTGCATTGCCATGGTGCTTGTGTGGAACGACCTGGCAAAGGGGGATTCCGAGTACGCAGCTGGGCTGGTGGCATTCAATGCTCTCTTTCAGGTCTTTTTCTATTCTATCTATGCCTACGTCTTCATCACCTACCTCCCGCCCCTCTTTAACCTGAGCGGGGCCGTCGTGGACGTCTCCATCGGGGAGATCGCCGGCACAGTCCTCATCTACCTCGGGATACCGTTCGTGGCCGGAATGCTCACCCGCTTGGTCCTCATCAGGCACAAGAGCAAGGAGTGGTACCACCGTCGCTTCGTGCCGAAGATCTCCATCCTAACACCTGTCGCGCTCCTGTTCACGGTCTTCGTGATGTTCTCGCTGAAGGGAGAGGTGATCGTTGAACTTCCCCTGGATGTCATCCGGGTGGCGATCCCGTATGCCGTGTACTTCACGGCGATGTTCTTCCTGACGTTCTTTGTTGCGTGGAGAATGAAGTCGGACTATGCCAGGGCGGCAACCGTCTCCTTCACAGCGGCAAGCAATGACTTCGAACTGGCGATCGCTGTCGCCATCGCCGTTTTCGGGTTGAGCTCGCCGGTCGCCTTCGCCACCGTAATCGGGCCGCTGGTGGAGGTTCCCGTTCTGGTCAGTCTGGTCAACGTATCGCTCTGGATTCACAGGAAGTTCTTCCGGCCGCCACTGGCTGAGGCTGAGCCGGTATCATAGCACGAATGGTCCCACGTGGAGATCTGTGCCCTTCGAACGCCCGAGGGCAAGGCCGGTTCTCGCCCGGCTCACTGCGACGAGAGAACTTTTTGCCACCAACAATCACAGAGGATCAGGCATGGTCTTCTCCGCACTCGTGGACCTTCTTCATCAACTTGCCACCGTGTTCTGGATCGGCGGCATGGCATTCATCAACCTGGTACTGGAACCGTCGCTGGCAGCGGTCGATCCCTTCCAGAGGGGACGAATCATGGGGATGGTCGGCAAGCGGTTTACGTCCGTTGCATGGGGGAGCGTGCTGCTGCTCGTGATCACCGGCTTTCTGAAAACTCCTGACGGGCTCCTCTTCTATACTTCGGAGGGCTACGGCATCACGCTTCTGGCGAAGCATATCGTGGTGCTATTGATGATTCTCTTTGGCCTTCGCATCTCCCTGAGCCTGGTGCCGAGAATCCGCCGCGAAGCCCCTCAGCCCGGTCAGGCGCCAACGACGGAGTTTCTCAAGACCCAGAAACAGTTTGAGTTCCTCTCCCGCGTGAATTTCCTTCTGGGGCTCCTTGTTCTCGTTCTGGTCGCGCTGCTGTAGCGCCCGAGTGTGTCCGATGGTGTTCAATGGGGAATGGATTGTGACGGTCTTTCAGGAGACCCAGTCACCAATGACGCTCACATGAAAGCCGTTGTTTCCGCTAATGGTTTTGTCGATCCCGTTTGCATTGTCCTTCCCGCAAAGACTGGCGAGGCTGATCGTTGCCCGCGCCATTGTCTGGTCTCCCCCGAAACCATCATCGAGAAGATAGATGCGATAGCTGCGCGGCCGGGTGATTTCGTGCGGCAGCGAGCCGTTAGGGATCGATGCCGGTTGCGTGAATGTATGGGAATTTGTATAGCTGGCGTTCGTTCGTCTGTCTGATGTACAGGCCGGGAGGAAGCCATCCCGCTGGAGGCTGACCCTGATATCCGGCTTGCGGGCGTTCGTCCAGAGAGGGTCCCGGTCCCAGGTGGTGCCATCGGGCCAGTTCTTGTCGAACCCAGTGACGCCGATCTTCCGCAGGATAAAGGACTATGGCGTATTGATCTCTGCCGGAGGAGATGGTGTCTCCACTGGAGGTGCGACGGGATTGTCGTCCGAGGAGCAGCCGACGATGGTCAGGGCCACCAGTGCGGCCAGAATGGTCAGTTGTGGTGCGGTCTTCATTGGGTACCTGTCGAAGTGAAGTTGAGATGAAATCGCCTTCTACATCCTGAGGCAGCTTCTGAGACCGGAAGTGATAACGGGGATTCGGAACCCCTCCCTCTTATTCGGTCGGTTTCATATATTCCCACTGGAGGCGGGCTTCCTGGGAACCTGCAGAATTTCGAGGAACGGCCGAAATGACCAAACGAGAGATTGCGCTGGAATACCTCAGATGCTTCTGCGAGGCGAGTATCGACGGCATTGAGTCGCTGCTGGCGCCGGGTCTCAAGTTTACCGGAACGCTCGGTGAGTATCAGTCCGCTGCTCACTACCTCGACGCGTTGAGGTCTGATCCGCCCCAGAACGCCAGCTGTACAATCTTGAGCATCACCGAGGCCGATGATTCGGTCGCAGTCTTCTATGACTATCACAGGCCTGATCGGGTGATCACGGTTGCCCAGCTCTTCACTGTCAGGGGTCAACGCATCCACGAGATGCGTGTGGTCTTCGATGCACGGGGGTTTGTCTAGGCCCTCACACGCCGCACGCCGTCGCCGGGAGGTCTCGGGGCTCCCCTGAGTTCGCTGGCCGGCGAGGTGAGGCATGTCAATTGCCGAGGCGAGTTTCTTCTATTGCCTGAGAAGCCTCGGGCTGGGACGCGGCGCTATCATGGGTCGTCGGATGCTTCCCGGCGACTGGGGGTGATCAACACAGGAGCACGAGCCATGAAATACAGAGTACACCGCTTTGAGATCAGGATGCGGGCCGACAGGAATAAGCTGGAGCATTTCCTGAACAGCCTGGACGGCGAAGTGGTCGCCATTGTGCCGAATGTCAGCGTGTGGGTTTTCTGGGCGCATCGCGTGAACTTTCTCTTGATCGTTGAGAAGGTACGCTAGGTTCTTCCCGCTGTGGCATCACAACCGCCACGACGATCGACTCTGAGGGTGGGGCGACCGATTCCCCAGCCAGTGGTGAGGCAGCTGGCGCGAGGTGAGCAGGGAAGGACGGTCGGGAGGGTGTGGGGGCCGATCGGTGTGGCCGGTGGTCTCCTATTGTGAGCTCTCGCGATCGTGTCCCTGAACGAGCCTCGCGGGGGAAGGATAGGGGGGAAGTGCAATCTGTGCCTGCGATCGGTCGGAGGGGGCGCCGGCTCCCGCAGGCACGTCAAAGGGTGCCCCGAGCACATGAGGATGACCTACAAGAAGCTCCGCCAGGCATTTCTCTTTGAAGCGTTCGTGGGCGTGATTACGCTCATCGGAGTACTCCTGCTCGACCAGGCCGGCATTGCGCTGAGCGCCCTGCTTTTCATTCGGCCATGGATCCTGGGTAGAGGTCAGGGCGATCCAGAAGAGGAGATACGACAGGTCTACAAGGACGCGTTCTGGATATCGGTCGGGATCACCCTGGTGGCGCTGCTTTTGGCCTATGCGGCATTCGAGGTCGGGGTGATCAGTTCAGACCGACATCTGCTCCTTCTTCTCCTGCTCATTCTCCCCCTGTTCATGGTCTCTCACGGTCTGGCGGGGTATGTGATCTCATCGGTACGTTCGACCGACTAACCTGGCCATGCGTGTCCGCATCATTCTTTGACGCCCGAATCCTCCAGAATCGTCCCATCGGGAGCCATGGTGAGTTCGATGCTCATCCCGTCAGCGGTTTCAATGAGAATCTCATAGGCCTGGAGCGATTCCTCCTCGTCCGTCACTTCTGTGATCGCCATGACCTCCTTCAAACGAGAGCCGGGATACCGTTCTTCCACTACCGCTCTTGCTCGGGCGGGGAGGTCCCCGGGCTGGATTTCCGCTTCCCAGTTCTGAATCGTTCCGTTCTCTTTGATGTCCGCCTCGAATTTGCGCCCTGCCTGCAGGAACTCGATGTCGTAGATAAGGATATCGCCCTCGGTCTCCCTGGTCCAGGTTCGGATCTGGGCATCAGGGAACTTGGTCGTCAGCGATGCCATTACTTTCGGTGGGATCTTGTGCAGCTCCAGAGTGTCCTTCTTCTGCGCAAGGAGAGACGGCGTCGTCAGTACCGATATCAGCACGGCGAGCGCAATAGAAATGCTCCATGAGATGAGTCCCGTACGTGTGCGCATACGTACCTCCCTGGCTCTTCTTGTGATGGCTTGGCCCTCCATGGCCCGGGCAGTCGAAGCGGGGATCGACAGAAGGTAATATACCTCGAAGCGGGCCACTGTATCAAGCCTCCGATCTCGCAGTCCAATGATGCAGGCTCACTGACACGAGGGGGACACTGGGGGCGGAGGGGGAGCTTCTTTGTGCAGTTGACAATGCTCCTGCTTCGTGCTATCTTCGGCGCGTAGTTCGCGCGTGTTCTTTCTCCGCGACCGGCACCTGGGAGGTTTTTCATGCTTGAGTATGTGCTCCTCCTGCTTCTTTTTTCAGTGCTCTTCATCGGCGCCATCATTCTGATTGCCCAGGTCGCCAGCCAGTCGTCGCGGATTCGGCAGCTCGAGCAACAGCTCACCGGGCTGCGGAACCTCGTCAGCTCTCTTGGGCGCGCATTTGAAGAGTTGAAGAACGGGCGAAGCCCTTCGCAGAGGCGTACGGCAGCTTCCCCCGCCGAATCAGCTCCCCCGGCTGTCCGCCCCAGGCCAGTGCAGTCGAGTGCAGTCACAGGAACTCCTGCTCCAGGCGCGCAGCAACCGGGTGCGCCGCTAATCACACCTCCGGCCGCCGTCCCGCCACGTCGCCCGTCGCGCTCTCGCGAGGAATGGGAGGCACTGATCGGCGGGAAGCTCCTGAACCGAATCGGGGCTCTGGCGCTCATCCTGGCGGTCGGGTTTTTCCTCAAGTATGCCTTCGACAAGGAGTGGATCACCGAGACCGCCCGCGTCGGCATCGGAGCATTCGTCGGGCTCCTCTGCCTCTTCCTGGCAGCACGAACCTCACGGAAGGGATTTAAGGTCTTTGCCCAAGGCCTCGTCGGGGCGGGCATCGCGATTCTCTACGTGACGGTCTACGCCTCGTTCAATTTCTACGCCCTCGTCTCCCAGGGGGTCGCCGTTGTCCTGATGTTCACCGTCACCGTGGTGGCCTTCCTTCAGGCGTTTCGCTATAACGCGCTGGCGGTCTCCATCCTCGGGCTTCTCGGCGGCTTTCTCACCCCGTTCCTCTTGCAGACCCAGGAGACAAACGTCCCGGGGCTCTTTGCCTACCTGCTGGTGCTGGATCTCGGGCTCCTGACAGTGGTCATGCGCCGGGACGAGTGGGCTGTGTTGGAAGTGCTGGCCTTTCTGGGGACCTATGCGACCTATCTGAGCTGGTATGCTGTTGAGTACAACGAGGCTCACCTCTGGACGTGCGTCGGGTTTCTTTCTCTGGTCTGGCTCCTCTTTCACGGGGCGGATCTCATCAGAGTTCGCCGCGCGATCACACACCTTGCCGATCTCAGGCGAGTTCTGGCCATCCTCTATGCGGTTGTCTTCTACGCCGCCTTGGCCAACGTTCTCGGTACGCTGGATGATGAGACCCGCAGCCTGGCGACTCTCGGCCTCGGTGCCCTGTATGTTGCCAGCGCAGGCCTTGCCCGGAGCGTCAGACCGCCCCAGAGCCTTGCCCGTTCGCACTATCTCGCCAGTGCGGTCATCCTCCTGTTCGCTGCCACGGTCATCTATGCAGATGAGTTCACTCTGATTGTTCTCTGCTCACTGGAAGCCGTCGTTGTGGTCTGGATCGGGCTGCGGATCAGGGAATCATCGGTTTGGGGAGTGGCCATAGCGTTCTTACCCGTTGTACTCCTGCTTCTGCTTGCAACCGAAGGGGCCATCAAGTATGTACCCCTTGAGGAATACAGGCTTCTGCTGAACGAGCGGGTCCTTGCCTATGCCTCTCTCGCGGCGGCCTTCGCCTTGGGGGGGTACTGGTACAGAAAAAGCCGCGCAAGGGGCGGGATTTCGGAGGCTCTTCACTATGGATGGCTTCTGTTGCTGTTCCTCGTCCTGAGTGTGGAGGCCAACGACCTGTTCCGCACCTGGAGTGCAGGGCGGCCGGAACTGGTTGTCGAGCACCTGGCCTTCGAACGTACGATGACGCTCGCCGGAGTCTGGGCCCTCGTGGCGCTTCCGCTGGTGGGATTCGGGCGCGGCGCTTCAATCCGCCCGGTCTTCTACACGGCCGTCTGGATGCTGATGGTCGCAGCCGGGCTGGCGATTATGCGCGCCCTGATCTATACCCCGATCGAAGAGTACCGGCTGCTCCTGAACCTGCGGACAGCCGTTCTTCTCATCATCGCCAGCGCAAGCTACGGCGTCGCGGCAGCCCTGGCAAAACCGGGGCATTCTTTCTCGTACACCGAGGAGTTTCGGTCGCTCTTCCGGTTCGTACCGGTCGTTGCCGCGCTTGTCTTCTTTTCCACCGAGACGTGGGATTTCTATCGTCATGCGATGCTGATTGTACCGGCAAGCGATAACGCGGCGGAGCTGACCCGGCTGGCGAACCTTCAGCATCTCTCACTCTCGAGCGTCTGGCTCCTGTTCTCCATCGCCCTTATGATGCTCGGCTTCTGGCGCAGAGATCGCGCCTTCCGGCTCCAAGCCATAGCGCTCTTTGGCATCGCGATTCTCAAGATCTTTCTCTACGACCTCTCCTTCCTCGAGACGCTCTACAGGATTTTTTCCTTTGTCGGTCTCGGTGTAATTCTTCTTCTCGTCTCGTACCTCTACCAACGATACAAGGAGATCATCCTCTCGCCCTCCCTGGCACCGGAGACGCCGCCCGGTGCTTGAGCGTGATTTCCTGCGCTCCGGTCGGTCCTTTCTCCCTATATCTCTCGCACCTTGCACTGCTCATGGCGTCCTTCCTGCCAGGTGTGATTCTCTCCCCTCAGATGAAGAATCTACCTCCCCGCGGGTGCGGGGCCCCGATCAAGAGCTGGGCCCGCTGCTCGGGGCCGTGGATCCGATCCACATCCGGCCAAAGGGTGTGGCCAATATTGACCAGGCCCAGAATACCAGAAGCGGCCCAGCACCAGGGGGTGCCGCTCTCACCACGAATCTTGGGGAGGGAGAGTCGCCGTGGGCTATTCCTGAGTGCTGACCTCAGGTGGCAGTCCTACCCCACATAGGTATACAATTTGTTCCCTGAGCAGGGGGAGAGGGGCTGGCCTCTCGTCGGCACGACGAACCGGTCGTCGAAACCGCCGCAGGGGTCCACCCCTGGTATGGACGTCGCGACAGGCATCCTGAATAGATGGAGATGACAGGACCCAACGCTCCACAGGCAATCCCGCCGGGGCAACACCCGGGCGGATCACTGCGCATACTGCTGGCGGAGGACGACCAGGTGCTCACGGAACTTCTCACCGAGCTCCTGGGCTTGACCGGACACCAGGTGATAGTCGCCAGCACCGGGCGCGAAGCCGTGGCGATCCACAAGAACGAACAGATTGACCTTGTGCTCATGGATATTCACATGCCGGAGATGGATGGCCTGACGGCGACAGAACGCATTCGGGAACACGATCGCATCACCGGGCGTCATACCCCGATCATCGCGCTGACAGCCAGCGCGATGCACACCGATCGGGAAAAATGTCTTGCAGTAGGGATGGACTCCTACATCGCAAAGCCGATCAGGACTGAGGAGCTGTTCCAGTTGCTGGAGGCTTTTTCGGAGGGAAAGAGCGGCTCGATACGCCCCGGATCCGGCGGGGAGCTGGCGGCTGCTTCGAGAATGGAAGAGAGCCGGGAACGGGACTTGAAGGTCTTTGACCGGGCTGAAGCACTCCGGCAATGCCTCGGGAACGCGCCCCTGTTGGATCAAATGGTGAAGCGATTTGTCGAGCAGCTGCCACATGCGAAAGAAACTCTCAGGGATGCATTGAGCCGCAAGGATATGGAACGGCTTGCCAAGGAAGCTCACAAACTGAAAGGTGCCGCCGCAAACCTCGCGGCGTGGCAGGTGCACCATGCTGCGCAGGAGCTCGAGGGCACGGCGAGATCTAGGGAGACCGATGGAGCTCGGGCCCGATGGGATCAGCTCTCTACGGCAATCGATTCGCTCAACCGTCGTCTTCAGGAGGAGATGGAGCGAGCGAAACGCTCCTCACAGTCAGGGTCGGCCTAGGGGAGGATGGCTGCTGCGGTGAGTCCCGGCCGCTGTAATTCCTCCAGCGAGCTCGTTCCGAAGCCTGCGCTCAGGCCGCGGGCGTATTCACCGTGGCGTACAAACTGCTCCCCTCGCCCCCCCGGTTTCCCTTCGCCGTTGTGTTCTGCCGCGTGGCACGGCCGTGACTAGACTCCGCGCCGTTAGACTTTCACCGTACACCTCGCTATCTTTCACCGGTCCGCCTGCCAGCAGCAATCCCCTCGGGCGGTGTGGCTTAGTAAGCCAATGGTGCGGCAAACCGTGGTATCCAGGTGATCTACGACGTCGCAGTCGTCGGGGCCGGACCGGCCGGGAGTTACCTGTCGTATCTTCTGGCGCGGGACGGCTATGCGGTGGCACTCTTGGACAAAGCGGAGTTTCCGCGGGACAAGGTATGTGGAGGTGGCATATCAAGCAAAGCCCTCGAGCTGCTGGGGTTCGATATCTCTCCCGCTGTGGAACGGCGGATCATCGGGGCATATCTGACTTACCAGAACCGTGACACCATCGTCCGGGATCTCACCGGACAAAGCGGCGTGACCGTAACACGCAAGTCGTTTGATGACTACCTGCTTCAAACGGCTGTATCCCAAGGTGCGCGCTTCTTTCCCTCGCAGCGTTTCCTGAGTGTGTCCGCGCACGGTGAGATCACGCGCATCCAGACTTCCCGTGGGCGCGTTCAGGCGCGATATCTCGCAGGAGCCGATGGTGTCTTCAGTCAGGTCCGGGCAGCGGTGTTTGGCAAATCCCTGGTGCGCTATGCCCCTGCCCTTGAGGCTATGGTGAGCGTCGATCCTGAGGTGATTGACAGATTCAAAAATCGCATCCTGCTGGACTTTGGCGGCATCGCGAGGGGGTACGGCTGGATCTTCCCCAAGCGCGATCACCTGAACGTGGGAGTGTTCTCGATCTACGGCTCGAGGGATCTTTGCGCCGAGCTGCACACATTTATGCAGCGCTATGATGCGCTCCGCTCATACGCGAGGATCGAGTACAAGGGGTCGGCAATACCGATCGCCAACAGCCGAGGAATCTATCAGTGCAAACAGGTCTTGCTCGTTGGGGATGCGGCAGGGTTTGCGGAGTCGTTCTACGGAGAGGGGATCTACTTCGCCCTCAAGAGCGCCGCGCTCGCACACAGAGCGCTGACGACCTCGGCCGATGGCCAGCCGGGGGAGGAGTATGCCCGCCTGGTAGCGAGCGAGCTTGCCCCTGAGCTGAAGTATTCCCGGCTCAATGCCCGACTATTCTTCCCGCGCCAGAAGTTCGGGTTCTACCACATGGTGCGAAGCGTCCAGGTGAACGAGCATTTTGCTGAGCTGATCGGCGGAAGGATCAGTCACAAAGAGTGTTTCTACAAGACAGTTGCGACGAGTCCCTACTGGTTCTGGTCCAGAAGGTATCCGTACGTGGCGGAGCGGTTCTAACCCGAGGCCCGCATCACTGAACCTGCCCGCACGCTATCGCCGGAGTGCTGTCGTTCTGGCAGGACCGGATGGTCGGTCTCAAGAGGCCTCCTCTCACAACGCACACCTCGGAATATGTGTGGAGGGTTAGGCGAGCCGCTTCTTGAGCACCTTTAGTGCGTGGCTGATCTGGTTTTCCACGGTCTTCACGCTCAGGCCCAGCAGCTCCGCGATCTCGCGGTGAGTTCTTCCCTCAAATCTGCTCAGCAGAAAGACCACGCGACAGCGTTCGGGGAGCTCCTCATTGACGATCGTGGCAACTCGTTCTTCGAGCTGCCAGAGGTGAAGGGCCTCCGCAGGATCGTCACCCTCTGAGAGAGCCGGCGGAGGGATCTTCGCCGCCACCCGTTCCCGCATGGCCCGATGCCGCGCCATGTCCCGCAGAATATTCCCGCCGATGCGCAGCGCGTAGGCGAGGAAACTGAGCCCCACCTTCAGTGACGCCCGGTGGTCCCAGATGCGCACGAATGTCTCCTGCACCACCTCGTGGGCAAGGTCAGAATCCTGTATCTGAAAGAGCGCCTGGCGAAACACGATCGGCTGATAGCGCTCAAAGAGTAGACGGAACGCCTCCTCGTCGGAGGATTTCAGGCGCTGCAGCAGATGATCATCGTTGAAATGCTCGGCCACACCAGACCGCAGTCATGCTGTTGAAGGGTGGAGTGGAGACAAGATACTGGCAGACGGGATGAACGTCAAGGTGAGCGCACCTGGGGGATAGGGGTGTCTGCTTCGTACTGTGAATAGGTGGGAGTCCCACTGCGCACACATCCACATCTTCCGAGGAACGCTCGATGAAAGCTGCCGTCGTGCTTTTGATCGTTCTGGCCGTGGGTATCCCGGCACGCTCCCAGACCAATGACAGTTTTTGGACATTCCAGCCCCGCCTTGCGATCGGGAAACTGCTGCCGGGCTCTCCGCTTGATGTGGAGCAGCCGCTGTGGCTTGTGCCGACAGTCGATATGTTTGCGCCGCCTTCGGCCTTTTCGGTCCGCTACGAGGGAACGGCACTTGATCTGAGCGTGCGGGCCTTCCCGGCTGACCTGGGTTGGATTGCCCTGACGCTGGGGGGTGGGCTGACATGGTTCTACCGGAGTGACCATCGCCAGAACACGATTCTCATGAGCGCAGACAAAGGTGTCGGCGAGCAGCTGGCCCCGGGGGACTTTATTACGTTTCCGCTCTCGGCAGGTGTCCAGCTTGTCTATCCAGAAACCGGCCGGAATGACTTCATGGTCTTTGCCGGGCTTCAGGGAACGGCCAACTTCATCAGCGGGGACGTTCCGATGGACCAACAGGTCAAGGGAGGTTTCGGCGTTACGGCGGGCTTTGCCGTGAAGGTCTTTGAGGTGGGACTTCGCTACGAGGCCTTCTCGGATATGCGAAATCTGGGCGCTTACCTGGGATTTCGGCTCAACCCCTTTGAAATGAGGCCTGCCGGGGAAGACGGCGAATGAATAGGGGAAGGCGCCGGGCTCATCCGTATATGATACAGGAGGGCTAGAATGAATCCTGTCGAACGACTGCTCCGGCGCTGGGGATTTCGCGCTGCGGGGCCTGAGCCGGAGACACCGGAGATCGAGCGTGCCCTGGAGGCTCGCCTTCAGAGGCTTCGCGCGCTGGATCCGGAAACCCATCAGCAGTGGCGTCTGTTGCGGGCGCAGCTCACGAGGGAGCGCGCCGTCAGGCCCGCCGCCCCCGTGCGACTACGGGTGCTCCGACCCGCGCTGGCCTTCGGCCTGGTCGCAACGGCAGTTCTGCTCGCGGTTATCCTGCCTGATCGCACTCTTTCGCCCACGGCCCATGAGACGGGACGCGGCCAGCACACCACCATCCTCTTGGCAGACAGCAGCGAGGTAACGCTCAATCACACATCACGGCTCACTGTGGGCGACGCCTCATCCAGTGAGGGCCGCCTCGTAAGGCTGGAAGGAGAGGCGTTTTTCCGGGTGCGCAAATCAGCCACTCCGTTTGTGGTCGAGACCGACCTGGGTACGGTGCGCGTGCTTGGGACGGCGTTCAATGTACGGAATCGCGACGACCGGCTCGAGGTGGCCGTCGTCACAGGAAGTGTGCGGGTGACATCGGGGAGCGCCGAGGAGGTTGTCGTGCTGGAGGCTGGAGAGCTCACCCGGTGCACCCGCGGCAATGGTCCCGAGGAGCCAGCGCCGCTGCGCTACGGAGAGTATCCGGGCTGGCTTCACGGGAAACTTTTCTTTGACAGGGCAACGCTCACCGAAGCGTGCCGGGAGATCGGAGACTACTTTGATGTGGTGGTAAGCATCGAACTCCCTTCGGGAGACGAACGCACGATTACCGGCGCGCTCGATGCCCGCACCCCCGAGATCGCCATTGCGACGCTTGCCAGACTTACGGGACGCACATACCGACATGATCCGAGCGGCTTTACTCTCTATTAGCCTTCTGACAGCGCTCGGCGTGCCGTCGAATCTGATGGGCCAGCGGACGCCTGCGCGCGTGACGGTGCGCCTGGAGGAGGGCAGCCTCCGCGCGGCGCTGGATTCCCTCATGCAGTGGTTCCCCGTGTCGGTCGTCTATCTCGATGCCGATATCGAGGGGATAAAGGTCAGTGCCGAGTGCACGCGGTGTGATCTGGAGGCCGTGCTAGGCCGGATTCTCGCCGGGACATCGCTGAGCTGGGTGCGCACCGGAAACCAGCTGATCATCACGAAGAAGACCGTTCCCTCGCCACCGGTGGTGGCAACGGTCTCCGGGACCGTCACCGATTCGCTCTCCGGGCAGAAGCTTGCCGGGGTGAACGTTCTGCTTGAGGATGCACCAGAAGAGCGCCTGATCCGGTGGTGCCCGACAAACGACTACGGGTTCTTCTCGCTGCGACGTCTTCCCCCCGGCCACTATCGACTGGTCGTGCGCGCGCTCGGCTACCATCCTGTCCACATCGCAGTTGAGGCGAGAGGGCCGGGAGACATTCTCCTCGATGTTGCGATGCACCCGGAAGAGATTCGGATGCAGGAGGTCACGATCGAGGGGCACAGAACAGCTCTGACCTCGGCCGAAGGGTATGCGCGGGGCATCTACATCCCGGCGGCACCCAGTGATCAGACCCAGTACCTGCTGGACGGCGCCCGCATCTACAACCCCTCCCACTTCGGGAGCGTCTTGAGCACCTTTAACGCCGATGTCCTTGCTGATGTCGACGTCACCACCGGTGGGCTCCCGCCACAGTACGGGGGGCGCATTGGAGGGTTCCTCGACCTCTCGATGCGCGACGGCTCCCGCCAGAAACTCTCCGGAAACGCCGGCACAGGTTCTCTCGGTTCGCATCTGGCACTGGAGGGCCCGATTGCCGGGGGTACCACCTATTTGGTCTCCTGGCGCAGGGGGTACCCGGATCCGCTCGTGCCTTTCTTGAGCGACTACGGGACGCCGAGTCCTCTGGGGACCACCGAGCTCATCGGCCGGCTGAGCCACCGCCTCTCGGGGAGCCAGCAGATATCGCTCAGTGCCTACGCCTCCAGCGACTCCTACAACGCCAGGGCGGAGGACGTCGACTGGCAGCTGAGCAATCACTTCAGCTGGAACAACCGGGCGGCGAGTCTCCGATGGAACGGCATTGCTTCGGCCTCACTCTTCCTCTCGGCTTCGGCCGTCTATTCGGGCTACGACTTCTCGCTGGAGCACATCCTGGGAGGCTCTCCGACCGGGAGCCCCGGAGAGCGATCACTCTCGGAAACCAGCATCCATGATTTCAGCCTCCGGGCGCATGCCGAACACTTCTACGATGAGCATCATACGGTTCGTGGCGGTGTCGAGCTGGTGCACCGGCGGATCCGGGGGGACATTGCGAGATTTTCCACACAGATCGCACCGCTCGCGCTTGGAAACGCAAGTACCTGGGAGTTTTCAGTATTCGTGCAGGATCAGTGGGCGCTCATGCCTGGCGTGGGTGCCGGACTCGGAGCCCGTGCTACGAGCTATGCGGGGACCGAAGGGTCCTACTCTGCGATCGACCCTCGGTTCTCGCTTCTCATCGCCCTGGATGACGAGACCAGGCTCTACGGCGCGTTCACTTCCATTCACCAGTTTGTGCATAGCTACCGAAACAGCGGTGTATTTCTTCTCTACCCGCCCAACTTCGTCTACCCTTCGACCGAAAGAGTCAAGCCGACAACTGCCGTGCATGCGACGCTGGGTATCCAGACCATGGCGGGAAATCAGACGTACGTCCTGGCCGCCGAATCGTTCTACCGCGTAACCTACAACGTGCACGGTTTTGTGGCCCCCTCTCCCACCGAGCCGCCCGCCTCCCTCACCGATGCCGCGCGCTTCGGGTCGGGGCTTGGCTACGGTGTGGAGCTTTCTCTCCGCAAACGGCTGGGCGACCTGCGGGGAGCGGTCAGTTATACGCTCGCCTGGGCCGAGGAAACCTACGATGATGTGAACGGAGGAAACCCCATTCCGTCTCCCTTCGACAGGAGACACGAAATCCAGGGCACGCTCCTCTGGGTGCCTGCCGAAGGGTGGACCGTGGGTGCCCTCTGCGTCCTGACCGCACAGGAGGCCCGGCCCTTTGAGCTGATGGCCCCGTCGGAAGATGTCACCTTCGGCGGTATCGGGACCCCCGGCCTGCGCAGCCTGATTGATGCCAATGGGAGCCGCCTCCCCGGCTTTCAGCGCCTCGAGGTGGAGGTGGGGCGGACGTTTGCGATTAACAGCATGCGCTGCACGCTCTCTCTCCGCCTGCTCAATGCCTACGGTCTGGCCGATCCATATCAGCTTGAGCTCTACACGGCTGCAGATGGGAGCCCGGCCTGGAGGGCGAGACTCCAGGATCTGAAGCTTTTTCCCCTCTTCCCGGCGCTCGCAGTGAGCGTACGCTTCTAGTCACCGAAGAATGTGCGGAGTCTGATTATGAGGGTGAATCTGACGCTGTTGGCCGCTCTCGCGCTCAGCCTGGTCTCGTGGCAGTGCTGGGACGATGTGACGGCCCTGTCGGGTCCGGATTTCCCCGAATTGCTGGTTCAGGGCTCGGCCGAGAGCTACACCTACTGCGCGTTTGACACTTCCGGAACGGAGGTTGTACGGGGCGTGATGCTTATCGTGATCGACGATTCAAGCCGCATCACCGGCCTGTGGGATCTACATCGGACGGACACAGGGGCAACGATGATCGGACCCCAGGTCGGACGTGGAAGTCTTGTGGGTGTTCGTGAAGGGAAATCGGTTTGGATGAACCTGAACCCGCAATACGCTGACAACAATGTGATGTTGTTCGGGGCCATTACCCGGGCCGGAATCTACGGCACCTGGGAGTACATCGGGTTCCCCGGCGTGATGAACCGCGGCGCATTTCGGGCGCTCCGGCTGGCTGAGCGGCGTGAGCCGCCGTCGAAGCTATGATGACGGACGGTGCGTGAGTGCCCGGCTGCAGAGAAACCTTCCTGTGGAGGTATGACCATGAAAGCCGTCGTCCTCTGTGTGACGATCGTGACGCTGGTTCTCCCCTCTGATCTTGCGGCCCAGTACTGGGGGGAGAGGGTTCTGGAAAAATCGTTCGAACAGACCGACTTCTTCTTCACTCCTTCCTACCTGAACCCCTATGGCATCGGGCGCTTCGAATCTGCGACGCCAGGGCTGATCCGGGATCCGCTCCTGGACTACATCGTCAACCCCGCGCGGCTCGAGCTGGACTCGCTTCAGTGGACCTACCTCTATGTGGACTTCCGGACCGCGCGCACGGTGAAGGAAGAGCCCTCGTGGTACTATCCGCCGTATCTCTACGGGGGGAGGGCCGCTGTCGACGCGATCTACTACCCGCAGGTCTATATGAATACCCGGCGTGAGCTGGAGCCGGTCTTCTCAGGCGCGCTGATTGGGCGGCCGGCCGGAGAGGCCGCATCTGAGCTCGTCGTCGGGCTGACCTATCAGCTTGTGCTCCAGGACGACAAGTACTACAGTATCCCGCAGGACATCTACAAGACGACGGCCGGCCTGGATTACAGCGGAGCACGTGCCGCGGCCGCCGAGTCGCTCCCGATCGTCGACAAATACAGCGGGAAGGATGCGATCAACCAGACCGGGCATTTTCTAAACGCTTTTGCGCGCTATGCGCTCCCCGTCGGGCTGGACATTGCGGCGAAGATAAGCAGGGTGAGCTTCTCGCGCGAGGGCGCATTCGGCTCCTCCAACTTCTGGGAGTACTCCTACTACGGGTCGGGAGCCTCGCTCTGGTCGAACTTCGAGAACCGGGCGCAAGACTACGGGCACTGGGATCTGGCCGCGGGGCTGCGCTACCATGTGACGCCGACCTTCGCGCTGGGGGCGACCGCAGGTCATCTCTGGGGTGAGGCCACCCAGGAGCTCGGGCGCGACGATTCGTCGCACTATGCCAGCACCTACACGACAGGCTCGAGCTACTATGATCGCTCCGGGCATACAGGACAGGACTGGGCGCACAATGGGCGGACCACGTATTTTGGCGTCGATCTCACCTCGAAACCGTCGCCGGCAACGGCGCTCACGCTCCTCTACCGCCGCGAGAGCTCGCGCGTGGATCTCGGCCTGGGATCGGCCATCGTCGATACGAGCTACAGCCAGTACAGCTGGACCGATACTGGCGGCCCGGTCACGAGCTACTCCCAGTCCTACCTGGGCGATGCGCGCTCGGGTGGGGGCACCCGGGACCGCAGCCTGGACCGCCTGATGGGCTCGCTCGAGTGGACGATCAGTGACCAGGTCTGCCTCTCCATCGGTGCGATTATGGAGTGGCAATCGACAGAGACGCAGACAACGGAAGCTGTCCAGCTTGCCAGCCGCTCGGCCTACTGGTCAACGACAGGCGCGTGGGACCACCGCTACAGCCAGTATGAATCGAAGGAGCTGGACTGGACGTTCACGGCCGAGCGCACCAGCTTTCAGATTCCGGTGTTTGTCACGATCACAGCCTCGGAGGTCATCGAAATCCTGCTGGGACTGAACCGGGATATGGCGCAGTGGAAGATTAGCGACGTGACGCTGGCCAGGTTCGACTACCGTGAAACCTCGAGCAACGGCGTCGTGGACCGGAAGGAGAATTTCGGCGAGCGATACACGATGCCGACTGAACAGGTGACCGACGTGCGCACGGCCTTCCTGGCCGGGCTGTCACTGCATGTCTCACGTGCCTTCAGCGTCCGGATGCTCATGGTCCCGAATTTCCAGGATACCTACGAGGGAACTGAACTGCAGGACCTGCAGTGGTGGATCGGTTTGAGCCTGTCGCCCTAGGCAGGACTGTCTAAGAATCCGCAGGGATGCTACGAGCGCCGCCCGGTAGGGGGTGGGCCTGCATCTGAGGTATTTCAACGCACATCACCAGGGTGGAGGGCGTATGAGGAAAACGGTATTGGTTGCGTTCATGCTCATGGGTGTTGTCTCACTTGTCGGTGCTGAAGGATCCCTGAGCGGCACGGTCATCGACCGGACGACATCGCTCCCGATTGCCGGTGCGATCGTCACGGTCCATGTCCTTTTGCCCGATTCCATTGCCTTTCCTGATACATCTGGTGCCACTGGCAGCTTTGCCATTGATAGCATCATCTCCGGCAACGAGATCTATGTCGTCATGGCCGGAAAGCCTGGCTACAAAGGGTACTACTTTCGATTCGATGACATCGGAACGGGCTCTCAGGCTCTGGACATCATCCTGGAACCCGAGGCGCCGCCACCTCCAGGGGGAGGAGGGGATTCGTCGGAAGTTTCCGGCCAGGTGCTCGGGCGCGACGCCACATCGGGAGAACTCTCACCCGTGAGCGGTGCGGAGATCCGCTTTGTCTCCGGCACGCAGTCGTATCTTGCCCTCAGCGATCTCCAGGGTGAGTACCGCACGGTGATCGGGCAGGGAAGCTACGCCATTACTGTCTCGGCTCCCGGCTATCAGGATCGGTCCTCGGCGGGTGTCACAGCGGGCTCCGGAGGGCTCATCTACGGTGCGATCCTGGTCAAAACAGCCACTGATGTAGAAGAAAGCCCTGACCAACCCGGCCAGTTTGCCCTCACTGGAGCCTATCCAAACCCGTTCAATCCGACCTCGCGCATCAGATACACGGTCGCATCAGGCGGTGGCACCCGGGCACATGTTACCCTGACCGTGCACGATCTGCTCGGGCGGGAACTCTCCGTTCTGATCAACGAAGCTCTGGAGCCGGGATCCTATGAGGCGACATTCGACGCTCGCGGCCTGCCGAGCGGCGTCTACATCTGCCGTCTGCGTTCGGGGGCATCGGCCGAGTCGGCGAAACTGGTCCTCATGAGGTAGCGGAGTTTTTCCGAAATTCCAGGCACACGCCTGGCCAAGAAACCTTCATCCAGTGCATCTGCAGTTTCTCTCACCACCCTGGGTGAGGAGATCAGCAGGTCAGTTCGGGCCCACCACCGGAGGGCGGCTTGACAGATGTTGAGGGATGCTCTAACTTATCTATTGGCTGACATCGAATGCGGCGATTCTCTGGTTTCAAGCCTCAGACCGGAGAGCGTTCTCCCCCCCCTCCCTCTCTCCCTTGAGACTCCGGTCTCTGGCACGCACCCCGGATGGGTTACGGTTCTGGCTACGTTCTGTAGAGATCTATGTGATTGTAGAGAGTCGTTCCGAGGCTCATGCTCGGAGCCGATTCCCCTGCAGATGGAGAGCCGTCCGGCGCATGGCCGGAGGCCGGTTTGAAGTGTGACATTTTCTTGCCCGTTCTCTTGAGGAGAGAGCCATGATGATGCGGA
>Ga0209536_100003574_pt1 | contig 24879 bp, 16 predicted proteins | sample DeeMarSeWOR28_12_FD_187461 | JGI IMG/M metagenome (GOLD analysis project Ga0209536, IMG submission 187461) | Marine sediment microbial communities from White Oak River estuary, North Carolina - WOR-2-8_12 (SPAdes) (version 2) | ecosystem: Environmental > Aquatic > Marine > Intertidal zone >...
GTGAGTGTATATTTACTTAATAATACCATATACTTAAATCTAATAAAAGCTAAGATTATCAATAATGAAGAGGTCAGGAATTGTTTCTTGACCTCTTTTTTTATACAATGTTTTTTCCTGTTATAGTTGCAAAATGGTTGCAACCATTTAAGCGGTTGCTGGGTTGCTTTCCTTAAGATGAAAAACGGTCGTTAACAAATTGACGACAGGCATTAATCGGTTCAAATACAGACATTGACGATAATGAATATTTTTTGAGAATGAGAAAGGACTGTCTTTGTGGCAGTCCCTTTTTAATTTTCAGACTAAAACACTGGTGGGTACCCACCTGGATTACCGCATATCGGATAATTTCACACTGGGTGCAACGGCCATGCACCTGACCGAAAGGCCCCTGACGCAAAAGGTAAACATCGGTGATGAACCGATCTCAAACACCATCTGGGGCCTGAATGGAAATTACAGCACGGAGTCGCAGCTGATCACCACCCTGGTGGATAAACTGCCCTTCCTTGAAACCAAGGCTCCATCCACATTCACGGTAGTGGGAGAATTTGCCCATCTCATCCCGGGCCATTCAAAGGCGATTGAAAAGGAGGGAAATGCCTACATAGATGACTTTGAAGGGAGTGAGACCTCCATCGACCTGAAGCAATTCTCTTCCTGGAAACTTGCCAGTACCCCCAGGGGTTTCTTTCCTGAGGCCGAATTGAATAACAACAGGCAATACGGTTATGGAAGGGCCAAGCTGGCCTGGTACCAGATCGATCCACTCTTTGTCAACAATGACTCGCGCACTCCGGGTTATATCAAGGCCAATCCGGATCTCCAGTCCAGTGCCTATGTCTATGAGGTGTACGAGCAGGATATATTCCCCAACAAGGAGAACCCCAACGGGATCCCCACCCGCATCTCCGTGCTGAACATGGCCTATTATCCCGACGAAAGAGGTCCGTACAACTACGATTATGAACGGATCGGTTCGAATGGTGAACTGCTGGAGCCCAGCCAGCGCTGGGGAGGGGTGATGCGGGAAATATACTCCAGTGATTTTGAGCAGGCCAATGTGGAATTCATAGAGTTCTGGCTGATGGATCCGTTTGCCGAAATGCCGGATCACAAAGGGGGCCAGCTCTATTTTAACCTGGGGAATATCTCTGAGGATGTGCTGAAGGATTCCAGGAAGACTTTTGAGAACGGGCTGCCCACCTCGGACGTGGTTGAAAAGGTGGATACCACCGTTTGGGGACGTGTACCGCTGACCCAGTCGCTGGTGCAGGGATTCAGTGCAGGCGATGAAACAAGGAAATACCAGGACGTTGGGTTAGACGGACTCTCCAACCAGGATGAACTTCAGTTTTTCTCCGAGAACCCGGATGATTACCTGAACCGGATTGAAGAGCTGGCCAGTGCGGGACAGATCACCCCAGAGGCCCGCGACAAAATCTTTGACGATCCCTCATCGGACGATTACATTTACTACAGGAGTTCGCGGCACGACGCCAATCAGCTGGATATCCTTTCCAGGTACAAGGATTATAACAACCATGAGGGCAATTCGCCCAGTGACCTGGATAACCCGGAATCGTATCCCACTTCGGGAACCTCCCTCCCGGATATCGAGGATATCAACAGGGACAACACGCTGAGCGAAGGAGAGAGCTATTTCGTCTACCGCGTCGATCTGGATAAAAACAGCCTGGAGGTGGGGCGCAACAACATCGTTGATAAAGTCATAGACAATGTGACCTACGAAAACGGTGAAAAGGCCGACGTTACCTGGTACCAGTTCAGGATCCCGGTATATGCCTATGATGGTACGGTAGGGGGAATTTCGGATTTCAAGACCATTCGTTTCATGCGGATGTTCATGACCGGATTTGAGGATACCACGTTCCTCAGGTTTGCCAGGCTCGACCTGGTGCGTGGGGAGTGGAGGCGTTATGCCTTGCCTTTCACCCAGGGGGGAGAGGATTGGACAGGAACGGAACCCCCCGAAGGTGAGCTGGCTATCTCCGCGGTGAATATCGAGGAAAATGCCGGTAAAGAACCTGTGAACTATGTGCTTCCTCCGGGATTCAACCGGCAGATCGATCCCACACAACCTCAGCTGAGGCAGTTAAATGAACAATCGATCGTACTGAAGGTACGCGAACTGGCGGATGGTGATGCGAGGGCGGCTTATAAGAACACAGAACTGGATATCAGGCAATATAAAAAGATCAGGATGGAGGCGCATGCCGAAGCCATCCCCGGGGAATACCTTGAAGCCAATGAACTGGTGGCATTTATCAGACTGGGAACGGACTACCAGGATAACTATTATGAATATGAGGTGCCCCTGCAGCTGACCCCTCCGGGGCGGTACGACAATGACAGCGAAAGCGACAGGCTGATCGTCTGGCCCAGGGAGAACCAGTTTGAAATCGTGCTTGACGATTTCAAAGAGGTGAAGCAGGCGAGGAACCGGGCCATGAATGATCCGGAAAGCAATGTAACCATCGGTGCGGTATATTCGATCCAGGATGAGAAGGGGAACCGGATCTCGGTATCGGGGAACCCGAACATGAGCAGCATCAGGACCATCATGATCGGTGTCCGCAATCCCAAAAAGGGGAACAATCCTTGGATCCTGGATGATGGGTTGCCGAAATCGGGTGAGATCTGGCTGAACGAGTTGCGGCTAACCGATTTTAACGAGAAGGGCGGATGGGCGGCCAATGGACGCGCCACCCTTAGACTGGCTGATTTTGGTAATGTGACCTTCGCCGGTAATACCAGCCAGCCCGGTTTCGGCAGCATTGAGCAGAAAGTGCAGGAAAGGCAGCGGGAACAGGTGATCCAGTACGATGTTTCCGGTAATCTGCAGATGGGTAAGTTCTTCAAGCAGGAGTCGGGGGTGAATATCCCGGTTTTTGCCAGTTATTCCAAAGCCATTGTGAACCCTGAGTACAATCCGCTGGATCCCGATGTTCCGCTGAAAGAGGCCATTGATGAGGCGGAAACGAAAGCTGAAAGGGATTCGATCATCCGGAATGCACGTGACCTTGTGGAGCGGAAAGCATTTGCCGTGACCAATGTGAGGATGAACAAAGCAGGGACCCAGAAGCGGTTCTACAGCCTCTCAAACTGGTCGGCAAGTTTTGCCCTCAACGAGATGGTCAGCAGGAATCCGAACCTGGATTTCTATAACACCCGTAAGATCAGGGGGAACATCAGTTACAACTTCAACACCAGGCCGCGCAATTTCCAGCCGTTCAGGTCTGTGCAATGGATGAACAGTCGCTGGCTCAGCCTGATCAAAGACTTCAATCTGAATTATACACCGTCCAGGGTTTCCTTCAGGACCGATATGGACAGGTATTATCTTGAAAAACAGGTGAGGAACATCAACAATCCGGATTTCATTGTAAAACCCACCTTCAAGAAAGATTTTCTCTGGAACCGCTATTTTGATCTCAAATTTGACCTCACAAGAAGCCTTCGTTTCGATTTCTCTTCGACCAACATAGCCAGGATCGATGAACCGGAGGGGAGATGGAACAGGGAGCTGGATACCTATGAGGCTTACCGGGATTCCCTCTGGCAGGCGATTCTGGCCGGAGGTCGCACCACCAGCTATTTCCATCAGTTCAATGTCTCCTATACCATTCCCATCAATAAGATCCCGATCCTTGACTGGATCACAGCCAATGCCCGGTACGGAGCCACCTATGGGTGGGATGTGGGCCCGATCATCCCGGATGACCCGGTGTTCGGGCCGATCAACCTGGGCAACAACATCAAGAACTCCAACACCATTCAGTTGAATGGACAGCTGAATTTCCTCAATCTCTACAACAAGGTTCCCTATTTGAAAGGTATCAACGACAAATACAGGAACAATGCTGCCAGGCAACGGGAAACAGAGACCCGGACAAAGACAAAGGTTTACACCAGGGATAACCTCTTCCTTCGGGAGGACAGACCACGTTATGTGGCACACAACCTGAGAACCGAGAATATCACCGTAGAGGTGGTGGACGAGAACAACCAGCCGGTGGAAGTGATGACTGAAATGCTGAGTGATACCAGGATCCGGATCACCTCCGAGCGGGCAGTCAGAAGTGCAACCGTTACGGTGACAGGGACCATTGAGAAGGGTGAAAATCCGCTGATTTTTATCGCGGAGAGTACCGTCAGGATACTCATGGGATTGAGAAGTGTGAATATTACCTACCAGAAAAGCGGTGGGACCTTCCTTCCCGGATACCTGCCGACAACCGATCTGTTTGGATTCGGAATGCAAAGTTACAACGGTCAGCTTACGCCGGGTTGGGCTTTCATCGCGGGCTGGCAGGATGAAGGTGTGGCAGAGGATGCGTTCAACAAAGAGCTTCTCACAACGGATCAGGCGCTGAACACCCCCTTTACACTGAACAATACAGAAAGGTTTACCGCCCGGGCGAGCATCGAACCGTTTAACGGATTGAAGATCGACCTTACTGCCAACAGGATGTACACCTCCAATCTGTCGGAGTATTACACAGCCAACGATGAGGGAGAGCTGCCCCGCGAAGGAGAGCGGGGAAGGGTATTCAGCGGAAACTTCAGCATGTCCTACATCTCCTTCAGGACAGCTTTTGAGGATATTGACGACAAGGTGGAATCGTCCAAATCGTTCCAGCTGCTGAAGGAAGAACACCGGATTACCGTCTCCCAGCGTCTCGGACAGGAGTACTACGAAGAGAGTGGCATCCAGCTCCCACCCGACTCCACCGATGCACGTTATGTACAGGGATTCGGACCAACTTCGCAGCAGGTGTTGATACCAGCATTCCTGGCAGCATACAGCGGAAAGAGTGCTGAAGAGATCAAACTGGGAGCTTTCAGATCCATCCTGGAGATCATGCCCAACTGGCAGGTGCGTTTCGACGGACTCGGCAAGATCGCTGCATTGCAGAATGTGGTGAACTCCATAGTCATGAATCATGCCTACCGTTCCTCTTATAGCGTCGGATCTTTCATCAATAATCCCTTCTATATTGCTGATACCATCGATGGGGTTCCCATAGCTGTGGACCTTCAGGGGAATTTCATGCCGGAATACAACATCAATACCGTCAGCCTCAACGAGAATTTCAGTCCGTTGTTTGATCTGAACATGGACTGGGTAAACAGCCTGACCACACGGATTGAATACCGCAGGTCCAGGACCATTGCCATGAATATGGCCAACACGCAGGTCAATGAGGTCAACAGTGGCGAGTTCATCGTGGGAGCGGGATACCGGTTCAACCAGGTACCCCTGATCATCAATCAGCGGGAATTCAATAGTGACCTGAACATCAGGTTCGATCTGTCCATGAGGAACAACCGGACGGTCATCAGAAAGCTGGAGGACCTTTCAGGAAGCGAGATCACAGCGGGACAGCGGATCTTCAGCCTGAAGATGTCAGCAGATTACATGCTGGGCGATAAATTTACCATCCGTGCCTTTTATGACCAGCGGCTGACGACCCCTTACATATCAAACAGCTATCCCAATGCCAACTACAATGTGGGATTCAGCCTTACGTTTACGTTATAGCAGGGTACGCGGATTTATGCTCCAGATCAGTTATTTGATTATTTCAAAATTGTTATTTTTGAAATAATGGTTAATAGTTAGAAGTTAGTGGTTACATTAACCAATCCCTAACCCCTAACTCCTAACCAATAACCATTTACCAATAACCAATAACACTTAACCATGAACATTCCTAACGAGCTTAAGTACACCCCCGAACATGAATGGATCCGCGTTGAGGGAGAAGAGATTGTGATCGGAGTCACCGATTTTGCTCAGGGAGAACTGGGTGATGTAGTTTTCGTTGAGATCGAAACCGAAGGTGAAACCCTCGCCAAAGGAGAAACTTTTGGAACCATTGAAGCGGTGAAAACCGTATCGGACCTCTATATGCCTGTGGATGGTACGGTAGTGGAGGTAAATTCCGCCCTGGAAGATACTCCGGAGCTGGTGAACTCAAGCCCATTTGGAGGCGGCTGGATGATCCGGGTGAAAGTATCCGATGCGTCACAGCTGGACGATCTGATGTCTGCAGAGGATTATGGTTCCCTGATCGGCTGACGCGGATGGTTTTCGGCAGGGTTTTTGTGTTCATTGATACAAATACCCCGGACAATGAAGACCCACGCGCTCCTGCCTTTGATCGTCCTGATTTCGGTTTCCTGCACAACCCCGCGGGTAGTCACTCAGCTGGTTCCTGAAGCACCCGAAGGGCATTATGCACAGGGCCGGGAGTATATTCCCCTGAGTAACGGAGGTGTGGATGTGGAACTCGGCTTTGATGGAATGTTTGGAGAATACCTTGTCTTCGATCTTGTGGTGGTCAACCGGACCACCGACACCCTCACCCTGAATCCCCGGGACTTTTACTATGAAGTAATTGAAACTCCATCGGCCGATTCTTCTTTATTTCCCCCGAGAATGACGATCCATCCGGAAAGGGTACTGGATCGATACCAGCAGCATCTGAAGGAGGGTGAAAACCAGAAAGAGATCAATACCATCCTGGGATTCATTGACGCAGGAATTGGAATTCTGGCCAACACGACTGCCTTCATCGCCACGGATGATCCGGCATTCATTGCCGACGCCGTTCTCCAGACCCTGGGTACAGCGGACCATTATGTGAGCAATGACAGGGCGATCGGAATGGAGATGGATGCCATCAAGGAAGAAGAGGAGATGGTCAGGGAGGAGATTTTCCGGTTTGTAGCGATAGCTCCGGGAAGTGTGGCCAGCGGATTGATCTATTTTCCACGCTATGAAGATACCGGCTACCTGATGTTCTGTTTCCCGGCGGAAGAACAGTTATTTCAGTTTGTCTACAACCAGACAAAAACAGTCAGGTACGACTGAAACAGCCGGGATCATTCACCACCCGAAGTATCCTCAATATCCTCCGGGGATTCATCAATGCCACCGGAAGGAATGCCACCGGCAGGAAGTGGATTGCTGCTGATTTCACTGTAGAGCTCCCTGTTCCGTACGATGTTGATGGCCTGATAGATGGCATTTCGGAATGAGGAGGTTGAAGCCAGGTTCTTACCAGCCAGTTCAAATGCGGTCCCGTGCGCAGGACTGGTCCTTACCACAGGCAGTCCGGCAGTATAGTTGATGCCTTCATCCATGCACAACGCCTTGAATGGGGTGAGCCCCTGATCGTGATACATCGCCAGCACCGCGTCAAATTTCGAAAATCTGCCCGAACCGAAGAATCCGTCAGCTGGAAACGGACCAAAGGCAGCAATTCCTGAATTCTTCGCCCTTGCAATGGCAGGAGCGATCACCTTCTGTTCCTCATTCCCCAGGAGGCCTTCATCGCCGGCATGTGGATTGAGCCCAAGTACTGCAATGCTGGGATTCCTGATTCCAAAATCCTTCAGCAGAGACTCTGACAGGATCTGCAGTTTTTTGACAATTAAATCTTCGGTGATGAATGCCGAAAGCTGTGCTATGGGGATGTGGCCGGCAACAAGCCCCACTTTTAACAGGTCACTTACCATCAGCATCATCACTTCTTGGGCGCCGAATCGCTCCTTGAGGTATTCTGTGTGCCCGTTGTAGTTGAAATCGGTCTGCTGAATGTTGTTTTTGTTCACAGGCCCGGTTACCAGGGCATCGATTTTTCCAGCTTCGATTGCGTCGCAGGCAGCTTTCAATGCCCTGACCGAGGCTTTTCCTGCACTCTCCGTTGATTTTCCCAGTTCCACCCGGATGTTGTCGTCGATGCAATTGACTATGTACACCCGCTTCCCTTTGGCTTCGTCCGGATCGTTGATTCCGGTGGGAGTAAAGTCCTCGATATCAAGTGCCTTGCGGTGGTAGGCGGTGACCTTGGATGAGCCAAAGATAACCGGTGTGCAGATCTCACTCATACGGGGGTCCATGAAGGTTTTGATCATCACCTCGTAGCTGATTCCGTTGACATCGCCCTGAGAAATTCCAATTTTTATTTTCCGGTCCATAAGTTTCCGATTATTGTGAACGGTTGTTCAGGAAGTGATAGAGGATCCTGACACCCACTCCGCTGCCTCCCTTGCCCCTGTAATTGAATGGCATTTTATTGAATGCGGGACCGGCAATATCGAGGTGAATGAAAGGGTAATCCGTAAAGTGCTCCAGGAATTTACCCGCCGTGATCGCCCCGCCATATTTGCCACCGATGTTCTTCAGATCGGCAATGTCGGATTTAAGCTGTTCCCTGTACTCGTCCCAGAATGGAAACTCAGCGATCCGTTCCGAGGTGTATTCCCCGCTCTCCTTTAACATCCCCATGATTTCCATGCTCGCATTCCCCATGGCAACGATTCCATATTTATCTATGGCTGCATGAGCCGATCCGGTCAGGGTCGAGAGTTCAATCACCAGTTCCGGATCATATTTCCGGGCATAGCTGAGCGCATCGGCCAGCAACATCCTCCCTTCAGCATCCGTGTTGAGTACCTCCACCGTGGTCCCGTCGAACATGGTCACTACGTCACCCGGCACATAAGCATTCCCATCCGGCCGGTTATCTGTCGCAGGGATCAGTCCCACCACCCACACCGGTAGCCTGCTTTTGGAAACTGCATAGAAGATCCCGGCTACAGCTGCAGCCCCGCCCATGTCACATTTCATGTAATCCATTGAATCGTGGGTTGGTTTGAGGCTGAGCCCTCCGGTGTCGTAGACCACGCCTTTTCCTACAAGTACAATGGGGTGCTGATTGACTGCATCTTCTGGTTTCCAGGTCAGGATGGAGAAAGTGGGGGGATCCACACTTCCTTTGTTGACTGCCAGCAATCCTCCCATTTTGAGCGTGTCAATCTTTTTCTTGTTGAATACCTCCACGGAGAAACCTGCTTCGCTGCCCATTTTTTCAATCTCCTTTGCAAGCTGAACCGCGTTTAAATGGGACAATGGCTCATTCACCAGGTTCCTGGCCAGGTATACCGAATCAATGAGGTGATTCATATGTTCCACCTCCTCCTCCGTAATTTGCTCATCTGCCAGGCCGATCTTTTCCAGCGGATTTTTCAACTCCTCCTTCTTGGTATGGTACCTCAGGAACTGGTAGTTGGTAAGGGCCAGACCCTCTGCAAAGGCCATGCATTCTGCCGGCTCCACCCCCCCGTTCTGGATAACCAATTCCCTTGCTTCGTGCTCTTTCAGTATCGCATGCATCTCGAAACCCGCCTTCCTCGCCTTTTCAAGCCTGGCCTGTACAGAGAGGTCCTTGTCATCGAGTGCATATACGATGGATAGCTGCTCCAGCTTATTCAGTAGCGCCATATTCTTATTATTCTCCATGCGCTGGTTGACATAAGCCTGCTGTTTCGCATTTCCAACCAATGATCCAGGGTCTTTTCCCTTCCTGATCAGAAGGACCCTGTTCTCCTGTTCCTTCACACTGCTATGCAAAACAATCTTCATACCGCTTTACTCTTTTAAAGGTGTTGTAAATGTAAACTCAGAACCGATTCCGGGGGAGGACTCCACATGCATGATCCCTCCGATCTTTTCAACCAGATCGGTGGCAAGCTGCAATCCCAGCCCGGTCCCGATCTCCTGGTCCGTGCCCGGGGATGATGCGACCTGCCCTAATTTCTGCAGCGATTCAAGCGCCTCCCGTTCCATCCCCACACCTGAATCGGATACTTTGAACTGTACCATTTTGTTTACCTGCGAGGCCTCTAAACGGATCGTTCCCTTTCTGGGTGTAAATTTGATGGCGTTGGAGATCAGGTTTCGAACGATAATGTTTATCAGCGCCTTGTCAGCGTATGCCACCAGTTGATCAGGAGCCCCGGCATCAAATTGAATCTCTTTCTGTAATGCCATATGCGCGTAGATGGCATGAACTTCATCAACCAGTTCTTTCACGTTGAAGGGGGCGGGTGATATCTTAAAATTGTCTGACTGGCTGCGTCCCCAGTAGAGCAGGTTGTCCAGCAGGGTCACTGCAGCCTGGGCCGATTCCTGAAGAGACCGGGTAAACTGCTCCTTGCCTGCAAGTTCAGGTTTATTAACCAACAGGTCAGAGAATTGAGCGATGCTTGCCACAGGATTTTTCAAATCGTGAGCCACCACCGACAGGACCTGGTTTTTAAATCTGAGTGAAGATTCAAGCTTGAATCTTTCCTTGTAGTTGTTCACCCATTGAAGAATGATCAACACAGCCATGGCAAAAATGAACAGCTGGAAGGCGATCTGGGAGAAATAGTTACTGTAAGCAGCACCTGCCGAATTGGCGAGCAGGATGTCGTTGACCAGGGTATAGAGAAAGAATGCCATGGATATGAAGAAGATGGCATCCATGGCCCTTCCCCTGATCGATCCGATCAGACTCACGATGATATAATGTGCCAGGAAGAGGACAAGCAGGGGTTGGAAAAGCCACATTTCATAACTGAACAGATGCACCGGAAGGAGAAACAGGGAGAATATGGCGAGGGAGAAGATTCCGGTATTGATCCTGATCGGCCACTCCATATACCTGGTCGGAAAAACCTTGTGAAGAAATATCATACCGAAAATGTGAGCCAGATAGGTGCCCAGGTATTCCATCCTGACCTGCCAGGTCCAGGGCGTGTAAACGAATGAATTGGAGAAATAGAGCCCGGTATTGACCGACCTGATCAATATTCCCAGCGCTGTGATAGCGAAGTAGAGCATCACGATCTCACGTCGGGTAAAGAGCCAGAAAACAAAGAAAAAGAAGGTAAAGAAGAAGAGCAACCCGATGGTGGAGTAGTTGTACATGCGGCGGCGTTCCATCCTCTGATGCACCCTTTCCGGTCCACCCAGGTAGATGGTCTTCCAGAATCCCCCTCGCCGGTGATGATAGTTGGATACCTGGACCAGGATCTGAAGGGTATCGCCGTCGGGGAGATAACAATAGCTGGAGGGCTCGTACCAGGGTTCCTCCTCTTCCATGTTTGTGCCCACTAACCCGTTGGTTCCCACCTGGATCTGATTGATGTAAAGGTTAAAGGCCACATCGAAAACAGGGATTTCAAAGCACAGCGTGGAACGGTATCCCTCCGGAAGGATCAGTTTCAGTGCATAGGTGCCGTACCCCATTCCCGGAAGCTTCTCTCCGTCTATCCGGTAACTGTTCCAGTATGACGGAACCCGGACAAGTAGGGCCTTTTCCCCTCCTTTCTGAATGGTTTCCGGCGTAATTAATTCTTCCCAGTAGAACTCCCACTCACCGTTGAGGCTGACCAGGGTATGTTCGTCTATGAATGCGCTGCTCAGATCCAGAACCCCTGCCTGGGGCTGGATTTGTGTTTGATTGACAGCCAACACATTACACGAAAATAAAATAGATATCAACCCTATGATCAAGTACACTTTCACCAAAGCAAATGTAAGAATAAATTGATTTTAATTGGGCTTTGTTGTATTTTGCAGAGAAGGGACGGAAAGTATGCTTTGATTCTCGAATCACTTATAAAATTCAAAACCTATGAAATACACAATTCCACTGGTTCTAGCTGCGGTTGCCATTGTCATTGCGGGGTGTGAACAAACCATAGATTACGAAAAGGAGAGGACAGCCATTATCAATGTCATTAAGAAAGAGACCCAGTCTTATATTGACAGGGATTTTGAAGCGATGTATTCTACTCATGTTCATGATTCCCTGAACATGAGGTTAACAGCGGGAGCAGACAATTATGTTTTTGCAGAGGGCTGGGAGCAGGTTGCAAGACACATGAGCGGTGATGAAACCGAGGATGATCTGGGTCCGGACCTGCATATCACGGTTGAGAAGACCAACTTCCGGATGAAAATCTATCCCCAATCGGCTTTTGTGGTATGCGATCAGAAATGGATCACCCGTTATGACATGGATACCATTGTCATGAGCAGCATCCAGGTGAGGTTCCTGGAAAAGATCGAGGGCGAATGGAAAATCTCCTTTGTCTCCTTCGTGGGCACCGATGGCTATGGAAACCTGGATGAGACAGAAGAGCTGTTTGATGAGGAGTTTTAAGTTTTGATAATCCTTACTTCTTTCGATTCACTCTGCCAGAGGCCATGCTTGGTACATGCAGCCATGGCTGACAGGTTCAGACTGACCGGTCCGGGTACAATATAGAAATCCACTTCCACATGCTCCGGCATGTTCCCCAGGGAACCCGGGGCAAAGTGAGCTTCCGCCAGGAATGTTTCCCGGTTCCACAACTGTACATATTTAATAAAATGATCCGGATCATCCGGGTGCTTGTATGCTGTTCCCAGCCTGATCTTCACTCTCAGTTTCTCTCCCTGTTTCGCCGTTTCATCGCATATGATGACCGGGGTATGCCTGTCAAAATAATCTTTCCTGATCTCTTTTTCTTCACTGCTAATATCCACAGGAGTAAATACACGGGGCATTGCTGTATGATTTTAAATGTTACCGGATCAAATTTAACAAAGTATGAAATGCCGATGGGAAACAATTTTTAACTCTTCCGATAAATTACGAACTTGATTCACCGATCCGACGGTTCGGAGCAAAGATGGAACCATGACACGAAGCAAGCAGCCTCAGCCAGCTGCCATGGAGGTGCGATCCCTGGTAAAGAGGTACGGAAACCTGCTGGCGGTGGATCGGTTGTCACTGCAGATACACCACGGTGAGATCTTCGGACTCCTGGGACCCAACGGTGCCGGAAAAACCACCACCATCAGAATGATGTGCGGCCTGTTGAGGCCCACTTCCGGAGAGGTGTTCATAAGGGGCATGTCTCTCCGGGCTTCCCGTGGCACGCAGGTAAGATCAAGGGTGGGAATTTGCCCCCAGGAGAATATTCTGTGGTCCAAACTGACTTGTTTAGAGCAGCTGGTATTCAGTGCCAGAATGTATGGGATCACTTCGGTACTTGCCCGCCGCCGTGCTGATGCATTGCTTTGCTCAATGGGACTTGAAACGAAACGAAACAGCCTTGCATCCACCCTCAGCGGTGGAATGAAGCGTCGGATGAATGTGATCATGGCCGTAATGCATGATCCTGAAATACTGGTGTTTGATGAACCTGAAGCCGGACTGGATCCACAGAGCAGGGTGCTTGTCAGGGAATTCATCCGGGAGCTTTCCATAAAAAAATGTGTGATCATTACCACCCACAACATGGACGAAGCGGACCGGATGGCCGACCGGGTGGCCATTATGGATCAGGGAAGGCTGCTTCAGCAGGATACACCTGAAAACCTGAAGAGATCCATCGGGGAGGGAGATATACTGGTACTGCGTTTATCCATCCCCGGTTCCGGGCGACTGGAACGGGCGATGCAGAAACTCTCCAAAGGTGGCTTCTCACCTTCCTGTGAAAATGATTGCCTAACCATTCGGGGGATGGAACTCATTCCCCGTATCCATGAGATATACAGACTCCTGGAGATGGAACATATCCGGATCACAGAAATGAAAATGAGGGTCAATACCCTGGAGGATGTCTTTATTCATTTAACAGGAAAAAGCCTGAGAACATGAGGTGGTGGGTTGTATTTATAAAAGGCATCAGGGAGCAGGTGAGGGATTACTGGATTCTGGTAATGATTGTTGTCATGGCCCCCCTCTTCATTACCATCTACTACCTGATGGAGGAAACAGGGCCGTCAGAATACCATATATTACTGGTTAACAATGATCGGGGTGCCATCAGTGGATCCGGCATGGTTCAACTTGGAGACTCCCTGGTGAACTACGGGACAATCCTTTCCGGCAGATCGGTCCCCAGCCTCCTCTACAAAAGCTCAGGTTCGAGGGATATGGCCATCGAGGAACTTCGAAATGGATCCGCAGATGCGGTGGTGGTTATTCCTGAGAATTTCACTGCTGCTGTGCTGAGTCATGCCACGGCGCAACCTGAGCAGGCCATGCTGGAGATGATCGGTGATGTAACCCGGCTGGGTTACATGATCGGGGCGGTCTGGACCGAAGAGCTGATCTCCGGTTATGTGAATAGCCTGGCGGAGATTGTTTCTCCGGTAGTCTGGAAGGAGACCACACTGGGACATTCAGGACAACGATCTGACTTTGAGCTTTTTGTCCCTGGATTGCTGGTCCTCTCTATCATCATGATCATCTTCTCGGCATCCGCTGCCATCGTGAGGGAGCCGGAAAACAGAACCCTTGAACGGCTTAAAATATCCCGGCTTACTGCCTCAGAATTTCTTATGGGGACCTCGCTGGTACAGCTCATTGTGGCTACCCTCTCTTTTGCCCTTGCCCTGCTGACAGCTGTTGCACTTGGGTACAGGCTGATCCCGGGCACTCTTGGTTTCCTGATACTGGTCTCTTTTCTGACCTCCCTCTCCATGATCAGTTTCAGCCTGATTGTGGCGGCCATGTGTCGCTCCATCAAAGAGGTGGCCATCATCGGCACCTTTCCACTGTTCCTGCTGATGTTTTTTACCGGAGCAGCGTTCCCTCTGGATGGAGGAAAACTTTTTGAAATAGGGGGATACCAGGTCATGCTCAACGATATCCTCTCTCCCAAATTTGCAGTGGAAGCACTGAATAAGGTATTGGTCAGAGGGCAGGAGGTCAGGGAAACCCTTCCCGAGCTGGCAGGACTGATCCTTCTTACACTGCTCTATTTCCTGGCAGGCACCTGGGCATTCAGAAGGCGACACATGAGGGCACTTTGATGCCGGACCCCGTTCATGTGCGGGATTGTCTTCTCAGGCGGACCGATTCCGTGAAACTCAGGACCTTGCGCAAAAGATCGAAATAGAGTGTGACATAGAGCAGTATGGTTGTGAACCAGATAAAGAGTACGTTAAACCAGAGGGTATCCAGCTGGGCATTACCCAGCTGTTTTACAGGTGCATAGAGGTGGGCCCGTCCGGTACGCGATGTGGGGATCATGTAGACCGGTTCGAACTTGCGGATATACTGGTCATTCTTGAGAATAAACCTGGTAAAACTATTATGATCCAATAGCATATCCGATAACTTGGAATTGGTATTGTCCTTGACCATCTGTGAAAATGCATCCAGGTTCCCCGCCTCGTTCATTAAAGATTCTTTAGCCTCATCTATCCTCAGGTTCAATGCCCTGATCAATCTTCTCAGGTAGGAGTCCAGTTCCTCAAAATAGGTTTTATAACCCTCATACATCTCCAGGTTAAATGATTCTGGACTCAGCGGGCCGGCTACCTGCAGTGTGACCTGCGGATATTTTTCCAGCCATGATTTAGTCTCCCTGCTGATAATCTGGAGGTCTTTGGCCACTTGATCCGAATTTTGATTATCATTGATGTTTAGCCAGGATTCATCCAGCCTGGCATGGAGTTCATCCATCAGGTAATTGGTTAGGAATTTTGGCTCACTGGCCTGTTGTTCGTAAAGGAACAAAGTACGCTGATACCTGTTATTCTTGAACTGTTCCACTGCAAGCGCTTCAAATGCCCACCGGGAGGTCATCAGGTCTCCGATAAAAGGCACATATTGATCATTGGAGAGGCTCTTGTGCAGCTTATCAAATTTGACAATGACCCCACTCAGCAGGATCTGGGGGATGAGCAGGAAAGGCACCAGGATATAGATGGTAATCACCGAGTTGAGGCCGGAAGAGATGTTCAGGCCCAGCAGGTTGGCAAAACACGCGGTAGAAAACAGAATCAACCAGTAGCTGAAGGTCATCCCCTTGATCTCGAATATCAGATTCCCTAACAAAACATAAGAAATGGTTTGAACTGCTGATATGGCAAACATGATCAGGATCTTGGAATTCAGGTAACTGAACCTGCTCAGGTTCAGAAACGATTCCCGTTGAAGGATCTTCCTGTCCTTGATGATCTCTTCAGAGCTGATGTTCAGCCCCAGGAACAGAAAGACGATGACGCTCATCAGCAGGTAGGCGGGAAAGTTTTCATTGTCCCTGAAGATATATGCCGGATCGTCCCCGGTACCTGCGAAATATTTGGTGAAATAACCGAGAATGACTGCGAGCAACGGAGCCTCCAGCAGGCTGAGCAGGACATACTGTCGGTTGGCAAGTTTGCTGATGATGTCCCTTGTAAAGAAGATCTTCATCTGCTTTAAAAGCCCGGGTGTACTGTAATTATTTTCCGGGAGGTCGTTTTTCACGGCGGGTTCCACCAGCCTGAAATCGGAACTTTCCCTGAACATGGTGAACCACTCACGGGGGGTCACTTTGCGGTTTCTTGAAAGTTTTCCATGTTCATTCACAATCTTCGCTTCGATGATCTGGAGTACCTGGTCGGCATCCACATTTCCACACCGGATGCACTGGTCCTCGCGCGCGTTGGCGTGATTGCTCTTGGTTTTGAAATAAATCACCGCTTCCGAGGGATTCCCGTAATAGATCTGGTATCCCCCTTTGTCCATAAAGATGATCCGGTCGAACATCTTATAGAGGTTGGAGGATGGCTGGTGAATATTGATAATGACCAGTTTGCCCTTGTATACCTGCTCCTTCAGCAGGTTCATTACCATTTCAGAATCCACTGAGGAAAGCCCCGAAGTGGGTTCATCCACAAACAGGACAGAGGGTTCCCGGATCAGCTCAAGTCCGATGTTGACTCGTTTTCTTTGTCCGCCGCTGATTACCTTGCTTAATGGTTTACCCACCTTCAGATCCCTGATTTCATACAGATCCAGATCGATGAGCACCTGTTTCACCGCTTCATTAATCCGCTCTTCGTCCAGGCCATCCAGGCACAATCTGGCGTTGAAAAAGAGGTTCTGATACACTGTCAGGTCTTCGATCAGCAAATCATCCTGTGGTACGAATCCGATGACTCCGCTCAGTTTCTCCTGCTCCCTTTCATTGTAAAGATTGTATCCGTTGATCAGGATCTCCCCCTGTTGCGGCTGAAGGTTTCCGTTCAGCACATTCAGCAGGGTTGATTTGCCAACCCCGCTGCCACCCATGATGCCCACTAGTTTGCCGGATTCTTCACTGAAATTGAAATCATGGATTCCGTTCTCACTGTTCCTGAAACGGAATTCCACATCTTTTGCCACAAAAGAGATCTTTGAATCGAGGGAGAAGGATGAGAAGATCCCTGCAATATCAGAATAGAAGATGGGAGTAATTTTCTGCCCCCTCACTGAGGATCCGTGTTCAAAGGTGTATGTGAGGCCCGAGTGGATGAGCTGTCCGTTCAGAAAAAAATCCTCTTTACCGTGATATCGTAGGAAATAGGTATTTACACTGCTGATGTTCAGAATGTACAGTTCGCCCTGAAGGTTCTTTTTGTGGATGTGTTTCACTCCCCTGGTCCCCGGGGTCTCTTCATCGTTGATAACCAGCACATGATCTTTTCCCGGAATCTCTTTCAGTGAGAATGCCACAAAATTGAGTATGTTTTCATATTCCAGGTCGCTGATGTTGAATGCTGAAGCGACTGTTTGTAAAAAATCGAGTTCCTGTTCACGGATCTCGATGCCATAGGCGATGTACTCAATCAACTGGATCACCACATAGATTTTCTGGGTCTGTTCCAGTTCCTCATTGATCTTTTCACAGATGCTGAGGATCCTCACAGCAGTCAGGGTGGTTCTTTTTTTCCTTCTGATGGTCCCTTTTTCTATGTGGCCTTCGTGGTATAAATGGAGATACTCGTCAAATTCCTTCATGTATTTTTCCACCAGTTCACTACTCAGCTGACGGGACAGAAAGGATCTGATAATGGCGCGTTCCTTATCTGAAATCTCCTGTAGCTCATCGATATCCACTATCAGTGCGAACAACTGCATCAATGCTTTCAGTATGGCTTCACTCATGTTTTTTCGCTTTGAATACGAATATATTCAATTTAAAGCGGTTAGAACCGGATTCACCAATTTTTTAGTTACTTTGCCTGTTGGATCTATTAATTTGGGATTGCGGTGGCCTTAAAAGCTGGAAAAAAGATACTGATCGATTTCGAAGGCGCTATCTCTTATGCCACCATGGAGCGGCTCCTGAACAAACTAAGGGCCTCCTCCGATTTCCAGGACATGGGTAAGCCTGCAAGGAAAAGGCTTTACGGAACCGTTGTCGAATCCATTGATAATATTTTCAAGTACGGAGTCGGCATCAGGGGAAAAGAGCTTGCCAACAAAAGGGCACCCATACTCAACGTCAGCAAGACGAAGGGCCGGTTCATCGTGACAGCCGGAAACATGGTCAGGAATGAGGACATTGAAGACCTCAAGTTCAAACTGGACCGGGTCAACCAGCTGGATGATGAAGCGCTGAAGTCGCTTTATGAAGATATTATTAACAAAGAGAGTACAGACGAGGACCGTGGAGCCGGACTTGGACTTATTACCATGGCCATGCGGAGTGAAGAGGAGATCGGGTACTCCTTTACAGAGGTGGATAACCACCATTCTTATTTTAAAATGCAAATCATCATAAACGGATAACACATGGAAAAACTGATCATTGAGGCTACAATGAACTCACCTCGTGTGGAACTGGATCACGAGAAAAAACTGTTTGAATTTTCGGGAGAGTCACGTCCCGAGAATGTTAGAAATTTCTACCTTCCTGTACTGGACTGGCTGGAGGAATTTTCTGCTGAGGTATCGAAAAGCAAAAGCAATACGCCCCTGGTTTTCAATTTCAATTTCGAGTATTTCAATTCAACTTCGGCAAAATATATCCTGGATATATTTAAGTCGTTGTATGGCATTCACGAGAATGGAACCGAGGTGCTGATCAGGTGGCACTACGAGGAGGACGATGAGGATATGTATGAGGTGGGGATGGAGATGTCGCGCATGTCCAGGCTTCCTTTCGAGTATGTGAAAGTAGAGGTATAAGGGAAAAAGTACTTAAACTTTCATTCCAATAACCAGGATGTCATCGATCTGTTCGACCTCCCCGCGCCATTCCTTCTGCTGCTCAGCCAGGATCGATTTTTGTTTTTCCATGGACTCCTCCTGGATCTCAAGCAGCAGCTGCCTGAATCGCCTTGAGCGGAACGTTTTCCTGGAATCTCCTCCCAGCTGATCCACATATCCATCAGAGAAGAGGTAGATCCTGTCCCCCCTCTGCAGAGAGATTTGCAGGTTGGTGAAAGGCAGGGGATCCTGTTCGTAGATCCCGATGGGCATCCGGTCCCCTGACAGCTGAATGAGTTTCCAATCCTTGTTCCGTTCCCTTTCCCGGATCCCCCCGTTTTCCTTACCCGAACTGGCGGGATTATCTTTCTTGCTCTTCTTCCTGACGAGATAGAGCGGCCTGTTCGCACCCGCATACTCCAGGGTCCTGGTGTGGGTATCGATCATACAGAGGGCGATCTCTATTCCATCCTGTGTCTCTCCCTTGCTTCCGGTCTGATGCAGCGAATGGATCACGAATTTCCTGAGGTATTCCAGGATCAGGCTTGCAGTGACGTTCTCCCTCCGGTTCACGATCTCATTCATGGATGAGATCCCCAGCATGCTCAGGAAAGCGCCCGGCACTCCGTGACCCGTGCAGTCTGCCACCGCTACCATAAGCTTATCTCCCTTTTCAGCGGTCCAGTAATAGTCTCCACTGACAATGTCCCTGGGCTTGAAATAGATGAAATAGTCGGTAACCGAGTTAGCCAGATGTTCCAGTGGGGGAAGGATGGCCGATTGGATCCTCTCTGCATACCGGATGCTGTCCAGGATCTGTTCCTTCTGCCGTGAAATGGTATCGCGCTGTTGCGTGGTCAGATCAAGCTGAGCCTCGATCTCCTCCTTCTGCGCCTCGATCTCCTCCTTCTGCATCCGGATCTCTTCGGTCCGTTCTTCCACTTTCGCTTCCAGTTCGCGGTTCATTTTTGAGATGTTCTCCACATACTGGTGGATCTGGTGGGTCATTTCGTTGTAACCCTCGGCCAGTTCCCCGATTTCATCATTGGTGCGCACAACGGCATAGTTTTCCAGCGTCCCTGTCCTTGTCTGCCGCATGTTGGAAAGCAACTCTTTCACCGGCCTGGTTAAATCCCTGTTGGTCCACCTGATAAACAAAAGGATATAAATGAAGGAGACCATGATGCCGTTACCGATGCCAATGAGCATGATGATCGAATCGATGGCATTGACATAAAAGAGTTTGCTGTAGATACCCTCTGCAAAATTCACATCCTCCGAATTGACAATGTGGGTCCAGTTGCCGATCAGGACCTCCTTCTGTTCCGCAGATACCGTTTCCAGATCCAGGTCGCTGACCAGGGTAATGCTAAGGATCAGGTAGACCATGACCACCAGCAGCGGCAGGAAAGTGGTCATTCCACTGGCAATCAGGAGCCGGTTCCTGATTTTACCACCCTTTCGCCGGAATACCTGCTTCCGCAATTCCTCCGCGGAATAGATATGTTCAATGTATCTGATGTGGACCCTGTGTTTCTGCCAGTAGTAAACAAAGAGGAATTCCAGCAGGGTGGCGACCAGGTTCAGGTAGAAAAATTGAACAAAAAGACCTTTTTCAATCTCCTCTTCAAACTGACCGTAAGGAAGCAAATAGAGTATGGAGTAAAGGATGATCACCACGTTGGGGAAGATAAGTATCAGGCTGTTCACCACCGGTGTGCGGAGCAGGTGCTTCTTGCAGAAAGCATGAAGTTGATCACTGATGGGCCGGCCCGATCGTTTCCGTTTGAAATAGCGCTTAAAACGGACGTTATAAAACAGACCGGCCAGGTAGCTGGCGATCAGCAGAAAAAAGAGCAACCGGAAGTACCGGGAAAAGGGTCCGTGCTCATTAAACATGTTCCTATGCTCCCCTTCCTCTTCCACCGTCACCTGGATGGGAGATCCGGTTCCGGCTGCTGCAACCGAATCGCCGATCTGTTCGCCCAACCTTACAGCCTGATTTACTATGCTGTCAATAGTCTCGGGTGCCACATCGCGCCCCGTTTCGAAGGTTCCGGCAAGGGAGTCCATCAACATGAGAACTTCCTCCCCTTTTTTCAGAGAATCTGATTCAGGAGCTTCTGCCTGGTTTGATCTCTGGTTTTCAACAAACCTGGGTGCATTCTGAACTGCCAGAAACATCAGAAAGGGGATGATCAGAAAGAAGAAGAGCAGCGCAGTGCTGAGGTAGATCCTCAATCCATAATATCTCGGTACATTGGTTTTGTCCATGGCTCTCAGGTTCAGGTGGCAATAAAATTAGAGGAGTTATTCGGGAAATCAAAAAATCAGAACATTTATGGCCCGGGTATACCCTCACCGCATGTCCGGCCATGCCTTCACTACCTGCCCTCCCATGCGCAAGCAGTGACCGGGAGTACCGGTATTTTGTTATATTTGCTCACTTACCTACGGATCGAAGAGATGACTCACAGAACGGTTGCATACATTGCCATCACCTGCTTCATGTTTGCAGCAACTGAAATTGCAAAGGGACAGACGAATCATGCAGGAAACCTGAAAATTCACACCGATTCCACCCGCCAGACCGTTACGGGATTCGGAGCCTCGCTGGCCTATTATGAAGGGTGGCTCAATGCCCATCCCAACCGGGCGGAGGTTTATGAAGCGGTATTCGGGGAGCTGAGCCTGGATATCCTCCGGGTGAGAACGGCCTATGACTACGATCCGGATATGGTGGGAAGGGTAAGGGAATATGTGGAGGCTTCGGAACTGGTACGCGGAGATCCGATCCCGGTGCTGGCCACTTCTTGGGGGCCTCCGGGATACCTGAAGAACACCGGCGACAAAAACAATGGAGGGACCCTCCGCTATGCTGTGGAGGACGGAGAGGTGAAATTTGATTACGGCGGCTTTGCCCGCTGGTGGAAAAATGCCATGCTGGAGTACCATGCCAACGGGATTTACCCAGCCTACATCACCATCCAGAATGAACCGGGGTGGGAGGCAACCTGGGAGACCTGCCTCATGAGTCCGTCAGAAACAGTGAATGGAACCGATACCATTGCCGGTTACAACCTTGCGCTGGATGCCGTTTACGACTCGCTACAGGGCATGGAGCCGATGCCGCAGATCCTGGGACCTGAATATGAGAACATTTTTGGCAATACACTGGAGAATTACGTCAATGCGTTAGATATCAATAAACTGGATGGGATATCCCATCACCTCTATTATGGGGCAAATCCAGCCGATCCCTTTTCATCCCCCAATTTTGCCAGAATGGGTGACATTCATCCTGAGATCCCGCATTTTCAGACCGAATACAGTTCAGACAACAGCGACTGGTTCTCTCTTGCGGGGTTGATCTATATGTCCTTCCATGAGGAGGAGGTAGTGGCCTACCTCTACTGGGATCTTATCTGGGTAGACGGCAAGGGACTGGTCACCCTCGAATTCCCATGGGATCCCGGCAGGTGGACCGATCCAAGTAAAGGATACATCAAGAACAAGCATTTCTATTCATTCAAACAGTTTTCCGCTTTCGTACATCCCGGATGGAAACGTGTCGATCTTGATCTTTCCGCCACTACAGGAGCTGCACTGGCATTCATCAGTCCGGGAAGGGACTCAGCCACAGCAGTGCTGATCAACCGTTCCCTGACAGATTCCCTCTCCGTCAGGTTGGACATGCCGGGTTACCGGATTCATGAGTCGGCCGTCTACACCACTTCGGAGAGTGAGAACTGCGAACTGAAAGGAGCACTGATCGATTCCCTGCTGACCATGGCTCCGCGCTCCATTGCCACCCTGGACATGAGGATCACTCCCTATGATCCCGCGGAGGATACGGTTGCTCCATCCGTACCCCAGAACCTTCAACTCGTGGAAGCTACCCCCGGTTCGATCACCCTCGCATGGGATCCATCCACCGACAGCATCGGGGTGGCCGGATACCGGGTATTCGTGGATGGTACTCCGGAGGCTACTACCCTTTTCAACAGTTATACGGTTACGGGTCTGATGCCGGAAACCACTTACGGACTGGAGGTGTCGGCCTATGATGAGGCTCTGAACGAGAGTGCACTTTCCGAGCTGCTCCATGCCACTACACTGATTGTACCCGATACCACTCCCCCTCTGCTGGAGGTGACCGATACGGTCTACGGAGACGGGATGGGGGTCATAGAGGCGATCAGTTCCGAACCGGGAATGGTATACCTGGTACGGGACGGGACCGCAAAGGATATCGAAGTGATCCGCACCGAATCCCTTGACTCCGCCGAAGTGGAAGGAGGGATTCCTGTCCTGATGATGATCACTGGTCTGGATAACGGGAGCTATCTGGTCTATGCTGCCGATACGGTGCTGAATCTTTCGGATCCGGCAAGGGTGGTGGTCCTCGGAGTGGGGATTGATTCCGATCCCGTTACCGGATTCATCAGTTATCCCAATCCGTTCAGTTCGGCCACCTCCGTCAGACTCACCCTTCTTTTGGATCAGCAGTTAACCCTTTCGGTATATGACGGCAGGGGAGTGCTGGTAAGGAAGGAACCACTGGGTGGATTCCATGCTGGGACGCACCGGATCATTGTCCGGAGAGAAGGGATGGAAGAGGGCCACTACTTTTTCCGGCTCGAAAATGACCGGGGCATGAGCTGGTCGGGGCGGTGGATCATTCAGGACTGATGGGGTACCCTGCCGGAGGCTCTGTTTCTCAGTATCACCCTTACACATTGTTTCCCGACCACTCCTCGGGCCATTCGGAAAGTCCCTTGTAGAACAGGAGGTGCTCATGGTGGGGTTTCACTTTCTCCTCGATGGCAAGCATCTCTTCGGCGGTAAGGGGCTCAAACTCCCGGGCAATCCGGATGTTCTCCTCCAGTTCCGCGATCTTATCAATCCCGACAATGATGGTACTCACAGGAAGTGACATGGTGTAGCTCATGGCCTCCTTCATGGAGAGGATCCCGCCATGGGAAAAGATCCGGTCCCGGGCGGGAATTTTCATCCCGATGATTCCCATCTCCTTCTCCACAGCGGTGGGAAGCAGTTTTTCGATATAGGGATTATAGTGCTTGTCGGCTGCATTCAGTGCCATGAGCACACAGTCAAAAGGATACCGGTCCACCAGCTCCTTCATGGGATCGGGGTCGGCATGTCCGGTGATTCCCAGGAACCGGACAGTTCCCTCCTCCTGTGCCTCGATCAGTGCTTTCATGCAACCCTCCTCGGAGAAAATATAATCAATGTCCTCCTCCGTTCCGGGTTTGATGTTGTGGATCTGCCAGAGGTCGATCCGGTCGGTCTGAAGATTCTTGAGTGAGCTCTCGAGATGCCGCATGGCCCCGTCGTAACTGCGGTCGTGGGTCTTGGTGGCAAGGAATACCTCGTTCCTCCTCGTTTTCATTACCTCTCCCACATGGCGCTCACTGGTACCCCTCAGGTGATCACCCGCACTGCTGCTTCCATCCATACCGTACCAGGCCGAGGTGTCTATATAATTGATCCCCAAGTCGATGGATCTGTTCACAATTTCAACTGCCTCCTGCTTTCTGCCGACCTGTTCTACCGTCGCCTGCGCTCCAAGGCTGTAGATCCCCACCTTTTCCCCGGTCTTTCCAAGCATCCTCTGCGGGATCTTCAGATTACCGGTGGATTTGTCACACGACTGGAGGGCGCCCAGTCCGGGTGCCAGTCCCATCATTGATGTACCGGCGATCAACTTCCCGAGAAACTCCCTTCGGGTTTGGTCATATCTAATTTTCATGATCCAGGATTTAAGGATTATCCCCCCAATTTAAGAAATTTTGGCATGGATTTAACCATCTTCGGGTCATCCAACATTCCAGGAAGTATGACGGAATCTTTTAGATGGACAAACTTGATTTAAAAGAGCCATTTCCATAACTTACCATATTGAAAAACAAAATCTTAATATCGTGAAGAAAAAAACCTACAAAGGGATTCCCTATTCCCTCTGGAATCCCTTCACTGAAATGGAAAAGTTTTACGGCTACCTGGGTTTCGGCCCGGTGGTGATTACCAG
>Ga0209536_100003575_pt1 | contig 24879 bp, 18 predicted proteins | sample DeeMarSeWOR28_12_FD_187461 | JGI IMG/M metagenome (GOLD analysis project Ga0209536, IMG submission 187461) | Marine sediment microbial communities from White Oak River estuary, North Carolina - WOR-2-8_12 (SPAdes) (version 2) | ecosystem: Environmental > Aquatic > Marine > Intertidal zone >...
GGAAAACGCGTCGTGGGCTGGAGGCGGCGTACGAAGTGCCAAGCGCAAGACCGCAGCCAGCCCGCTTGGCGCGCCGTCCGAGGGCGGCTTGCGCGGCCTGACCCAGCCAGTCTTACGAGGCCGCATCTGCAAGTCGCCCGTCCGACGGACGCCCGCGTCGTGTTTTTCCGCGACCCGGTGGTCCTCGAAGCCATGGCGCAGTGGACAGCGCCCGCGAGCGGAGGCTCGGTCGCGACGCACGTGCTCGCGAGCGGGACCCGTCGGTACGGCCGTACACGCTGAGACAAGACCCACCTCCAGCCCACTCGCCGTGCCGCGCATCCCCACCGAGCCTCCTTCATACGCAGCAACGCGCAAACGCGAGCCCGCAGGGCGAAGCCCGGCGCGGATGCGCCGCCAAGCCCAAGCGCAGCGTGGGGCGCGGAGGCACGCTGCTCACTCGCGTGAGAGTGATGACGACACACGCGGTGGGGGCGGGTTGGATGGAACCAAACCTCCCGACGCCAATTGCGTTCACTGCACCCACGCGAAACGCGCCATCGCTAAAATGGGTCCGACCGGGCGGCCCCCCCAGGCCGCGCCGTTCGGACACCTCCCCAGTTTTTGGTTAGACCCTCTTTCGCAATCCAGCGATGTCTCTGATGACGACGCGGCGATGATCAGTCGTGATCACGCCACCCCTCTTGAACGCACCGAGCACCAGAGTGACGGTTTCCCGAGTCGAGCCTACGTAGCTCGCGATTTCCTGATGGGTGAACTTCACACCGATCAGGATGCCCCGTGAGTCGGGAATGCCATGACGCGTGGACGCATCGAGCAGAAATTCTGCCACACGCGATTCTACGCTTCGCGTGAGCAGGGCATCGATTCGCCGTTCTGCGAGCAGACGACGTTCCCCCATTAATCGATGCATTGCGGAAGCGAATCCAAGGTCCTCGGTCATCACCATTTTGATGAGCCGCGGCGGAATGCGTAGCGCTTCCACATAATCTAGAACCACCGTCTCGAGGCGCGCTTCGGCGTCGATCAGCGACATCTCGCCGACCAGATCGCCCGGGCCATAGTAGCCAAGCGTCAGCTCTCTTTCCGGTGTGCGGCGCACGCGCCGAACACGACCGCTGCCGATGACGAAGACGGCGGGGTCGCTGGGCATGCACAAGGATTCCCGGCGATCGGCGTCGACCAGCGCGCTGCCGCTGAGAATCTGCTCGCGGAGCTCTGGCGCCAATGCTTCGAACACCCTGCAGCGGCTGAGAATCCTCGTTCGGCGTTCTTCCGTCGTGCGCAATCGCCGTGCGCCGGAGCCGTTTTGCATTGCAGGAGCGTTAGAATCCATACTTACAGCCTTAACGGTATGGTGCATAAATAAAATATTACCGTCAAGGCGTATATTCACAAAACCACGCAAATCGACGGATTCTCGTGCGTATTGACCGACTCAGCGCGCCCAGCTAGTCTCGGCCACACGAGAAGGGGGTCGCCCGAGGCACGGGGCCATCAATCATAAGCATGCGACTTTACTCAGGAAAAATTGGCCCGATCGTCGACGACCTCGTTCGAGAGCTGACCGCCCAGAACGACATCGAAGTCGAGGAGGAGCTAGAGGTCAGGATGGACCTCGAGGCGGTTCTCAAGGAGTTCGTCCGCCGGGAACGGCAGCTGATCGACGAATCCAAGGACCGCATGCAGCGGGAGGGCATGGGCTACTCGCAGCTCGGCAAGATGAGGCAGCGCGTCGCCAAGGAGATGGGCTTTCCCCAACAAGACGAAACCCTGCCCTACCTCATCGACCAATTGCTCAACATGCTCTTTCACAGCAGCAACGTCGCGGAAATCTACGCGGACGACGTGACGCTTCGAAAGAAGATGACGCCGATTCTCCGGCGCCACATGGAGGTCGAAAGCGGCCTCGACGCCGAAGTGCGCTCCAAGATCAAGAACCTGCAAGAAGGCACGGCGGCGTTCGAGGTCGAGTACGCCAAAGTGATGGACCAAATCAAGCACAAGCGCGGGCTCGAGTAACCTTCCCATGCGCAGCATGACCGGATACGGAAGCGGGCGGGCAGCGCTCGGCGGAGGTCACGTCGTGCTGGACGTGCGCACCGTGAACCATCGCTTCCTCGACGTGAGGGTCCGCCTGCCATCTCGGATTCAAACCCGCGTACCTTCGGTCGAGCGTGTAATCCGCTCGCGGCTCGAGCGAGGCCGCGTCGACGTGACCGGTCGCTTCGAAGGTCAGACGCTTCCGCAACCGATGCTCGACGTCGACCTGGCCCGCTCGGTGTACGCGCAGCTCACAGCGTTGCGCGACGAGCTCAACCCGAACGAGCCGGTACCGCTTGCGCTCTTGTCTTCCGTCCCGGAGCTCTTCGTGATCAACCGCGACATCGACGAGGACGCGCTGGACGCTGCGCTCGAACAGGCGGCCGAGGCTGCCTGCCAAGCGGTGGTGGCGATGCGTGACAAGGAGGGTCAGGCGCTCGCGTCGGAGCTCCGGGCCCGACTCGGAGATCTCGAGGACATTCTCGGTGCGCTGAAACCAGCCCTTCCCGCCCTGACCGAAAGCCGGCGCACGCGGCTGCGCGATCGCCTTCACGCGCTTCTCGCCGATACGCAGGCCCCGCTCGACCCCGCGCGCCTCGAACAAGAGGTCGCTGTATTGGCGGAGCGCTCCGACGTCACCGAGGAGCTCGTGCGACTCGAGAGCCATCGCCTGCAAATGCTCGAACTCACCGAGAATTCGAACGCACCGGTTGGAAAGCGCATCGACTTCTTACTTCAGGAGATGGCGCGCGAGTCCAATACGATCGGTTCGAAAATCCAGGATGGAACGATCACACCCCACGCGATTGCACTCAAGGCCTGCATCGAACAAATGAGGGAGCAAGCGCAGAATGTGCTTTAGCCTGCTACCGCGTCGCGGTAGAGGTCGCACCAAAGGGGTGGTGGAATGAGTGTCGCGTCGTCGACGAATCCTGATCTCATCTTGTTGATCATCAGCTCGCCGTCGGGCGCAGGTAAGACGACGCTCACCCACCGGTTACTACAGGAGTTTCCGGAGCTTCGGTTCAGCGTTTCGCATACGACGCGCAAACCTCGTCCGAACGAAGTCGACGGCCAGGACTATCACTTCGTGAGTGAAGAGATGTTCCGTCAGGTGCTCGACGACGACGGCTTTGCAGAGTGGGCCGAAGTACACGGCAATCTGTACGGGACGAGCGTCTCGGAGATCGACCGTGCGCGCGCGGCCGGCAAAGCTGGGCTCTTGTTCGACGTCGACTACCAGGGCGCCCGACAGATCAAAGAAAAATTCCCGCACGCCATCGGCGTATTCATCTTGCCCCCCTCCATGGAGGAGCTGAGACGTCGCCTCGACGCGCGGGGCTCCGACGACGTGGCCTCCCGAAGGCGCCGCTTCGAAAAGGCGCGCGAAGAAATCGAGCACTACCCGTTCTTCGACTACATGATCGTCAACGACTCTCTGCAGCAGGCGCTCGCGCAGCTTCGGGGAATCGTGCTTGCCGAGGGCTGCAGGCAGTGGCGTGTCGCCGCGAAAGCGGAAGCCTTACTCAAAAAGGCCTGACCTCAGTACTGAATGCCCATGATCAGGCGCATCGTCAATGCGCGTCTGAGGCTGCCCTGGGCGTCTGGCTCCTGGACCCCGTCGACGGTCAGGTAGTCCAATCCGTTGAGCGGGAACAGGACGCCGAACTGCCCGGCGACGAAGAAGCCGTCGGTGAACTGAGGCCCGTTCTCCGTCCGATAGTAGACGGAGACGTCGAGCTCGGCACCGAGGTTCGGGTTCGACGAATACGTTTGCTGCTCGTACATCGCCCGGCTGTAAATGAAGTCCACACGCGCGGCGAAAACGCGGCCAAAGTCACTTCGAATGATGTCGTAGCTGATCGCCGGGGCGAGATAGTACGCCCCCGAAACCGCTCCGAGGATCTGCTTGAAGAGGATCAGGTCGATTCGGTAGTCCGGGTGGAAAGAGAACGTCGAGATGTTCTTCTTGCCGACCGGCTGAGCCGCTAGGTTCTCGTATTGTGAAAGCCCCACGACGTCTGGATCCCCCGATGCGGCCCCAGCCTTGAGGAACACGCCGAGCTTCTTGCCCACGGTGCGGTACTCGGTCTCGAACGCAACTCCCCACTGCCGGAGCTTGTACTTCTCGCCTTCGGCCGTTGGCGGAAACCCGTCGGGCTGGATGTTCTGAATCTGCCCGAAGATGCCGGCCACCTCGATCTCGAGCCGCAGGTCCTTCCAAAGTGCTTGGAACCAGCCATCCGGCATGTACACCTTGGCGTCGCGGCGCACGAAGGAGCTCTCGATGTCCGACACCGTTCCGAGCAACGGGGCGGTCGAAGTCGAGAGGAACTGTGTGCGGTAGATGAAATAGCCGCCGCCGTTGGTCACCCATTTGCCGCGGCGGAGACGTTTCTCCTGAGCGATCGGGTCGAGCCGCCGCGCCAGCAGGAAGCTCCACTGACGCGTATCGTCCTCGCGGCTTGCATCGCGCGGAATCGCCTGAATGTCGGACACCGGGTCGAGGATGTAGCCCTTGTTCGCGAAGTCCCAGGAGACGCCGAAGAAGACGCCCTTGAACTTGCCGATCAACTGAATCCGGTCGATCTCCGACTGGAAATCAGAGTCGAGCGCAGTCTCGAGGATGTTCGTCCCCTCCCCCGCATTCCACATCATGCCGAGGCCCCATTGATGGCCCATGCGGCCGAAGCGCACTTGGCCGATCGTGCTGTTGGTGACCTCGCCCCACACGCGGCGCACGAGGATCGCATCACCCACCGTGTTGCGAAACGATTCGGGCGGCGGGGAGGTTCGCGTGAGGCTGTCAACGGGCACGCCCGGCGCGCGACCTGTGACCTGGCCGAACTGGTTGACCGATTTGACCTCGGGCGTGGACCCGAGAATGAGATTGTCGAAGGCGTCGACCATGATGTGGACGCGCACGTTGTCACTGAGGGAAAGAGTCGGTTGCAGACGCAGCCGCATGTTCGCGAAGCGTGTCGTCGCCGAGCCGCTGCAACGTTGATCGGGGTCGGGAATCGAGGAGGGCTCCCCGCGGCATCCGCCGGCGGGCAGCACGTGCTGGCCAGACTCGGGGCCGTTGTCGATCTGGATCCAGCGCGCGAAGGGGTCGCCTGTGAGACGACTGATGGGCACGCGGCCGAGCGCGAAGTTGTCGATGTACTCGCCACGAACACGGAAATAGCCGTTGAGCGAAAAGACCGGCCGCGGAGTGGTCCAGGTCGCAAGCGTCGGGTCGGCCGCCGGGGGTTCCGCCTCGCCGAGCAGCGCGGCATCCTCCTTCGCCATGTCGGCGTCGTCCTCCTCGTCGAAGGCGCTCTCGTCGAAGTCTTCTTCGGCGAACTCGGTGTCCAGGTCGCCCTCTGGTGGAGACGTAGGCGGGGCGGGGAGCTGGAGCCCCTGCATGGGCGGCGCTCGGAGCTGGGGGGGCAGATCCTCCTCGTTGGACGGCTCCGGCGAGGACTCCTCCATGTCCGCAATGTCCTCTTGCTCCTCCATCTCCGCCGCGCGGGCGGCTCCGGCGGTGGTGGTTTCGTCTTGCGCCGAAGCCACGGTTCCCCATAGGGCTGCTACCCAAATAATCGATAAGAAACGGCGCATTGAACCCGTGCGGTCCCGGGCGTAGCACGCCGGGATCACGCGGGTCAACGCGTGAATTGCTGCCTTGACCAAACTCTCCCCGCCCTTTAGCCCGCTTCCCGAACCCTGTGACCGATACTCTGCGCTTCATTCCCCTGGGCGGGCTCGACGAGGTTGGCATGAACTGTGCCGCCTTCGTCTGCGGCGACACGACGATCGCCATCGACTGCGGGATTGGGTTCACCAATGAGATCGGTGCCGAGCTCGTGCATCCCGACTTCGGCTGGTTGATCGAACGCCGCCAGAGCCTCGCAGCGATCGTGATCACCCACGGCCACGAGGACCACATCGGGGCTCTGCCCTACCTGCTCAAGCAGCTGAAGGCGCCCGTCTACGCCCCTCCTTATGCGGCGGCCCTGATCGAAGACCGACTCGGGGAGCACAGACTGAAGGACGTCGATCTCCGGCTGAGCCCTGCCGGCAGCCGGGAGCAAATCGGCGCCATCGGCGTCGAGCGCTTTGCGGTCCACCATTCGATCGCGGATGCGACGGGACTCATATTGGATACGCCCGTCGGAACCGTCGTCCACACCGGGGACTTCAAGATCGAGTCCGACCCTTGCGACGGACAGCACTTCGATCGGAAGCGGCTCGCGGAGGTCGGGCGGAGCGGCGTTCGACTCCTTCTGAGCGATTCGACGGGCGCCGACGTCGACGGGCGATCGCGAGTCGAGGCCGAGGCAGCCAACGCACTCGACGCGGAAATCGCCCGCGCCCCCAATCGCGTGGTGGTGGCCACCTTCTCGTCCAACGCCTTTCGCCTGCGCGCGGCGTTTGAGATCGCGCGCAAACGCGGCCGCAAGGTTTGCCTGCTCGGCATGTCGGTCAGCAAGCACACGGAGACCGCGCGAGCGCTACGCTTGATCCCCCCGCTCGACTCGCTGCTCATTGCACCGGAGGAAGTCGACGCCTTGCCACGCGGCGAAGTTCTCATCGTCGCGGGTGGCACGCAGGGCGAGGCCAAATCGGCGCTCACACGCTTGGCACGGGAGGAGCACACGCGCGTGCACCTGGAAGCGGGCGACACCGTGATCTTCTCTTCGCGCATCATTCCCGGAAACGAGCTCCCGGTCCTCGACGTGATCAGTCGATTCGAACGCCGAGGCCTCGAGGTGGTCACGCGGCACCAGAACCCCAAAGTGCACGCAAGCGGGCACGGCTGCCGAGAGGAGCAACGGGAGATGATCCGAATCCTGCGGCCGAGGGCATTCGTGCCCGTGCATGGCACGCATCACCACCAACACAGGCACCTCGAGCTGGCGAAGGAGGAAGGCATCGAGCAAACCGCGCTGCTCGACAACGGCAGCGTGTTGGAAGTCACGCGTGATGCGATGCGCACCGCGGGTCGCGTGCCGGTCGGCCGTGTCTACATCGACGGCATGAAGTCCCTGAGCGCCGCGCTCATGGAGGAGCGCCGCGCGATGGGCTCGGGAGGTCTCGTGACCGTGTTCCTCTCTCTCCGAGGCGGCCGCCTTCGCGAGCCCCCTCGGGTCGTGTCCCGTGGGGTTTTTGAAGCCGATGAGCGGAGCCGCGGCGAGGAGCGCATCGCTGAACACGTGCGTAACCGGCTCAAAGGCCGGCGCTTCGTAGACCTCGGGGACGCCGAAGACGCGGCAATTGAGGCGGCTCGGCGCTTCTTGATGCACAATCATCGGCGGCGGCCGCTGATCATGGCCGACGCGAGCGGAGGATCATGAGCCGATGGGTTGCCTGGACGATGGCCGCGCTGCTGCTGAGCGCCTGCCATCGGCACGCCAAGCCGGACACGAGCCCGCCGCCTCACACCGCGGAGCGCGAGCCGACGAGGGCGACCGAGGCGATCGATCCTGCGCCTCCGACCGGCGCGGCGCGCCCCGCCACCGCGGAGGAGCGTGCCGCAATCGACCAGTTGGTCCGCGCGGCTGAATCCGTTCGCCAGCTGAGGTTGCTGCGTCCGGTGAGCATCGAGATCGAGGACGGCGACGCGATCGCCGAAAGCCTTCACGCGCAAATCGAAGATGCCGAAATCGAGCGCGCTCGAACCATCTACGGAACCCTCGGCCTCTTGGACAACGACGAGGATCTGAGGGCCATGTTCGCCGGAGTGCTCGGAGAACAAGTGATCGGCTACTACGACCCGGACACGGGCCGCCTCGTGATTCGCGAGGACGTCATGAACGGCCTCACCGGGGCGTTCGGGACCGAGCAAACGCAAGAAGCGCGTCTGGTGCTGGTGCACGAGCTCGTGCACGCGCTTCAAGATCAGCGCCTCGGTCTGGGCGAGTCGTATCAAAAGGAACGAACCTCGGACGCAGACAATGCGTTTCGTGCGGTCGTCGAAGGCGATGCAACGCTGGCGATGCTGGCGCACGCGCTTCGCCAACAAGGGATCCCACTTTCGGCCGCAACCGGCGGAATCCAGCAGATCGGTAGCCACCTCGACTTGAACACCTTGGTGCGAGGCGAAAAGCTCGACGACGCACCGGCGATCCTTCGGGTCACCCTCGTGGCGCCGTACTTGCGTGGTCTCCAGTTCATCGCTGCGGTTCAGGGCCGCGGGGGATGGCCCGCAGTCAACAACGCGCACCGCAGGCCCCCTCCGAGCAGCGAGCAGGTCCTGCATCCAGAGAAGTACTTCGCCCGCGAACCTGGCGAGGCGGTCGTGGTCGTGGACAGCCGGCAAGTGCTCTCGGCGGGTTTCGTCCGTGTGGCCGAGGACACCCTCGGCGAGCTCGAGCTCGCCGTCTACCTCGGCCAAGGAAGGCCCTCCGGTACGAACGAGCGAGCCGCAGCCGGCTGGGCGGGTGACCGGCTGGTGATCTACGCGCGCGAAGAAGAGACCGCCGCCATTTGGTGGACCACCTGGGACAGCGAGGACGACGCCGACGAAGCCTTCGAAGCGGCACGCGCCGTCTCGCCAGACGTGCCGAGCGCGATGGTCGAGCGCAAAGGCCGCTCCGTTCTGATCGTCCGCGGACTGCCGTCGAAGCTTCACCGCCCGGTTCGCAGCGCCTTTTCCTCCTTTGCGCGCGCGATCGATGGGCAGCCCGCGCCGCCGGAGCTCCCGCCAAACCTGGTCTATTGAGGTTCTGCGGTTGTGCGGCTCTGCACCCCAAGCTAGGAAGGCCGCATGGAACGCGCCTCCTGGGACGAATACTTCATGGACATCGCCGTCGTCGTGGCCCGGCGCTCGACCTGCCCCCGGAAGCACGTCGGCGCGGTGATCGTGCGGGACAAGACGATCCTCTCGACCGGCTACAACGGCTCTGTCCGTGGCCTTCCCCACTGCGACGAGGCAGGCCACATGATGGAGGACGGCCATTGTGTGCGGACCATCCACGCAGAGGTGAACGCCGTGATCCAAGCCGCGAAGAATGGCACCCGCATCGATGGGGCCACCATCTACGTGACCGCGTCCCCATGCTGGAACTGCTTCAAGACGATCTGCAACGCGGGCATCAAGCGAATCGTCTTCGAGGAGTTCTACCGGGACGAGCGAATCTTCGAGGTTTCTCAGGTCCTCGGCATCGAGCTGGTAGAGCTTCACCGGGAGCTCGAGCGCGCCAAGGCTGCACCTTGACGGGTTCGGCACCCGGCAGTACGAACCGCGCCAGGCCGCGCGGCCGAAAAACCAATGCAATCTGAAATTCGCGAGATCAGTCCCGTCCTCGTGGAGGTCACGGTCGAAGTACCGTGGGACCGCATCCAAAAGGACCTGAACGACACCTACAAAGAGCTCGGCAAGACGGCCCGCGTCCGCGGCTTTCGTCCGGGCAAAGTGCCGCGTGACGTGGTGAAGCAGATGTATGGCCGGCAGGTCGCTGCCCAAGTCACCGGCACCCTCGTCGAGCAAGGCCTGATGGAGGCGGTGCAAAAGCACGAGCTTCATATCGTGGCGCAGCCCGAAATGGAAGAAGCGCCCGAGCTCGAGAAGGGGAAGCCACTCACCTTCAAGGCAAAGGTCGAGGTCCGCCCGAAGATCGACCAGGTTGCGATCGACGAGCTCGAGGCATGGCAGAAGCCGATCGACGTTCCGAACGCGGACGTCGACGCCGAGATCGAGAGCCTGCAGCATCAGCACGCCGAGATCCAAGTGCCCGATCCCATGCGCCCGGCGAAAGAAGGCGACCTAATCACCATCGACTACAGCGTGTCGATCGACGGGGAGGTCAAAGAGGATCTCGGCGCCGAAGGCCGGCAGGTCGAGATCAATGACGAGCACTTGTTGCCCGCGCTCAAGGAAGGGCTGCTCGGCATGCAACCCGGGGACGACAAGACGGTCGACGTCGAGTTCGAGGATGACCACCCCAACGAGACGCTTCGCGGAAAGACGGCTCAGTTCACGATTACCGCCAAGGATCTCCACGAGAAGCTCTTGCCCGAGCTCGATGACGAGTTCGCCAAGGACTGCGGCGACTACGAAACCCTGCTCGAGCTTCGACTGAAGATTCGGGAGGATCTCGAGGCGTCCGCCAAGCGTCGCGCCGAGGCCGAGCTCAAAGACCAGCTCATCGACAGTCTGATCGAGCACAACGACATCCCCGTGCCGCCATCGATGGTGCAGCAACAGCAGCAAATGATGATGTACGAGATGGCTCAGTTCATGCAGATGGCGGGCCAACAGGGCGCCCCCGGCGCAGATTTCTTCTCGGGCATCGAGGACCGGGCCAAGCGCCGCGTCCAGGCCGGTATCCTGCTCGGCTCGCTCGCCCGCCAGGAGAACATCGAGGTCACGGACGCAGACCTCGACGCGAAGTTCCAAGAGATCGCAGACCGTACGGGCAAGCACATCGCCAAGGTCCGCGCGGACTACCAGGAGGCACAGCGGGACGCCCTGCAATCCCAGCTCCTCGAGGAGAAGGTGATGGCGCTGCTCACCGAGCGTGCCAAGATCAACGAGGGGGAGCGGCCCGAGCCCGAGCCTAAGCCCGAAGAGGACGAACGAGACGAAGCACCGGCCGAGGACGAGGGGGAAGATTCATGAGCGACACCACGACCGCGCAGATGTACATGCCTTGGGTCGTCGAAACGACGCACCGCGGCGAACGCCAGTGGGACATCTTCAGCCGCCTCCTCAAGGACCGGATCATCTTCCTCGGGACCGAGGTCAACGACGATGTCGCCAACGCCATCATCGCCCAGATGCTTTTTTTGGAGAGCGACGACCCCGACAAGGAGATCACGCTCTACATCAACAGCCCGGGGGGCGCGATTACAGCAGGGCTCGCGATTTACGACACGATGCAGTACGTCCGGTCACCGGTGTCGACCGTCTGCCTCGGTCAGGCGGCGTCCATGGCCGCATGGATTTTGGCGTCAGGCACGACGGGAATGCGCAAGTGTCTCCCGAATAGCCGCATCATGATTCACCAACCGCTCGGCGGGATCCGCGGACAGGCGACCGACATCGAGATCCACGCCAGAGAGATCCTGAAACTTCGTGAACAAATGAACACGATCCTGGCCAGGCACACAGGCCAGACGACGGAACGTATTAAGGAAGACACCGAGCGCGATCGTTACCTCTCGGCCGAAGAGGCGAAGGAGTACGGGCTCATCGATGACGTCATCAAGCCCAAGCAGGGAAGCTGAGACTCCGCAAAACACGGGAAACGCGAGCCGCCCGGCTCTTGCCGTAAATGAGGCAGGACGCTAGACTCACACGAGCAGGTATATGGTGGATCGCAGGCGAGACGACGGGCACGGCAATCTTCAATGCTCTTTCTGTGGCAAGTCGCAGAAAGAAGTAAAAAAGCTCATCGCGGGCCCGACGGTCTACATCTGCGACGAGTGCATCGGCCTATGCAACGACATCATCGCCGAGGAGGTGGAGCGCGAAGAATCGCTCACCACCACCACGCCGCTCCCGAAGCCCGCCGAGATCAAGGAGATCCTCGACGAGTACGTCATCGGGCAGGAGCGCGCCAAGAAGATCCTGTCGGTGGCGGTGCACAACCACTACAAGCGCATCGACTCGAAGGTCGCCACGGATGACGTGGAGCTTCAGAAGTCGAACATCCTGTTGCTCGGTCCGACCGGCTCGGGCAAGACGCTCCTCGCACAGACGCTGGCGCGAATCCTGAACGTGCCCTTCGCGATCGCGGATGCGACGACGCTGACCGAGGCCGGCTACGTCGGCGAGGATGTCGAAAACATCATCGTGCAACTCCTTCAGAACGCCGACCACGACGTGGAGCGTGCGCAACGCGGCATCGTCTACATCGACGAGATCGACAAGGTCGCGCGCAAAGGCGACAACCCGTCGATCACGCGTGACGTGAGTGGCGAAGGTGTCCAGCAGGCCCTCCTGAAGATCATCGAAGGCACCGTCGCAAACGTGCCCCCAAAGGGCGGACGGAAGCACCCCCAACAAGACTTCCTGCAGATCGACACCGGTAACATCCTGTTCATCTGCGGCGGCGCGTTCGTCGGCCTCGACGACGTCATCGAGCGTCGCATCGGCGAGCGCACGCTCGGCTTCGGCGCGGACATTCCGTCGCGCAAGGACAAGAAGATCGGCGAGCTTCTCGAGCGGGTCGAGCCCGAGGATTTGCTTCGCGCGGGCCTGATTCCCGAGTTCATCGGCCGCCTGCCGGTGATCGCGACCTTGCACGAGCTCAACGAGGAAGCGCTCGTAGACATCCTGACCAAGCCGAAGAACGCGCTGGTCAAGCAGTACCAAAAGCTTTTCGAGATGGATGGCGTGAAGCTCAAGTTCGCCAACGGTGCGCTGCGTGCGGTCGCACGGCAGGCGCTCAAGCGAAACGCCGGCGCTCGAGGCCTCCGGGCCATCATGGAGAAGTCGATGCTCGACATCATGTACGATGTCCCCTCCCAAGCCGACATCCGCGAGGTGGTCGTGAGCGAAGAGGTCATCGCGTCGGGCGAGTCCCCGCTCATCGTCTACGAAAAGGAAGAGGCGGAGCTCGCCTAGTGCGGCGCGCGTCGCCCATCCACGCCCCGTCGGGGCAAATTGAGTAGACCGATGTTCTTTCACCGCAACGACAACGACGAGCAGAGCCCCGGCGCCGGCGCGCCGAACGGCGAGGCCTTTCCACTCCTTCCGCTGCGCGACATCATCGTGTTTCCGCACATGGTCGTGCCGCTCTTCGTGGGCCGCGAAAAATCGATCAACGCGCTCGAAGAGGCGATGAGCCAGGACAAAGAGATCCTGCTCGCTGCTCAAAAGAAAGCGAAGACCAACGATCCCACCGCCGAGGACATCTTCGAGGTGGGTACCATCGGCACCATCATTCAGTTGCTGCGCCTGCCGGACGGCACGGTGAAGGTGCTCGTGGAGGGGAAGCGGCGCGCACGGATCACCGAGTTCCTGCCGCACGAGGATTTCTTCCTCTGCGCGGTCGAGCCCGTCGAAGAGGTCTATGCCGAAAACGTCGAGATCGAAGCGCTGATTCGCTCGGTGCAGTCTGCGTTCGACGTCTACGCCAAGCTCAACAAACGCATCGCGCCCGAGATGCTGATGACGGTGCAGACCATCGACGACCCGAGCAAGCTCGCCGATACCGTCGTCGTCCACCTCACGAGCATCAAGCTCTCCGATAGGCAGGAGATTCTCGAGACCGTCGATCCCGCAAAGCGGTTGGAGCGCTTGTTCCAGCTCATGAACGCCGAAATCGAGATCATGCAGGTGGAGAAGAAGATCCGCTCCCGCGTCAAGAAGCAAATGGAGAAGACGCAGAAGGAGTACTACCTGAATGAGCAGATGCAGGCCATTCAGAAGGAGCTCGGCGAGCGCGATGAGTTCAAGAGCGAGATCCAAGAGCTCGAACAGCAGCTCAAGCAGAAGAAGCTGAGCAAAGAGGCACACCTCAAGACCCGCAAAGAGCTAAAGAAGCTCAAGATGATGCAGCCGATGAGCGCCGAGGCGACGGTCATCCGCAACTACATCGATTGGGTGCTCGCGCTGCCCTGGGGCGACAAGTCCGAGGAGAACTACGACATCGACGCGGCCGAGCAGATCCTCGACGAGGATCACTACGGCCTCAAGAAACCGAAGGAGCGCATCGTCGAATATCTCGCGGTGCAAGCCCTCGTGAAGAAGCTGAAGGGGCCCGTGCTGTGTCTCGTCGGCCCGCCCGGCGTCGGCAAGACCTCCCTCGCCAAGAGCATCGCCCGATGCACGGGCCGTGAGTTCGTGCGCCTTTCACTCGGCGGTGTTCGCGACGAAGCGGAAATCCGCGGCCATCGACGAACGTACATCGGCGCCCTTCCCGGCCGGCTTATTCAATCGCTCCGCAAGGTCGGCACCAACAACCCGGTCTTCCTGCTCGACGAGATCGACAAGCTCTCGTCGGACTTCCGCGGCGATCCCGCTTCGGCCCTGCTCGAGGTCCTCGACCCGGAGCAGAACCATAATTTCAACGACCACTATCTCGACCTCGACTACGATCTTTCCGAGGTGATGTTCATCACCACGGCGAACACGCTCAGCGGCATCCCGTTGCCGCTTCGCGATCGCATGGAGATCCTCGAGATCAGCGGGTACACCGAGTTCGAGAAGCTCAACATCGCGATGCGTTACCTCGTGCCGCGCCAAAAAGAGAACGCCGGCCTCAAGGACATCGACCTCGAGGTCAGCGAGAACGCGGTCCGCCAGATCATCCACTACTACACGATGGAAAGCGGTGTCCGTAACCTCGAGCGCGAGATCGGGAGCGTCTGCCGCAAGATCGCGCGGCAAGTGCTCAAGGACGGCGAGGACGAGGCCAGGAACAAGAAGTACGTCGTCGAGGCCAAAGACATCGCACAGTATCTCGGCGTTCCGAAGTACCGTCCGGACAAGACCAACGAGAAAGACCACGTCGGCTTGACGAACGGGCTCGCGGTCAACGCGTTCGGTGGCTCGATTCTCGAGTGCGAGGTCGCGGTGGTTCCGGGTAAGGGCAAGCTCAACATCACCGGCCTGCTCGAAAAGGGCATGCAGGAGTCGGCGCAGGCGGCGATGAGCTACATCCGCTCCCGCCAGAAGGTCCTCGGCCTCGAGCAGGACTTCCACTCGAAGTACGACGTGCACGTTCACTTCCCGAGCTTCGTACCGAAGGACGGCCCGAGCGCAGGCATCACGATGGCGACCAGCATCGCGAGCGCGCTCTTGAAGATCCCCGTGCGTAAGAACGTCGCGATGACCGGCGAGATCACCCTTCGCGGCCGCATCCTGCCGATCGGGGGCCTCAAGGAGAAGCTCCTCGCGGCGCACCGCGCGGAGATCAACGTGGTGCTCATCCCGAAGGAAAACCAAAAGGACCTCAAGGAGATCCCGAAGCGCGTCCTCAACGCCCTTCGCATCGTGCTGGTCGAGCACATGGACGAGGTGCTGCGCGAGGCCCTGGCACTGAGCGATCCCGACGCCCTGTTCGGCGAGCACCAGGTGCGCCCGGCCGAGTACCGCGGAGGCGAGCTCATCACGCCGGACTCGCCCGCCGAAGACGACCTCCCCGACCCCACGGTGGACGCCCCCGGCGCCCGCCAGTAGGGACACTCTCCACCCTCCTAACTCCTCGTAATCAAAGCGTTCCTGCGCGAAAGATCGCAGGGCGTTGTGCGCGTAGACTCAGGCGCAACCCTGGCCGGACAAACCATATCGTTGCGATCTTTCGCGGAGACGTCCTGCGATTTCATGGGGTTGCGGGGGTGGAGAGTGTCCCGCATGATCGCGGCGATTGGGTCGGGTAACTCAGCGGTAGAGTGGCGCCCTTACAAGGCGCAGGTCGCACGTTCGAATCGTGTCCCGACCACCGATGGAGCAACCGAGAAGCCCCGGCTCAACGCGGCTCGTGCTGCGCGAGCTCGGGCGAAATCGGTTGCGGAACGACGTTCGCCACCGGCGGAAGTGTCTTTAGAAACGCGAAGATGGCTTTGAAATCGCCGTCACTCATGTTCTTGTAGGCGGGCCATGGCATCGGCGGCAACACAGGACGACCCACCCCGAGATGCGTGCCCGTCTTGAGGCTGTCGACGAACTGCTCTTCGGTCCATAGGCCGAGGCCGTCCTTGTGGGGGGTGAGATTCGCCGCGAAGCTGATGCCCCAGGGGCCCGCCCAAGCCGTCATGTGAGCGTTTCCGAGGAAGGCCCACTTGTCCTGCCCCAGCGCGCCGGCTGGGATGGCGGGCACGGGGGAGTCCATAGGATGCCCCGACAGCCGTCGCTTCATGTCCGGGACGGGCACGCCGTTCAAAAAGGCTTTGGGTGAATGGCAGTCGTCGCAGGCCATGATGGACACCAGGTACTCGCCTCGCTCGACCGATGCCTGCGTGTCCCGCACCGGCTCGGACCTGCATCCAACGGCCGCACAGACCAGGCCCAGCGCGAGCAGCGCGGTCGGAATGAACAGAACAAATGATTTGCTGCGCATCGTGCGCCCCCTTGTTGAAGAGAGCCCGCGCCAGTGCATCTTCCGTGCCCACGAACGAGCTCGGCTCGTGCACCAGTCGCGCCTTGGAATTGCTCATCGATCCGGCCGGGCCATCCGCGCGGTTGTAAGCGGAGTGCAAGGACTTCATGCTCCGGGGGCGCAAGCCTTGCACTGCTCCCCCAAGAAGCGGAGGCCCCGCGGCCTCTTCCTGTGGCCGTCCGTCGTCCTCGGCTCGCTGTCCACCCATTCAGGGGGCAAATCGGGCTCGTGACGCATTTTTCACGTGGCCCGCAGGACAGCTGGCCCTAGGTTTGCTAACCAGTAGTCATTCACTGACCGCTGGTCAGCAACGAGAGGGCAAGCAGATTGGCAGTCGCCGCACGCCGTGAACGGGAGCGAACTGCGCGTCGGGAAGCGATTCTCGACGCCGCACAGGAGCTCATTGCGAGCGAGGGCTACTACGGGCTCCGCATGGATGCCGTCGCGGACGCGGCCGAGCTCAGCAAGGGCACCCTGTATCTCTATTTCGAGAACAAGGACGCGCTCTGTGCAGCGGTCGCGACGCGCCTGATCGACACCTTCCTACCATTCCTGCAAGGCGCGCTCGACGACGCCGAGAGCGGACTCGACGCGATCCGGGCGCTGCTTCACGCGTACTACGATTTCACCCAAGAGAACCCGCATCACTTCCGGTTCGCCCTCGCGTGGCTCAGCGCAGGCGAGCGCATGGACGACTCCACCGAAGCGTTTCAGACCTATCGCGGCCGGGTTGGACACATGCTCTCGCTCGTCGCGACCTCGCTGCAGCGCGGCCAGGCCGACGGGAGCATCCGACGAGACCTCGACGCCTTGCCACAGGCCATTCAGATTTGGACCAGCTTCCTCGGCGTCGTGCTCGTCGGCCTCAATCGGGAAGCGATGCAACAACGGGTTCCGGTACCGGTCGATTTGGACCAGCTCGTGCCCCTACACGTCGACAGCGTGCTGAGGGCGCTAGCCAACGAAGGGGCTTCATGATGCGAGACAAGATTCTCGTCCTGCTGATCTCGACGCTTGCGATGGGGTGCAACTACCGAAAGAACACCGACATCGAGCCGAACATCGAGGTGCCGAAGGCGTATGACCAGGGGACCGGCAATGAGGTGCCCCCGCCCCCGGAGCAAAAGGAATCTGAGACCACTGCGATCCGCGATGCGCGTTGGTGGCGGGATATGGGCGATCCCACGCTCAGCGCGCTGATCGACGAGGCCCTGCTCCGCAACCAAAGCGTGCGCGCGGGCTGGGCCCGCGTGAACCAAGCCCACTACATCGCCAACCAGGTCCGGGCGGCCCGAATGCCCCAGATAGGCGCTGCTGGCGACTTCACGGCGGGCCGTTCGATCTTCGCGTTCGGTGAGGTCACGCAGCTCAATGCCATTGGGTCCATCCCCGTGTCCTACGAGGTCGACCTTTTCGCCCGTCGCGCTCGCGAGCACCAGGGCGCCAAGCTCGACGCGGAGGCTGCACGCCTCGACCAAGAAGCGCTCGCGATGACGATTTCTGCCGAGGTCGCGGAGGCCTGGTACGATGCGATCAATGCACGGATCGAGGTGGGTGTCGTCGCGGAGCAGCTCGAAACCGATTTGAAGTTCCTCGAGCTGGTCGAGCTTCGGTACCGGGAGGGCTTGAACTCCGCAGTCGATGTGCACCAACAACGCCAGCGCGTTGCGAGTCAGCGCGCGCTCTTGGCCATGTCCGAGTCGCAAGTCGACCTGACCGATCAGCGTCTGTCGGTCCTGCTCGGCGAGGCGCCGGGCCGCCCCTTCCCCGTGGAGGGAAAGACACTACCCGATGTCGGCCCGACTCCGGATATCCAGGCGCCCGCGAGCCTTCTCGAGGCGCGCCCCGACATCAAGGCGCTCCAGAAGCGTGTCGAGGCCGAAGACCGGCGAGTTGCTGCGGCCGTCGGAGCGCGATTGCCGGTCATCACGATCGATTTCACTCCGTCTTACACTTGGCTGCGCTCGAAGATCACCGGGACGGGCGCGATTGGGGGTATGCCGGGCGAGGAGACACCCGCGACGACCGCGAAGGGTTTCACCTGGGCGGCCGGCGGTCATCTGGCGGTTCCGCTATTCGATGGCCTTGCCGGGGTCTCTGCGATTCGGGCCCAGCGCGAGGTGCTCGACCAGCTCATGGAGCAGTACTCCGAGGTCATCCTCGCCGGGCTCGTCGAAGTCGAGAGCTCGCTCGTGCTCGAACGCCAAGAACGACTCCGCATCCAGTACCTCGAAGACGAGTTTCGGCTCGCCAACGTGACCCTCGAGGCGACCCGTGATCGCTACCGCGCCGGTCTGAGCGACTTCCTGCCGGTTCTGACCGCCCTGGCCACCCGTCAGCGCTCGGAGCTTCAACTGGTCTCGGCGCGGCGCCAACTGATTTCCTATCGCATTCAACTCTATCGGGCCCTCGGAGGCGCCTGGCCCGAGGAATTTGGAGAGCCCGAAGATGAGTAAGCGAAGTGAGCGTCGGCTGAAGTGGGCGCTGTCGATCGGCGTCATCGTGGCCTCGGTGGGCATCGCTGCCGCGCTGATCGCGACCAAGCAGGAGCCTCCCCGCGCCGAAAAGCCGCTCGAGGGCAGCCTGGTCGAGGTCATCCGCATCGGCTCCGGCCGGCACGAGGTCGATTTGAACGCCAAGGGCACCGTCGTCCCCGCCATGGAGATCATCCTGCAAGCCGAGGTTGGCGGTCGCGTGACCTGGCAAAGCAAGGAGCTGGTGCCGGGTGGCCGCTTCTCGGAAGGAGAGCCCATCCTCAAGGTCGACAACCGCGATTACCGGCTCGCCGTCGAGTCGGTCCGGGCGCAGGTTCGGAGCGCGCGCCTCGAATACACGCTCGAGAAGCGTCGGGCGGAGGTCGCGAAGCGGGAATGGAACAGCTTCGGCAAGATCGACGCCACCGACGAGCAGCGCGCCCTCGCACAGCGCGAGCCGCAGCTCGAAGCCGCGTTGCTTGCCGTCAAGGCCGCGGAGAGCTCCCTCAAGAAGGCCGAGCTCGACCTTCAGCGCGCAACGCTGCGCGCGCCCTTCAACGCCATGGTCGTCAGCGAAAGCGTCGATCTCGGACAGCTCATCAGCCCACAGACGACGGTGGCACGCCTCGTCGGCACCGATGAATACCACGTCCAGGTCTCCGTCCCCGTGGCCTCGCTTCGAACGATCCGAGCTCGCAGGGGCGACGCGGACGGCTCCGCCGCCACGATCGTTCAGCGTGTCGGTCAGGGCACCATCGAGCGGCGAGGCGAAGTCATCCGCCAGCTCCCCGACCTCGATCCCGGGGGGGCAATGGCGCGCGTTCTCGTTCGCATCGAGAATCCGCTTGGTGAGGATGGCGACCTTCCGCTGCTCCTCGGCTCGTTCGTCGATGTCGCCATCAAAGCCCAGCCGATCGACGGGGCGATTCGTGTTCCGAGAGCCGCCCTACACAACGGCCGCGAAGTGTTCGTGATGAACGAGCGGGATTTGCTCGAGATCAGGGACGTGGAGATCGCCTGGGGCGAACCGGACGCGGTCCTCATCACCGGTGGCCTTCAGGCGAACGAACGTGTCGTGACGAGCCGCATCGCGACCCCCATTCCCAACATGCTCTTGCGAACGGCAGACGCCGAGCCGCAACCTGACGAGCCCGAGCCGAGCGAGCCGGCTGCCCGCGCGACCCCATGAGCGAAGATCCTCAGTTCAATTCCGAGAACGAACGCGGGCCGATCGCCTGGATGGCGAAGAACCGCGTCGCTGCGAACGTTCTGATGCTCGTCTTGATCATCGGCGGCCTGGTGACGCTCGCCTCCGGAATCAAGCAGGAGGTGTTCCCCGAAGTCGAGATGGACATGGTCTCGACGCAAGTCACCTACCCCGGCGCGAGCCCCGCAGAGGTCGAGCAAGCGGTCATCCTCGCCGTCGAGGAGGCCGTGCGCGGCGTCGACGGCGTCAAGAAGGTCACCTCGACCGCGATGGAGGGCATGGGCACCGTCAACGTCGAGCTTCTGCTGGGTACCGACAAAGACCGCGCCCTCAACGACGTCAAGAGCGCCATCGACCGCATCACGTCGTTCCCCGAGGATGTCGAACGGCCCACGGTGAGCCTGCTGTCGAATCGGCAACAGGTCATCTCGCTCGTCCTCTACGGGGACGTCGACGAAGCGACGCTTCGGGCGGTGGCCGAGAACAGCCGGCGTGCGCTGCTTCGCGATTCGCGCATCACCTACGTCGAGCTTTCCGGGATTCGGCCGCTCGAGATCAGCATCGAGGTGCCCCAGGCACAGCTCCGCAAACACGGGCTCACGCTCGACGAAATCGCCGCCCGGGTCCGCGCGGCTTCGGTGGAGCTTCCCGGCGGGGGGGTCAAGACCAACGCGGGCGAGGTCCTCCTCCGCACCACCGAGCGGCGCGACCGAGGCGACGAGTTCGGCGACATCCTGCTGAAGAGCCACCCGGACGGCTCGCAGGTACGCGTCCGCGACATCGCGGTCGTGAAGGATGGCTTCCGGGAGATCGACAAAGAGGCCACGTACAACGGCAAGCGTGCGGTGATGATCAACGTGTTCCGCGTCGGCACGGAGACCCCGCTCACGGTCTCGGCGGCTGCGAAGGAGTACGTACAGACGCTCGAGGAGGAGCTTCCAGAGGGCCTCTACGCGGCCACCTGGTTCGACACGGCCGAAATGTACGAGGGCCGGCTCGACCTCCTGATCAACAACGCGCGCATCGGTTTGATTCTCGTCCTTCTGACGCTCGGGTTGTTCCTCGAAGGGCGTCTCGCATTTTGGGTCACGCTCGGCATCCCGATCTCGTTCTGCGGCTCGCTCTTGTTCTTCCCCGTCACCGACGTGTCGATCAACATGATCTCGCTCTTCGCGTTCATCATCACGCTCGGCATGGTCGTGGACGACGCCATCGTCGTGGGCGAATCGGTCTACAAACAACGGACTGATGGCAAGGGCCGCCTCGAAGCAGCCATCGGCGGCGCGAAAGAAGTCGCTCAGCCAGTCATCTTCGCGATTCTCACGAGCTGCTTTGCCTTCGCACCGATGCTCGCGGTGCCCGGCGTGATGGGCAAGTTCTTCCGGGTCGTCCCCATCGTGGTCATCGCGGTGCTCCTGATTTCGCTCGTGGAGTCGCTCCTGATCCTGCCCGCTCACCTTTCGCACCCGATGCCCTGGTGGCTGCGCGTGATCCTGTCGCCCTACCTCTGGCTCATGCGCTGGATCGGCAAGCTGGACATGCCGCACCGGCTTCAGCACCACATCCAAACGACCTACGTGCCGATTCTCGAGAGCGCGCTCAAGTGGCGCTACTTCACCATCGCGGCGGGCCTCGCTGTTCTCTTTGCAACGGCGGGCTACGTCGCTGGCCGGATTCCGTTCACGTTTCTACCCAAGGTCGAAGGTGATCTGATCACTGCGCATCTCAAGATGCCCGTTGGCACGCCGGTATCGGAGACCGAGCGCATCGCCGACCGGATTGCAGCGGTCGCCCAATCGATCGTCGACGAGCAGGACGCAGAGAGCGATGGCCCGACGATTTCGAGAGGGCTCTACGAGGAAGTCGGCGCGCTGGCGGCACTCGAGGCCAGCCCGGACGGTCCCGCATTGACCGAGGCGAGTCACTACGCGACGGTGATGATGTATCTGGTCGACCCTGCCAAACGGGAGATCAACACCCAGCAGTTCGTGCAGCGCTGGCGCGCCGAGATCGGCGAGATCCCGGGCATCGACTCGCTGACGTTTGCCTACGAGGTCGGAGTCCAAACCGGAAAGCCGATCGACATCGAGCTGATTCACGACGACGTCCCGACACTCGAAGGCGCCGCCGAGCGCCTCGCCGCAGAGATCACCTCCTACAGCGGCCTGAGCGACATCGACAGCGGCGTGACGAAGGGCAAAGAGCAAATCGACTTCCGCCTGACGGAAGCAGGGCAATCTCGCGGTCTGACCGAGCTGGAGCTCGCGCGACAGGTCCGGGCCGCCTTCTTCGGGAGCGAAGCGGTGCGCCAACAGCGTGGGCGTGACGAGGTTCGCGTGTACGCTCGCCTGCCGCTCGAGGAGCGTCAATCGCTCTACAACGTCGAGGAGCTCGTCATCCGCACCCCGAGAGGCGGTGAGATGCCGCTCTCGCAGGCGGCCATCATCGACCGCGGCCGGGCATACACGGTCATCAAGCGGACCAACGGCCGGCGCAACATCAGTGTGACGGCCGACGTTGCGAGCGAAGACGACAACGCGAACGAAATCGTCGCGCAGATCCGAGAGCGCGAGCTTCCACAGCTGCTCGCGGACATTCCCGGTCTCGCCTACAGCCTCGGTGGCGAGCAGGAGCGCCAGGCCGAGACCATGGGCGCCCTCGGAATGGGTTTCGCGTTGGCCCTGATCGTCATGTACTCGACGCTCGCCATCGTGTTCCGAAGCTACGGGCAGCCGCTGTTGGTGATGTCCGCGATTCCCTTCGGCATGGTCGGAGCCGTCTGGGGTCACGTCGCCATGGGCTGGTTTCTCTGGGATTCGGTGAGCCTGAGCCTGATGAGCATGATGGGTGTCATCGCGCTCTCGGGCGTCGTCGTGAATGACTCACTGATCCTCATCGTCGCGATCAACCGCTACCGCGAAGAAGGCATGGGCCTTTGGGAGGCAGTGGTCGCCGGCGCGGCGCGGCGCTTCCGCCCCATCCTGCTCACCTCGCTCACGACCTTCTTTGGCCTCGCACCCATGATCGTCGAGACCTCCGTCCAAGCACGATTCCTCGTCCCCATGGCCGTATCCCTCGGCTTCGGCGTGCTCGCCGCGACCATGATCATGCTACTCATCGTGCCCTGCAGCTACATCATCCTCGAGGACCTGCAGCGGAACGCAGGCAACGTGTTCGCGAGGCTCCGCGGCCGGCCGACCGTCCCGCCGCCACCGCCAACCGTTCCGACCGATGCCGAGGTCGAGCTGCTGACTGCGGAGTAGGCGCCGCTACGACGCTTCCGCGAACGTCCAGCTGCCTGTCGCAGCGTGGTTGCGGTTGAGCTCGACCGGCTTGCGCATCAAGCCCATGGCCGCGACCGTCGCGTGAAGCCCCGACCAGGAGGCAAGGCTGCGATACGCCTTGATCGAGGAGCGCGGCGGGGTGCGGCTCGCGTGGTCCTTCGCGATCTCGAACACCTCGAGATAGCGCTGCACGCAGGCCTCCGGATCGGAGCGGTGCTTCGCATTCCTGATGGCGTTTGCCGACATCTGCCGGCGGAGCGCGCCCTTGGTGAGCAAGAGCTCGACGTGGTGGCCGAAGTCCTCGTCGGCGCTCGCAGAGCTCGGATTCACGAGGAAACCATCCTCGCCGTCGGTGACCTGGCCGGCGACACCCATGCCGTCGTCCATGGCGACGACCGGGAGACCGCACCAAAGCGCCTCGCTGATGACCTGGCCGTAAGTCTCCGAAAGCGATGCATAGACGAAGAGGTCGCCGTGGCGGTACCAGGCAGGCATCTGCTGCAGGCTCTGCTCGCCGACGAAGTAGGTACGGTGGTCGACCCCGAGCTCCTTGGCGAGCTCCTTGAGCGCATCGCTCTCGGGTCCGTCGCCGACCAGTGTCAGCGTCGCGCCGTGCACCTTCGGGTACACGTACTGCGCGAAAATGCGAAGCACGCGATCCACTTCCTTCTCGCGCGCATGTCTGCAGACGACCACGAGACGGCCGCCTGGTGCGGCCTCTGCCGGGAACGGATCCGTTTGACCGGTCACATCGAAGATGCGCGTCTCGATGGCGCGTGGAATCACGTGAATGGGCACTTCGACCCCGCGGTCGCGCCAATACTGCTTCAGGCCTGGGCTCAGGCACACGAGCGCATCGCCGGTGTTATACACGTCGCTCGCCTGCGACTCGACCATCGGAATCACGCGATCCTCGAAGAGGCGGTTCACCGGACCGACGTGGTTGAGGGCGTCCGGAAGGACCACGTTGTACACGCTCGGCATGTGCACGGTGTTCACGCAGACGAGAGGAACGCCGTACTGCTGCCGGAGGAAGCTGCCCGCGTAGAGCAGCCCGCTCGGGCTCTGCACGAGCATCATGTCGAAGTTGGCGTCCCTCAGGCTGTCGAGCGAGCTACGGGACGGCATGGCCAGATAAAACCCGGGGTGGTTACGGAGCGGGAGGCTAGGCAGCGAGATGTGGTTCGGCGGGAGCTCGCCCGGCGTGGCGTTGGGGTCGTCGGGGCCGACTACGGTGACGTCGACACCGCGCGCCGTCATTTCGCGGTAGAGGAACTGCGAGGCGTAGGACGACCCATTCGCGTACGGGATCCGTACGTAATCATTCAGAATCGCCAGGCGTTCTAGCCATCGTCGCTCATGCGAATACATCGCTGTGCTCCCTGTGTCTCATCAATGAGACCGTCAACCGTGACTGAGATTCACACATCGTGAAGAAAGCAGTGGTACAGGCCTCACAGATAACCACATTGTCGCCCTCCGACATTGCGCTCCATCGCAGTTTCGGGGGCTTTTCCCAAGTTTTCGGAGACATCGTCCCGCTCCAACGAGAAGGTATTGCGAGAAGCGGGCCAACTTTCATGGAAAATCCGGTGAAGCTGCAATAGTTTGGCCGGGTCAGCGTCAGCGTCAGCGTCAGCGTCAGCGTCAGCGAAAAGTGTGTGTCGAGGGGGCGGTCTGACAAGGGTTTCCGCAGCTCTTTGACAGCCCCTAACCCCCAAGCTACAAGGCCCGTCCCGAAGGGCGATGCCCCGAGGTGGATGCGGCGGTAGTTAAGTTGGTTATAACGCCGGCCTGTCACGCCGGAGGCCGCGGGTTCGAGTCCCGTCCGCCGCGCT
>Ga0209536_100003576_pt1 | contig 24874 bp, 20 predicted proteins | sample DeeMarSeWOR28_12_FD_187461 | JGI IMG/M metagenome (GOLD analysis project Ga0209536, IMG submission 187461) | Marine sediment microbial communities from White Oak River estuary, North Carolina - WOR-2-8_12 (SPAdes) (version 2) | ecosystem: Environmental > Aquatic > Marine > Intertidal zone >...
AAAGCATTTTATCAGTTGTTTGTTTGATTTTCACCTCCAATTCTTTGCAATGTGGCTTAAATGACTCCAGAAATGTTGGAATGTTCTTTTTTAAACGTTTAACCTTCCTTTGCCATTTAATTTCAGCAGGAATCGTATTGAATAGGAGAGTTTTATACGAAACATGAAATGATGGGATAACAAGTTCAGATGGAAGTTCACCTAGAGCTTCTTCAAATAATTCTTTAATTCTCTGATCACTATATCTCACTTTTTTCATAGAACTGACCATAACACTGGCATTGGTATATATTCGCCCAGCTATGTTAGCATACATTTTGTGTGGTAGGAACCAATTATGTTCAGAACACTCTGTGTTATATATGACCCATATAGACCAATCAGAGGGTTTCAAAATATTAGGTAATAATTCTCCTATACCAGTAAATGCCCAGAAGTAATCACCTCGTAAGCTTTCATTCTCATAACCAGTAATAGGATCATATCCAATAAGCGTAGTAATAGGACGTGATTGTAGTAAATAGACTTTATTCTTGTAAACAGCCCATTCGATGTCTTGAGGCTTTCCAAATTTCTCTTCAACACGTTTTGCTAGTGAGAAAAGTTGTTTTGCATACTTTTTAAACTTCTGGGGACCTGAATAGTTACCTTTAGGACGAGTAAATTGGAAATCAGAAGCATCCGTTTCACCAGAAACTAATTGTTCCCCCATGCCAATAATTCCCCCACTGCAAACAGTTACATTGCTTTTCCTTACATTTTCTATCGTCTTTAATCTATCGTCAAAGGCCCTGGTGGAAATTACATCCTTATAATAATCCTCAGACGTATCTAAGTTGTGATTGTAAGCGTAAAGGCCTGCTTCTGCCAAACGTTTTGCCTGATTTTCAGTAAGCATCCCTAAAGTGCAGCAAACCTCCATATCCAGCTTATTAATGGTCCTTACCATTTCTAAAACCTGTTCAAATTCGTCGCCATCCTTTACATTGCGCCATGCAGCTCCCATACAAACCCTGGAACTTCCGGATTCTTTAGCACGCAGAGCCTGGGCCTTTACATGCTGAACAGACATTAAGTCATTGTTTTCAATATCTGTATGATAACGCGCTGCCTGAGGACAATAGCCACAATCTTCAGGACAACCGCCGGTCTTTATGGATAGCAAAGTAGATACCTGCACTGTATTTGGATCATGAAACTTACGATGAACTGTGGCTGCCTCATATAATAATTCCATCAGGGGTTTATTATATATTTCAAGAATCTCTTTTTTTGTCCAGTTATTTCGTTCTTCAACCATATGCAAGAATTTAATATAAACATCAAAAATAATCTTTAATCTGTAAAAAATTGATAAATCTCGATTATAGTGATTTAACCTTTCTGGCTTTCGGGGTTTTTTAATAAAATACTAACTGCATTGCCGCCAAAACCTACCGCATTTACAAGTACTCTATTTATTTTCTTTGGGGGGGTTGTACTCATAAAAGGAACTCCAAGGAATCTTTGGTGTTTCAACATTAATGTTCCCATTTCCACACTAAGAATTCCTGATGCGCCAAACGTGTGTCCTATTTTCCATTTATTCGTAGTAAGTGCAGGTAAGGAATTTCCAAAGATCTTCTTAATTGCAGCAAATTCTGCCGCGTCACCTTTTATTGTGCCAGGGGCATGCATCACAATAATATTAATTTCTTTTGGAGGTACACTTCCTAAAGCCATGGACATTGAATCCTGCAAACAGCGGGCATCTGCGGAAAGAGAAATATTATGTTCTAATGATTCTGTTGCAAATCCCAGCCCTTCTATTATGGCAAGTGAGTTCTTACGAATTCCGTATTCCAGGCAGGCAACGCCTGCACCTTCACCAAGGATCATGGAATTTTTTTGTTTATTAAGGTCAAGAGCCCTACATGGGTAATCATTCTCTTCTTCCGAAGCATATATTTTTAATGCTCTCATTTGAGCAATAGTAAAAGGTGTCAATGGTGCTTCACTTCCTCCTACAAGAAACTTTTTCGCCATGCCACTTTTAATCCATGCCACACCATTTAATATGGCATGCAGTGCTGTAGAACAAGTAATAGAGTGCGAAATACTGGGACCCTTCGATTGAAGATCATTAGATATCCAGGAAGAAATATTTCCCAATGTAGTAGTCGGAGATGTTAAAACAGCGGTAGAATTATTTTGTAAAAAATCTTTGTGATATTTTTCAAAAAGCCCGGTAGCACCACGGGATGAACCTATATTAATTCCAAAATTTTCATTTGCCCCCCAACCTGCATATTTAACTGCTCGCCTGGCCGTAAAAATACCAAATAATACACTGTCATCGAGATTCAAATATCTTGAATTGCTATTCCTAAGGTTATTTATTTCTAATTTGGAAGGTTCTGATAAGCAAGATACCCATGCCGCCGTATTTCCAAAAGATGCTTTTCTGAAAAAATGCCTTGAATGTTGATAACCGGCCCAAATATCCTCCTGATTATTCCCCAAAGGGGAAATGGATGCAATAGACGTAATCGTAATTGGTGGAAACAATGCCTTCTTATTTAAAGTAAAAATAAAAGTTCTTACCTTGAATGTGTAAAAACAATATAAAAAACAATGAACAATGAATTGCTGCCTGAAAAAAGCTGGTGGAATCGCAATTGGACCTGGGCTTTACCGGTAGGTGGGTGTTTGACCGTTTTGATAATTATTGGCGTAATTATTAGCACTATTTTTTTTAGTGTTACTTCTATGCTCGATGATTCGGTGCCTTTTGAGTACGCTCTTAAGAAAATTAATGAAGATTCGGAAATAGTGGAACAAATGGGTTTCCCGATAGAAAAAAATGGAATGATACAAGGTGAATTCAATTGGGTTAATGATGAAAAAATTGCAGATATGAAAGTTCCTATAAAGGGCCCTGAGGATAGTGGGACTTTATATATAAAGGCAAGCGCTAAAGGCGACACGTGGACCTATCACGAAATTAAGGTCATAGTTAAAGATAATGAAGAGCTAGACCTCCTGGACGATAATTGGGACTAATCATTAACTTTTAAACCACCTCATCCAATACACGTTCAATACTGTCATAAATCTTAGATAACTGTGAATCTGAAATTATATATGGAGCCAAAATATAAATTGTATTTCCCAAAGGTCTCAAAAATACACCATGCTGCATAAAAAAGTTAAACAGTCTGTTACGTAAGTTCCCATAGCGTTCCGTTTTAATATTCAAATCTAAAGCAAAGATTATTCCGCACTGACGAACTGCAGCCACCTTAGGATGTTCCTTAATTTTCAATCCAAACACTTTGTGCGACTGTATAACTCGCCGAATATCACTTTGAATTTGTTCGGATTGCAGCAATTCCAGACCGGATAATGCAGCAACACATGCCAGTGGATTTGCTGTATAGGTATGTCCGTGAAACAAACCTTTGGATATTTCATCACTGTAAAACGCATCAAAAACTTCCTGGGTGCAGGATGTTACTGCTAAAGGAAGTAATCCGGCTGAAAGGGCTTTTGACAGGCATATGATATCGGGTTTTACACGAATATGATCTGAGGCAAAATTTTTTCCTGTCTTGCCAAATCCGGTCATGACCTCATCTGCAATAAGAAGGACCTGATGTTTCTTAAGAAATTCAAGAATCATATTCAAGCCATCGGCATCGTGCATCTTCATCGCTGCTGCCCCCTGAACCAGTGGCTCATAGATAAATGCGGCTATATTGTTCAGTTCTAACTCTGAATTAAGTCGTTGTAAAATATAACCAATATTGTCTTTTGTAGGTGTTGGAATTCGTTCTACTTCAATAAAATAATCTTCAAAGGGGCCATTATATACTGAAAGCCCGGAGACAGACATGGCTCCAAAAGTATCACCGTGAAAGCCTTCCTCAAACGCCAGAAGCACTTTTCTCTTGTTGCCCTTATTGAAATGATATTGCAGGGCCATTTTAATACCGACTTCCGTAGCCGTAGAACCATTGTCTGAAAAGAATATTTTCTGCTGCCCAGGTGGTAATATTTTTATTAATTCTTCTGATAACCTAATAGCCGGCTCATGGGTGAAACCGCTAAATACGACCTGATCCAGCACCTCCATCTGACGTTGTACTTTTTCCAGGATATATTCATTACAATGCCCATACATTGAAGTATACCAGGATGCAATTCCATCTATGTATTCGCTTCCGTTCTCATCATAGAGAATAGCTCCTTTAGCCTTGATTATACCCATCATGTCAGGCTGAAGTTTATGCTGCGTCAGTGGGTGCCACAGATGCTTTTTATCTCTTTCCGTAAGGTCTTTCAATATTTCCGAATATAATTGTCAGCATCAAGGTCCGACATTGGATTAGAATTTATTGCAATGGCTCTCATATATTCTGAAGCATTGGATAGAATTTAGTTGCGTATTTTTTAATTAAAGGTTTGTCAAAGCCGGGTTCTTCATTTATCCTGCCAATTACCTTAACTTCGGTCTTTTTCAAAATAATGTCTTCAGTGCTATGATGTTCATTTCCACTGAATATAACAGCTACCTTAAACCCCTTTTGCTTCAGGTTTTCAATAGTCAACAGTGTATGGTTTATACTTCCCAAATAATGTCTTGATACAACGATAACCAGATAATTACTTTTAATGATATCCAAAATTGTATCCTTTTCGTTTAAAGGCACTAATAATCCCCCTGCTCCCTCGATTACCAGATGATTTGTGGTTTTAGGTTCTATAATTTGGTTTAGGTCGATCTCTGTATTATCTATGTCCGCCGCAGCATGAGGGCTCATAGGAGTATTCAATTCATAGCTGCTCTTGTGTATAACAGTTTTTTCATTGGAAACCAATTCAGCTACTTTGTGACTATCTGAATTTGACAAGTCCCCGGCTTGCACAGGCTTCCAGTAATCCGCTTTCAGGGACTCTGTAATTATAGCCGCGGCAATGGTTTTACCAACATCGGTAGAGATCCCTGTTACAAATATTCTTTTCATATTGAAGGACTTGTAATCATGTGGCAGTTAAGGCATTTGTACTTTTTTTTCTCGAAAAAAGGGAAAAGCTTATGAATAAAACTCTTTCTGCTATAATAAACTTCAGATCTTTGGGCTTTGCAATTTGGGCAAGTAACCAGGTTACCTTTCTTGTCGAGTGCATAACTTCTTATTTCATTATAGATATTTAAAGCCATTTCTTTATCCCTGGAATAAACCTGCAACTTAACTCCTCCAATAGCGTGGCTTATTAAAGGATCTGTATTGATTGTATTTTCGTCCTTCAAAAAGACAGGAATTCCCTCGGACTCCAGTTTTCCTTTAATTATTTGTACATCCGCAGCATACTCAAATGCACCAAGGGTATAAAATTCCTGATCCATAGCTAATTAATTTCTTGCGCCAATTGTTGTAATATAATACAAATATCCTTTTTTGAATTGAAGCTGTGTAAACAAAATCGCAATCGTTCCTCTCCTTCAGGGACGGTGGGAGAAAGAATTGGTCTAATATCAAATGAATTATTTTTAAAATTCTGTGCTACATCTTTTACTTCATTATTGCCTTTAATTATACAGGAATGGATAGCTGAGCAACTGGGAATAAAAGAAGATGAAATCCCCAGACGTTCCTTCTCCTTATTAAAATATGCAATATTTTCATGAAGCAAATCTCTCTCTCTAAGTCCCTCGGGGCTTATCAAAAACTGGTAAGCCGCCATTATAGTGGCCAGGGAGTGGGGCGGCAATCCGGTTGTATAAATAAAGCTTCTCGCAAAGTTTATCAAATATTTATTTAGGTCTTCATTTCCCAAAATAGCCGCGCCATGGCACCCCAGGGCCTTTCCAAATGTTATAATTCTCGCAAAAATACCTTCCTGCAGATCCAATTCCGGCACAATTCCTCTGCCATTTGAACCAAATAAGCCAACAGCATGGGCTTCATCAACAATGAGGTGGCATTTGAATTTCTTGCATAAATCCAAAATGGCGTTCAAATCCGGCGAATCCCCATCCATTGAAAAAACAGATTCCGTAACAATATAAATTTCGCTGTTCTTGTTGCTCTCGCCTTTATTAATTACCCGCAAAATTTGCGTGCACAAGTCTTTAGGATCGTTATGCCTAAACTTGTAATTCCGGGCGTTACTCATTTTGATGCCATCTCTGATACTGGCATGAATAAACTCATCATATAGTATTATATCATCTCTTTGAGGTACAGATGAAAACAGTCCAATATTGGCATCATATCCGGAATTAAAAATCAAAGCTGAATCTGCCTTATGGAATTCCATTAGAAAATTTTCCAATTCAGAAAATAAAATGCCATTTCCGGTAAGTAATCTGGATCCCGTGGCACCATTATTAAAGATTTCTCTATCCGAAAGAAGCCCTATGGCATTTTCAAAAACAATCTGGTTATTAGCAATCCCGAGGTAGTCGTTGGATGAAAAATCAATTCCCTGAACCCCTTTTCCTAAGCTCCTCAAGGCATTTATTTTCTCTCTATCCACTAATCTTTTATGCAATTTTTCCGGTAAGTGCCTCATTTCACAAATGTAGTATTTCCTACTTTTAAATAGTATATTGAATCACAGAAACTCCAGGTAATGGCTATTGAAATTCAGCAGGTACAAAACAATTTGGAATTGAAACAAATTCTTGCTTTGCAGCGAGATAATCTTCCAAACGCATTGTTAAAGAAAGAAATGGAAAAGGAAGGTTTTGTAACTATAGCACATACCTTTGATCTGCTAAATGATATGAATAAAGTATGTCCTCATATTATTGCCAAGGAAAATGGCAGGGTAGTCGGGTATGTCTTGTGTATGCATCCTAAATTTGGCAATAAAATAGATATTCTAAAACCTATGTTCAAGGAAATTGATACTGTATTATCCCGAGATGAAAAATACATGGTAATGGGGCAGGTTTGCATTGATAAAGCATATCGAAAAATTGGGTTGTTCCATAAACTTTACAAGAAAATGCAGGATATTACTAAGCCAGATTTCAACTGTATCATTACCGAAGTAGATGCGTCCAACAAGCGGTCACTTAATGCACACCTGGCAATTGGTTTTGTGGAGCTCAAGATTTATAGCTCCAATGGACGTAAATGGCATCTAATAGCTCTTAAATAAAAAAGCCATACAAATTTGTATGGCTTCTTATTTTTATCTTTTCATAATATACTAATCCGCCAGAACAATTAATTTATTATCATTTAATTCAATTGTACCACTATTAATACGGAGGATAGTTTTCCCATTTGAATCGTTGGTAAACCTATCTCTATATTCCTCATCGATCTGAATATCTCCCTGAATCTTAACTTCACCTTCCTGCAATATAGAAACTATTGGTGCATGGTTTGTAAGCATCTGAAATTCGCCATTTACGCCGGGCACAGTTACAGAAGTTACTTCTCCTGTAAATAAAACAGCTTCTGGTGATACGATTTCTAAGTACATGGTTTAAATATTATTTTTAAACTTCAGCCAACATTTTTTCACCGGCTTCAATTGCTTCTTCAATGGTTCCTTTAAGGTTAAAGGCAGATTCGGGTAAATGATCTAATTCTCCATCCATAATCATATTAAACCCTTTAATAGTCTCTTTAATATCAACCAGTACGCCGGGTATTCCCGTAAATTGCTCAGCTACATGGAAAGGTTGCGATAAAAATCGCTGTACTCGTCTTGCCCTGCCAACTGCCAATTTATCTTCTTCTGAAAGTTCTTCCATTCCAAGTATGGCAATGATATCCTGTAATTCCTTGTAATGCTGTAAAAGTTCCTTAACCCTTTGAGCACAAGCATAGTGATCATTACCTAAAATTTCAGGCGTAAGAATTCTGGAGGTAGAATCCAGAGGATCAACAGCCGGATAGATTCCAAGTTCCGCTATTTTCCTGGACAAAACCGTGGTAGCATCCAAGTGGGCAAATGTAGTCGCGGGCGCCGGGTCTGTTAAATCATCTGCTGGCACATATACTGCCTGCACCGAGGTAATAGAACCTCTTTTTGTTGATGTAATTCGTTCCTGCATTGTTCCCATTTCGGTGGCCAAAGTAGGCTGATATCCTACCGCTGAAGGCATCCTGCCCAAAAGTGCAGACACTTCTGAACCGGCTTGAGTAAAACGGAAAATATTATCAACAAAAAACAGTACATCCTTGCCTTGTCCATCTCCTGCACCATCCCTGAAATATTCCGCAATTGTTAGTCCGGAAAGCGCTACCCTTGCCCTGGCTCCGGGAGGTTCATTCATCTGTCCGAAAACAAATGTAGCTTTGGATTCTTTCATTACTTTCTTATCAACCTTAGACAAGTCCCATCCCCCTTCTTCCATCGAGTGCAAAAAGTCATCTCCGTATTTTATAATTCCGGATTCGAGCATCTCACGCAACAAATCATTACCTTCTCTTGTACGCTCACCAACACCGGCAAATACGGAAAGTCCGCCATGGCCCTTGGCTATATTATTAATCAACTCCTGAATCAGTACGGTTTTACCAACACCGGCTCCACCAAATAATCCAATTTTACCTCCTTTAGCATATGGCTCAATAAGATCTATAACTTTTATTCCTGTAAAAAGAACTTCCGTAGAAGTAGATAATTCTTCAAATTTTGGAGCTTCTCTATGTATTGGAAGCCCGTTTTTACCAGACTTTGGCAAATCTCCAAGGCCATCAATGGCATCTCCAATAACATTGAACAAGCGTCCATAAATATCGTCTCCAACCGGCATTTGAATGGCATTACCCGTAGCTACAACTTCGGTTCCCCTACTTAAACCATCAGTAGAATCCATGGCAATTGACTTAACTGTATTTTCTCCAATATGAGCTTGCACTTCTAAAACAAGAAGGGTGCCATCACTCCTGGTGATTTCCATAGAATCATATATTCTTGGCAGGTCTGCTCCGGATGGAAATTCAACATCAATAACCGGTCCAATTATCTGGGATACTCTACCTGTAACTTTAGCCATTATTCAAGTATTTTTATTTAAAATTTAAAGCGATTTAAAAGTAACTTAAACCAATATATAAATTGATTGTTTTTTCAGGCTGCAAAGATATGTTTTTCTAACTTAAATGGAAATTGTTTTACCTTATTTTATAGGCAATAAAAAAGCGCCTCTTATAAAGCGCTTTTTTAAGTGAAATTCATTGTTCTTACTGCAAGGCAGGGGAATAATTTGTTGGATAGTTTCCCAGGTCCACCAGATTTCCTGATGCTTCAAAATTTGAACCATAAGTGGCATCAATGGCTTTCATAAATTCATTGGCAATTAATGCATAGCCTCTGGCTGTAAAATGGACACCATCCAACGAAAATGCTCCACCTGTAACTAAGTTGGAGGTTAACGTAAAATTACCGCTAGTAAGACCGCCATTTGTCAATTGGCCTAATAAGGCATCGGCATCCACAAAAGCAAGGCCTGCGGCACTTGCCGTACTCGAAATAGTGGCGTTAAAAGCTGTTGTGGCGTCGGTGATTTCCTTTTGTTCACTAGGCAAAAGCACCCATTTATCTTCCAATGGAATGGCAACCCCATTTACGGAAAGGGGATTGTTTGGATCTGCAAGGGTGCCGATAAAATTCGAGGCTGGTAACACGATCAAATCTTCTGCTGTAGCCTGTCGAATTTGAGGTAGCCCGGCAAATGCCGGATTAATAGCCCCCAAATCTGTTAAACTCTCATCTTCAATAACCGCTGCGTTAGTGGCGCTTGCCTCAAAACTAATAAGCCTGGCATTTGCCTCTTCCTCAGTAAAAAGTCCGGTGCCTGCCAAAGCCACCAAAGCAGCCTGTATTCCTCCGTTATAAGCTGCATAGGCCTGGTTTACAGCAGCTGCTTTGCCAGCATCCAGAGGTACCGGGTTATGTGGTACTGTAGTTAAATACGGTATGGTAGTCACATCAGGAATATTGGCCACAACACCTCCCGCACCGGAGGCAGTAAGCGTGGCTATCAAAGCTCCATAAGTTTGATCAAAACCCACTCCCGGGGGTCCGGCTGAGGGTGTAATAGGCTCGGTTCCATCTCCACCGGATATTGCATAAGCCAGGACATCAAAATTTCCTATCCATAAGGAAAAGAAGGATGGGCTTTGGGCCGCTGCCAATCCCAAAACACTGGCATCAGGGGTTGACCCCGTCATTCTAACAAAATAAGGATTGGCCAGTCTCAGCAATACATTCCCCAAATTACCATAACCCGGGGCCAGGAGATGAAAACTTTTTGCTCCGGGTACTCCCAAATTATTAAACGGGCCTGTAGGATTGTTAAGAGCTATATCGGTAGTCACTGTCACAGGTCCTACCACAGATTCTAGTGGAACCGGGCCGGCTCCTCCAAAAACAAGTCTTGGATCAAACCCGGGAATCCGATTGCCTGCCAGGGCTAAACCACCTAGATTATCATTGGTCAGTGGTTGTGTAAAACTACCTCCGGCAACAAGTTCAAATTTTTGTGCTAATATATTGGGAAATGAAAAAGTCTGGCTTGCACTAAATAGTGCATTATCTGTAAATCCCGCTGTGAAAGAGCTTCCCAAAGCAACAAAGTTAGAAAAATCTGCAGATCCCGGAGATAAAGGAGGTAACTCTACTTCAGGTTCTGTCATTTCAAAATCTTCCTTATCATTGCAGGCCGAAAATCCTATAAGGCATGCCAATATCCAGATATATTTTATTTTCATGTTCATTGTATTATAAAGTGTTAATTGACCAAGACACGTAGTATATGGAGCCTATAAAACCAGTTCCAAAAGCAGTGAAATACTCTTTTCCAAGAATATTGTTGCCTCCCACCTTAAATGTTGATTTTATGCTCGGCACCCTATAATTAAACTGGGCATCAAGGACATGGAATTCCGGAACAACCCCATTTCCAAAAGTAGCCTCCCAGAAATAGTCATCGCTGAATCTGTACGCTATATTAAATCCGAAATTTTCAAAAAGATCCGTATTTCCAAAAGATGCTTTGAATTTATGTTCCGGGGTGTTGAAATTAGACATAAAGTCAGGGTTTGCTTCCTGATCAAAGTCCTGCCTTGTAAAAGTATAGCTTCCTCCCAGATCATAATTTCCCAATATTTTAAGAGATAATCCCAAAGATGCCCCATAAGAGCTGATATCCACATCAGAATTTGTATATGCGCCCCAGACTTGTCTGTCCCCATTCGCTATGGCTGCTACTGAAAGTGAACCATCGCCAACGGTACCATAATAAGGAGCGATAACGGTCTCCTGAGAAATGAAATCCTTATATCTGTTGTAATAGGTGCTGAAATCTATAACTAAATTTTCTAGTTTCCCCCTATAACCTATTTCAAAGGAAGTTACCTGTTCCGGCTTTACAAGCTCAGGATTGGCTATTCTCAAATCAGCGGGGTTGCCAGTTTCAGCAAAGGTAAGGACGGAACTTGAAGAATAGGAATTGTTATACGCAACTGCTCCTGTCTGGGTTATAGTAGACGGCTGCCCCAAATCCTGCCCGCTACCGCTAACATCAAAGTCTCTGGAATACCTGTCAAGGTTATCCGGTGCAGAACCTATTAAAATGGCCCTTCCGGCATCTAAACCTATAAATAAATCCTGTGTTGTAGGATTCCTAAAACCGGTTTGTACTGAGGCCCTTACATTATGCTCCCTGTTAATCGTAAGTCCAGCAGATAATCTTGGTGAGAAGAAACCGTCAAAAAACTCTGATTTATCATATCGAATAGACCCTGTAAGTTTAAGGTTCATACTTTCATTGAATTCTAAATTCTTTTGGATCTGGGTATAGATACCAAATTCAGAATAATTTATTGGGGCATCGAAGTCGGTGTAAATGGTCCCGGAAGAATTTAAACTGTATTGTCTGAAAGAACCTCCAACCTGGATATCGGCAAAATCAATTAAATGGCTAAAATTGTAATTTGCATCGGAATGATAGTATTTGGATGCATCCTTAAATTGGGAACCCGAGTTAAGATCAGGATTCTTTATTACATTGTCGAAAGCATTCTGAAATTCCGGTGAACCGGGAAGAAGGCGACCGGATTCTGCCTGTTCTCTGGCTGCAGCATGCGCCTGTGCATCTGTAGCTCCTCCTAAGGTAGCCTGTACGTAGGTTCCTGTATATTCTCCAAACCATGTCTGATCATCCTTCCATCTTCTATTAATATTAATCCCCGTAAAAACCATGTCATAGGAATCCCCGGCTTTATCTGCAACCAAATATCCCCTCAGGAAAAAATTGTCATTCCTGATTTCTAATTTATGTTGTTCCTGAAAAAAGCCATTAATATTGTAGCGGTTGGTTCCCTGGTAAATCGTTGAACCTGTACCTACTTTGCCTACATAGGATAATTCAAGACTATTTCCATCTATGGGCCTGTAAAACAAACCCCAATCCGCTTTGATACTTTCAGCATTATAGTTGGTAAGATCTCGTTCATTGTATCCTGTTCTACTTACATCCACTGCCGGAACCAGTGCATTGGCTCCATCGGGAAGTATACCAAGGCCCTCCAGGGTAACCGCTACACTTTTAATATTTGCTGAAACCTCATCTCCGTATACGTTTATTCCATCATAATCCAGATCTGCCCTGGTACGGGTTGGGTCAAACTTATCCACTTCGCTGGTTGCAGCCCAATCTGTTCCTTTCAGGTAGCCAAAGTTGACCTTGGCAGCAAATTTATCCGAAAACTTATATGCTGCCCTTATACCAAAATCGGTATAACTATTGTCCCCGGCAGCTTCCTGAGAGGTAATCCCCTGCTTTACAGAAACACTAATTCCCTGGTAATCAAAAGGACTTTTACTACGCATAAATAGTATTCCATTAAAAGCATTTGCACCATATAATGCGGAAGACGCTCCTGGTAACAATTCAACACTTTGTACATCAGGTTCAATTAAACCAACTAAGTTGCCTATTGGAAAGTTCAGAGCAGGGGTTGAATTATCCATCCCATCCACCAACTGCATAAAACGTGTATTGGCAAAGGTGGCAAAACCACGTGTATTAATCGATTTAAAAGTTAAACTGTTCGTATTTATATCAACTCCTTTTAAATTTTCCAAACCGCCATAAAAATCTGCTGCAGTTGTATTTTTTATTGCCTCTAAGCCCAGGCGTTCTACAGTAACGGGGGATTCAAATATCCGTTCCGGTGTTCTGGAAGCCGAGATCACTACTTCGTCTAAAAACGTTTGTGCCTCGCCAAGGATAACAGAAATGGTCTGATTGTTCGTGGTAACCTCTGCAGTTGCCTCGGAATACCCAATACTCGTTATCCTTAATTGAAAGGGGGGTACTTCAGAAGTTTCCAGAACAAAATTACCATCAAAATCGGAGGTTGTTCCTATGGCTTTCCCAACTATAACAACATTGGCGCCGGGAACGGGTTGTCCATTTTCATCCGCTACATTGCCATTCACGATTGTCTGTGAATAAGCTCCCATACCCAACATCAGTAGGGAAAAAAGAAAGATTCTTCTCATGTTAATTTTGAGTTAAATTAGTATAAGTCCAAGATACAGATTTTTTTAAATTGAAAATATATAAACTAAAAAAACTATCGGTAAATAGTAGTAATTTGGCAATATAAGCCTGCTTTTACTGGTAAATTCATAATTTGAATAAAAAAAGGCAACCATAAATGGTCGCCTTCCTTTAAGGAAATTTTTGTGCCTTAATTCGCTATTCTTCTATTCCACCGTGACCGATTTAGCCAAATTACGAGGTTGATCTACATTACACCCTCTCATAACAGCAATATGATATGATAGTAATTGCAGTGGTATCGTTGTTAATAGCGGGGTGAGACTTTCAATAGTTTCAGGGACCTCGATTACATGGTCTGCCAGTTCTTTTACCTGATCATCACCTTCAGTAACAATAGCAATAATTCTGCCCTTTCGGGATTTTATTTCCTGAATGTTACTAACTACTTTTTCATAATGTCCTTTATTGGTAGCAATCACAATAACCGGCATTTGTTCATCAATAAGAGCAATAGGGCCGTGCTTCATCTCGGCGGCGGGGTATCCCTCCGCATGAATATAACTGATTTCTTTAAGTTTTAATGCTCCCTCCAATGCTACAGGAAAATTATATCCCCTTCCCAGATATAGGCAGTTTTCCGAGTCTTTATATTCATGTGCTATTATTTCAACCAATGGATTAGATTGAAGTGCTATTTCCACTTTCCCCGGGATATTCTCCAGCTCAGAAAGGAATTCAAGGAACCCGGATTCCGAAAATTTACCTTTTTCTTTTGCCAGTTTTAGAGCAATTAGGGTTAATACGGTAATCTGAGTTGTAAATGCTTTTGTTGAAGCAACGCCTATTTCGGGTCCCGCATGGGTATATGCTCCGGCATGAGTCTCCCTTGCTATAGAAGATCCTACAACATTACATACTCCAAATACGTATGCTCCATTCTCTTTGGCTAGTTTAATCGCCGCCAGTGTATCGGCAGTTTCACCGGATTGTGAGATGGCAATAACCACATCTTTTTCCGTAATTACAGGGTTTCTATATCTAAATTCTGAGGCATATTCCACCTCCACAGGTATTCTGGCCAAATCTTCAAAAATATACTCTGCTACTAAACCAGCATGCCATGATGTACCACATGCGACAATAATGATCCTGTCGGCATTGAGAAACTTTTCAAGGTTCTGATCAATTCCGGCCATTCGTATTATTCCCTGGTCTGCAAGTAATCTTCCTCTGTAAGTATCTTTAATGGCGCTTGGTTGCTCATAAATTTCCTTTAACATAAAATGATCATACATCCCCTTTTCAATTTCTTCCAGGTTAAATTGAAGCTCCTGCACTAAAGGATACGCTATTGCATCATTCTTTATTTTTCGAAGTTTAATTTCTTTCCCAAGGCGTACAATGGCCATTTCCTGATCTTCCAGATAAACGGCATTATTGGTAAATTCTATAAACGGTGATGCATCTGAAGCAATAAAAAACTCATCTTCACCAATCCCTATTGCCAATGGGCTGCCTAGTTTGGCAACCACAATTTCATCTGGCTTTTGAACATCAAATACAGCAATCGCATAAGCCCCGACAACCTGATTTAAAGCAATCTGAACGGCCTTACCTAACAAAACCTTTTCTTTTTTCTTTACTTCTTCAATAAGATTTACTAAAACCTCGGTATCCGTTTCCGATTCGAAGGTATAACCTCTCTTGGTTAATTCCTGCTTAATCGATTCATAATTTTCAATAATCCCATTATGAATGATTATTAGGTTTCCAGAATTTGAATAATGAGGATGTGAGTTCACATCATTTGGAATTCCATGAGTCGCCCATCTAGTATGACCAATACCAACATTCCCAATTAGTGGTATGCTGTTCTTTGATCGATCTTTCAGATCTTTAACCTTGCCCTTTGTTTTGGCCAGATTAATCTTGTTTCCATCATATAAGGCAATTCCTGCACTGTCATAACCCCGGTATTCAAGTCTTTGCAGGCCCTTCATAATAATGGGGTAAGCATCCCTATATCCTATATATCCAACTATTCCACACATTTTAATTCTATTAACTGATTAAAAGATGAACAAATTTACAAGAAGAAAATAAAACTTCGCCGTAAATTCGGTTATATAACGATAAAAAACTGTAAGTGGTATTTTGTACGAAAATTAATTAGGCTCCGTGTAGAAAATCTCTAACTTCAGCTGCATATCCTCCTCTTCAGCAGGAACATTACTGCCGAAGAGGACAGTACTTAAAGGTGTTATTGTGGCTGCTACTGGCAAATCTTCTTCACTCATATCCAATACGGCGTTTTTAGAATTAATAGTTGCCAAATCTGCAGTTACTGCCAAGCCGAGAGTAACGTTTGCAGAATCTCTAATAATTATATCATTGATATGATTCGTTATTTTCATTTTATACCTGACCCCTTTGTCATTTTCCTTTTCCAAAGACCCGCCGTAATTTATATTTATTCTATTTCTGACATCAGGATCACTTACTACACTAAGATCATAAATAGGGTTATTCGTCTCGGTGTTAAAAAGATACAATGAAGGTGGTTCATTAATATTCCCGGCCATATCTAATGCCTCTCTATCTACATAAAAAATCAGGTTGGCTTCATTAACAATCCAATTATTGGTTTTGATCTGGTTCAGGATATCTTCTCCGTTATTCTCTTCAAACAATTGAATTTCCGCATAGGCCCCGGAACCTCCTTTGAGGTATATCCTATCTGCATTTTCATTAGTATTCAGATTATTGGCAATCTCCGATGAAAATGGGGCATTTACCAAAGTGTTAACCGCATTTCCAATAATTGTACCAAAGGTTAAATCTCTAGTAATTAGTGATAATTCATAATCTGCTTCCTCTTTGACTATTTCTTCACCCTCCTTTTTATTGTACTCATAAGTTATTGTAATTGTGGCATCCGTAATATCAAGGATAAGAAGAATATCATCAGTAATAGGAGTAGCCGATAAATGCACCCCTCTAAGGAATTCACTAAAGTTGGCCTGACTTAATAATTCTGTGTCTCCTTCTTTATCCAGTATATTATCTTGAAAAAAAGTTGGATCCAGCGCTACCTGAATACCGGGCTGGACTCGCGTGGGCTCATTCAGAGATTCGTCTGCCTCAGTTCCAGGATCATCCTCAGCAGGTACCAAGATTTCCTCATCGGATATAGTTACCTCACCATCGAAAAGTATATCCGAAACAAAATCTGGCGAAAATTCTTGAGTTGAATAGTATTCTTGTGATTCAAGAAATCCCGCATCCGGATCCAAATCTCTTAAGAAATATGTGGATCTCTCAACTTTGAAATTGAAAGGAGCTTCCCGGTTTCCATAAATACTGTCCAGATCAACTTTTCGGGGAAACCTATTTACGACATAATCGGTATCTTCGAAATCTTCTATACCATCTCCGTCGGTATCCACATTAAGCGGATTTGTTCCGAGTATTCTTTCGTCATTATCAGTAAGACCATCTCCATCACTATCACTATTGGGGTCCTCGGGGTCGGCATCAAAAGTGTCTGCAACACCATCGAGATCGCGATCACCGTTTGGGTTTTGAAGAAATGGAATATAAAGTATCACTTCCTTTACAGTTTCATTCTCCTCTATTGCTGTCTCGTCAGGATCGGTTAAAGAATTATCTTCTCTCTGTTGGCTGAATAGACCGAATGCCGGATTACCAACACCTCCCTGCAACCTTAATTGAGAAGTAATACTGGCCTCTGTATTGCCATAAAGCGGATCATTGTATGTTCCTATTTGGTAAATTGGAAGTTTGTTAGTCTCAACCGCATTGATATTTTTATTAAATACAAAAACGTCATATACCGCCTTGTTTGTCTTAAAAGGATCATCTGCAAGAATACCGTCCCCAATTGTCGTAAGGTCTTCATTACACGAAACCGTAGTAAGCATAAGTATCAAACCCGCCATAACAGCGTATACCCATCTAAAAAAAATCTTCATGAGGCTTATTTTAAAACTTCAGTGCTATAAAAATTTGCATACGCTTCTTCAAATTCCTGCAAAGGAACATATGGCAACAGAGGTTTTTGGAGGTTGGCAATATATTTAGTTAAATCTTCTGATATCTCTTCGGAGGCTAAAATAATGGCATCAGAAAAATTTACTGCAACTTTTAACAAATTATTATAGGTGGGAGACTCCAGATGGGAGATACTTTCCTCAGAAATTCCATCAAATAATATCTTATTTTTCATATGAATATCCAGACTGCCATCAAAGCCTTTACTATAAACTGAAGTAACAATTTTGCTATCCGCAAATAAAGGTTCATCTGCGTAATATGTTCTTAAGTACAATGGCAAAAGCGATGCCATCCATCCATGAACATGAATAATATCCGGAGACCAGTTTAATTTTTTAACTGTTTCAACTACGCCTTTGGCGAAGAAAATAGACCTTTCATCATTATCCGGGAATAGTTCCCCATTCTCATCTGTAAATGTGGCTTTACGTTTAAAATATTCCTCATTATCTATAAAATAGACTTGTATTCGCTCGCGGGGAATAGAAGCCACTTTAATAATAAGCGGCATGTCCATATCATTGATAACCAGGTTCATTCCAGATAGCCTTATTACCTCATGCAATTGATGTCTTCGCTCATTGATATTGCCATATCTTGGCATAAATATGCGTATTTGGCCCTTTTTACTATTGACCATCCTTGGCGCTTCGTAAGACATTAAGGAAACTTCATTCTCTGGCAGGTAGGGCACTAATTCAGAAGATACAAACAATATCTTTTTACCATTCATAAAAAAATGTATTTTGTTTATCGGAAAAACGTAGCTGCAAAATTACAAAAATAATGTAGAATAGCAGTAATTATAGTAAGTTTGCTGGCTTTTATAATTTATTATGTTGTTATTCAATAGCAAAAAGGAATTAATAGGTCATTTAGCCGCATTAAAAAATGATGCAATATCTGTTGGTTTGGTTCCTACTATGGGAGCATTGCATAAAGGACATCTATCCCTGGTTAGGAAAGCTATCTCAGAGAATGAAGTTGTTGTTGTCAGTATCTTTGTAAACCCAACGCAATTTGACAATAAAGATGATCTGAAGAAATATCCCGTAACATTGGATTCGGATCTTGAATATTTAAAAAGCATCTCCGAAGAGCTGATTGTTTTTGCACCCGAAGTAACCGAATTATATTCCAATAACATTAGTTCTAAGGATTATAAATTTGATGGATTAGATGCGACGATGGAGGGAAAATTCAGGGCCAATCATTTTTTGGGTGTTGCCACAGTGGTTGAAAAGCTTTTTTTAATTGTGAAACCCCATAAAGCGTATTTTGGTGAGAAAGATTTTCAGCAACTATTAATTATCAAAAAATTAGTTGAAAAAACCAAAATGCCAATTGAAATTATTGGCTGTCCAATTGTCAGAGAACCCAATGGACTTGCCATGAGTTCAAGAAACGAAAGACTATCAAAAGAGTTAAGGGATAACGCTGCTGTAATCTATGAAACACTTTTATCTGCCAAAGATTTATTTGGCATGAAAAGTGCTGATCAAGTAATGAATTGGGTCAAAAATAAATTTGATAAGCTGTCCGAATTCGATTTGGAGTATATAAATATCGCGGAGCAGGAAACTTTGAAACCTGTCAAAAGAAAACAAAAAAAAACAAAATACAGGGCCTTTATAGCTGTTTATGCCAACGGGGTTCGTCTAATAGATAATTTAGCCCTTAATTAATTAACTTTGTGCCATGCAAATAGAAGTAGTCAAATCCAAAATACATCGGGTTCGCGTTACCGGAGCTGACCTTAATTATATAGGAAGTATAACCATAGATGAAGATCTTATGGATGCCGCCAATATTATTCAGGGTGAAAAAGTGCAGATTGTAAATAATAATAATGGTGAGCGACTGGAAACCTATGTTATTCCGGGGCCCAGAGGAACAGGTGAATTAACACTAAACGGTGCTGCTGCAAGAAAAGTGGCCGTCGGTGATATTCTGATTTTAATTACCTATGCCAGAATGGATATTGAAGAAGCCAGGAAATTTAATCCGGCTTTGGTTTTTCCTGATGAAGAAACAAATTTGTTGAAATAGTTTTGAGCAAAAAACTGAAAAAGATCTTAAAAATCATACTCCCAATTGCTTTGGGAGTTTTTTTAATCTGGTATTCATATCGAATAACTTCTGAAGAAGATCGAACACAAATAATCAGGTATATTAAAGAAGCTGACCTTTTTTGGGTTGGTATTTCTGTTCTTATTGGGATTTTTAGCCATATTTCCAGGGCAATACGATGGAATTATCTTCTGGAACCCCTGGGATATGCACCCAAAGTGAGTAATAATGTTTTCATCATCCTGATTGCTTACTTTGCTAATTTGGGCATCCCAAGGTCTGGAGAAGTTTTAAGGGCCACTGCACTTGCAACCTACGAGAATGTTCCTTTCCAAAAAGGTTTTGGGACCATAGTTACGGAAAGAGTAATAGATTTACTGATTTTACTTTTAATAATACTAATAGCTCTTTTTTCGCAAACCGATATAATCCTTGCTTTCTTAAATGAAAAGGGGGTAGGTATCACAACTACCTTAATATTTCTCAGTATCGGTTTTATAGGACTACTGTTGCTTATGGTATTTTTACGGCGTTCAAGTTCCCTGTTTGCCATAAAAATAAGGGACTTTGTTAAAGGTCTTTTAGACGGTGTTCTGAGTATTTTCAAAATGAAACATAAATGGGCTTTTGTCTTGCATACATTTTTTATATGGGGCGCCTATGTTCTAATGTTCTGGGTTATAAAGTTCACCGTCCCGGAAACCATTGCACTCTCTTTTGGCCAACTGCTGGTAGCCTTTGTTGCCGGGGCCTTTGCAATGTCGACGACCAATGGGGGTATTGGACTTTACCCTATAGCTGTTAGCAAATCACTGTCTATTTTTGGTATTTCAGCTGTTTCCGGAAATGCTTTTGGCTGGATTATGTGGATAGCTCAAACTATTATGGTTGTTGTGTTTGGTGCAATATCTTTCCTTCTCTTGCCGTTATTGAACAGGAATAAATAGCCTAAAGCTGTTTTCAAATAATTTGGCATGAAACGTATTTTTTTTCTATGTGCTGCAATTCTTTTCAGTACAGGTGCAGAAGCACAGATAACACAAGAGGTTTTTGAATCGTTTAAACTGCAAGAGAGAAGGGATATAAAATATTATATTCCGGAAGATTATAGCCCGGAGAAAAAATATCCTTTGGTTGTTGTGCTGGATGGAGAATATCTGTTTGATCAGGTAGTTGCAAATTCGAAATTTTACAGTGCTTTTCAGGGGACTCCAGAGACCATTGTTGTTGGGGTATTTCAAAGTCAAAATGATTTGAGATGGGAAGATTGCGCCTTTGAGGAAGCTTCCGGACTTCCCGCAGAAAAGGGTAAACTGTTTTTTGAATTTCTCGGCATGGAACTTATCCCTTACTTTAAGACTACTTACAGTACGGCCCCTTTCAGTATGTTTGTTGGATATGATATTACGGCAAACTTCGGGAACTATTATTTGTTCAAGGAAAAATCCCTGTTTAACGCATTCATCAGCATATCTCCTTACCTGGCACCGGAAATGGAAAACAGAGTTCCCTCCAGACTTAGTGAAATAAATCAGCAAATATTTTATCACTTAATAGTAAGTGGTGAACGAAATGATAGCAGAAATTCGATAATGGAGCTAGACAAAGCCTTAAAAAGTATAGATAAAAAAGGGTTTAATTATAGCTTTGATGAATATCCTGCAGCCAACGAAGTGTCTGTAGCAACTTACGGAATTGGAAAAGCATGGGGAAGCATGTTTGAGATTTTTAAGCCAATTAGTCCGAAAGAATACAAAGAAAATATTCTTACATCGGAAGAACCTGTTTTTAAGTATTTGGAAGACAAATACAATTCGATAGAAGAATTATTTGGTTTTAGAAAAGAAGTTGAGTTAAATGATATTATGGCCATATATGCAGCTAGCAGGAAAAAAGATGATTTTGAATCTTTGAAACCCCTGTCAGAATTGTGTAAACAAGAATTTCCAGGTACAATGCTCGGATTCTATTTTGAAGGTGAATATTATGAAGAATTAGGAGAAGGCAAAAAAGCATTGCGGACTTTTGAAAAAGCTTTTGCGATGGAAGAGATTGACTTTCTGACAAAGGAAATGGCTTTGGAAAAAATGGACGCTTTAAAAGCAGACTTTGGCTTTTAGAACAGTATCACTACAATCCTATTAGTTAAATATCCACGGCTATTTAAACTATCAACTTTCTTTTGATTTTTATGGTAACCACAATATCTTTAGCCCAAACCAGCTTAGGTTCAAATGGCTAAAACAAAAACAGCATTTTTTTGTCAGAATTGTGGCACCCAATATGCCAAATGGGTAGGACAATGTGGCGCCTGTAAGGAGTGGAATACTATCGTGGAAGAAGTAATCCAGAAAGAAAAAGATATTCCCTGGCAAAACTTTAGTGATGCTAAGACTACAAGCTCCAGGCCTGTTTTGGTTGGTCAAATCAATGCTTCCAGAGAATTTAGGCTCGATATTTACGACAAAGAATTTAACCGGGTTTTAGGAGGAGGTTTAGTCCCCGGTTCATTGGTTCTGCTCGGTGGAGAACCCGGAATAGGTAAAAGTACATTGCTGTTGCAAATTGCATTAAAACTCAACTTAAGGACACTTTATGTCTCTGGGGAGGAAAGTCTGAAGCAAATAAAAATGAGGGCAGAGCGGATTCATCCCAATAATGAGACCTGCTACATTCTAACCGAAACTAAAACGCAAAATATCTTTAAACAGATAAATGATATTAAACCTGATATAGTAGTAATTGATTCTATTCAGACCCTCCACTCAGATTATATAGAGTCTTCCGCGGGCAGCATATCCCAGGTTCGTGAATGCACAGCAGAACTTATAAGATTTGCTAAAGAAACAAATACACCAGTAATCTTAATAGGCCATATTACAAAAGACGGAACTATTGCCGGACCTAAGATTTTAGAACATATGGTAGATACAGTCTTACAATTTGAAGGCGACAGGAATTATGTGTATCGAATTTTACGGGCACTTAAAAACAGATTTGGTTCAACCGCTGAGCTGGGCATTTATGAAATGCAGGGAGATGGACTCAGGGAGGTAAATAATCCCTCAGAAGTACTTCTTTCAAAAAGTGATTCAGGACTGAGCGGTACAGCTATTGCTTCGACCATAGAAGGCATGCGGCCGTTGATGATAGAAATTCAGGCTTTGGTTAGTACTGCTGTTTACGGCACTCCACAACGTTCTGCTACCGGGTATAATGCGAAACGGCTCAACATGTTGCTGGCTGTTTTGGAAAAAAGAGCCGGCTTCAGACTTGGTGCAAAAGATGTGTTTTTAAATATTACAGGCGGAATATCTGTAGACGATCCGGCTATTGATCTTGCAGTAGTCGCTGCTATTTTATCAAGTAATTCAGATGTGCCTATTGAAAAAAATGTATGTTTCGCTGCAGAAATAGGCCTTGCGGGAGAAATTAGACCCGTGCAAAGAGTGGAACAAAGAATTCTTGAAGCCGATAAACTCGGGTTTTCAAAGATTTTTGTTTCAAAGAATAATAAAATTGCCCTCAAGAATACAAAAATAAATATTGAATTGGTATCCAAAATTGAGGATGTGGTAAACCAACTCTTTGTCTAGGTGAAACAAAAAAAACTATCTTTTGAGGCAAAAGACTTTTCGAACCAATAAATTAAGGATTTAGAAACCGGATAAATAAATTTAGGGAGACGGATCCGGTATATTATTGTGAATAGATTCAATCTCATTCAGCAGCTCATCCGAGAGGTCAACCTCAATACTGGATATATTTTCTTCAAGTTGTTTCATAGACGTGGCCCCAATAATATTGCTGGTTACAAATGGTCTGGAATTCACGAATGCAAGTGCCATTTTAGTGAGTGAAAGATTATGTTCACGCGCAAGTTCATAATATTCCTGGGTGGCCCGGTTTGCATTGTCGCTACTGTATCGGCTATATGCCGGGAATAGTATAATTCTGGCATTTGCAGGTTTCATGCCTCCCATATACTTGCCGCTTAAAACTCCAAATCCCAAAGGCGAATAGGCCAGGAGGCCAATATTTTCCCGTATCGAAATTTCTGAAAGCCCTACTTCAAACTGGCGGTTTAAAAGATTATATGGATTCTGTATCGTAATCATTCTGGGCAAACCGGAGTGGACTTTACTCTCTTCCAAAAAACGCATGGTTCCCCAGGGGGTTTCATTGGAAAGCCCTACATGTCTTATTTTGCCTTCATTTATTAGATCCCTAAGGGTTTCCAATACCTGATGAATATTATCCTCCCAATGATCGGTAAGATCAGGTTGGTAGCCTCTTTTTCCAAAATAGTTAGTGCTGCGCTCCGGCCAATGTAATTGATATAAATCAATATAATCCGTTTGAAGTCGTTCCAGACTTCCTTCAACCGCTTCGATTATAGATTCCCTCCTAAAACCCGTTGATCTGATAAACCTGGTGAAGTCGGCTTTCCCGGCAATCTTTGTGCCCAGAATAATCTTGTCTCTTTTACCCGTTTTCTTAAACCAGTTGCCAATTATTTTTTCGGTATCAGCATATCTGTCCGGATGGGCAGGGATAGGGTAAAGTTCTGCAGTGTCAAAAAAATTTATTCCCTGATCAACTGCATAATCCATTTGCTGATGTCCTTCCTCTTCCGAATTCTGGCGGCCCCAGGTCATTGTACCCAAACAAATCTTACTGACTTCTATATTCGTGTGAGGTAATTTTTTATATATCATAAGCAAATGCTATCCTTTCTTTGACAAGACAAATTTAATGATTCCGATGTTTACATTTTATTGAGCATAGTTTAATTATTCATGTAATTCAACCAGAATCGGGCAATGATCACTATGTCTTGCTTCCGAAAGTATTACAGAGCGCTTTAGTCTATTCTCAAGGCTACGGCTTACCATACCATAATCCAGACGCCACCCCTTATTGTTATTGCGGGCATTTGCCCTGTAACTCCACCAGGTGTAATTATGTGGCTCTTTGTTAAAAAACCTAAAGCTGTCTATAAATCCGCTATCTATAAAGTTCCCTATCCATTCGCGTTCAACAGGTAAAAAACCTGAAACATTCTTATTCCTAACCGGATCGTGAATATCGATGGCCTCATGGCAAATATTATAATCTCCGCAAATTATAAGATTGGGGTGTTCCAATTTAACTCTATCTATATATGATCGCAGATCTGCCATATATTGCAATTTAAGATCTAAT
>Ga0209536_100003577_pt1 | contig 24869 bp, 20 predicted proteins | sample DeeMarSeWOR28_12_FD_187461 | JGI IMG/M metagenome (GOLD analysis project Ga0209536, IMG submission 187461) | Marine sediment microbial communities from White Oak River estuary, North Carolina - WOR-2-8_12 (SPAdes) (version 2) | ecosystem: Environmental > Aquatic > Marine > Intertidal zone >...
GCGCGCCTCTTCTTCCTTGCGCTTGCGCTCTTCCTCCTCGCGGCGCTTGCGTTCCTCTTCCTCCTTGCGCTTGCGCTCTTCCTCCTCGCGGCGCTTGCGTTCCTCTTCTTCCTTGCGCCTGCGCTCTTCCTCCTCGCGGCGCTTGCGTTCCTCTTCCTCCTTGCGCTTGCGCTCTTCCTCCTCGCGGCGCTTGCGCTCCTCTTCCTCCTTGCGCCTGCGCTCCTCGTCCTCGCGGCGCTTGCGTTCCTCTTCTTCCTTGCGCTTGCGCTCTTCCTCCTCGCGGCGCTTGCGCTCCTCTTCTTCCTTGCGCCGGCTCTCTTCCTCCTTGCGTTTGCGCTCCTCTTCTTCCTTGCGCTTGCGCTCAGTGTCCTGCTGGGCCTGCCGGTCGGCGTCTTCCCGGGACTTGCGTGCCTGTTCCGCCTTCTTCCGCTGGTCCGCCTTTTCGAGAGCCTGCCGCTCAGCCTCGAGGATCTTCGCAAGGTCGCGGGTCGTTTTCTCCATTTCCGCGGCTTGCTGCTTTGCCTTGAGCTCTGCCTGTTGTCTTGTCTTGATCGCAGCGGCCTCTTTGGCTTTACGCTCCGCTTCGATGCGGGCAAGCCTTACAGCTTCTTCGCGTGCCTGTCGGGCAGCCTCGTTTTTCTTTCTCTGCTCGTCCTGCTGCCGCTTGAGTTGCGCATCGGCTTCCGCCTGTTGACGATCGGCCGATTCCCGGGCGCGCATCTCGACTTGCGAGCTTGAATAGACCCGCTTGCCAGGTGACAGTTGGCTAGTGAAATCAAGATCGTCGACGTAGGCAGTGGCCCCCGAAGACGGCCGGGACATGGACGTCGCGCCGGAGAGGCTCGAAAACTCCTTGATGTAGCCGCCTTCTTCGAGGGCTACGATATGTTTGGCGATATCGGCCTCGGACAGCTTTGATTTGGCGACCAGATCGGCTACCGCTGACTTGCCGTCGACCAAAGCCAGCACTCTGGTCAGTACGCGTGACAGCTTGCCCGCCTTGTTCTTGATCTCGAGGACGCCTTTGCCGGTCTTCGAGTAAACGATTTTCTGGTTCATCGCGGTGTTCTGAGTCGTCCCCGAACTTGATAGCGTCCTTGTGACGGCCGGCCCGTCAGCCGGCCTTGGGGCACATGTGCAAACGAGTGGTCTTCTGCAGCGCAAAGACCTTGCAAGCTTCGCGCCAACTCATCGCCAGCTGGCTGACGTGACGCCCATGCCCTCGTCCATACCCAACGGCTTTGCAGAGCCTGCTCGATTTCAGTGACGCCACCCTCGGCCGTCTCCCCGGTCTCGCCGGTTACGGCGACTGTCTTATCCATATAAAACAGTTCGTTATACAGTCCGGCATGGCCAGCGCCATGTTGTGCCTGGTCAATCTAGCAGTCCGTGACTCGCGCCCGTTCTGAACCGGCACGCAGAAGTCCGTGCAACCGGACTGCCCGGCATTAATCCTGCCCTGGACCCGTACCACCCCTCCAGCAGCAACGACCGACCCTCCCGGACATGGAGGAAGCGCCGGGCACGGGCGGCGCTCGCAACTCCGGTCCGATCAACCGCCCGATATGGCTGCAAGCACCTCATCCAGCATCTTCTTGGCGTCGCCGAAGAGCATGCGATTGTTCTCTTTGTAGAACAGCGGATTGTCGATACCCGCATAACCCGACGCCATGCTGCGCTTCATGACGATGCACGTCTTCGCCTTCCATACCTCGAGCACCGGCATGCCCGCAATCGGACTCGCCGGGTCGTCCTGTGCCGCCGGGTTCACGATGTCGTTGGCGCCGATGACTATGGATACATCGGTGTCGGGAAAGTCTTCGTTGATCTCGTCCATCTCCAGCACGATGTCGTAAGGAACCTTCGCCTCGGCAAGCAGCACGTTCATATGCCCGGGCATGCGGCCAGCCACCGGATGAATGCCAAAGCGCACGTTGACACCCCTCTCGCGCAACAGCTTGGTGATTTCGTACACCGCGTGCTGCGCCTGCGCCACCGCCATGCCGTATCCGGGCACGATGATCACGTTCCTGGCGTCGCGCAGCATCTCTGCAGTTTCCACCGCACTGATGGACTGCACCTCGCCGGCTGGCTGCGCGCCGCCACCGGCCGCAGGCGCACCACCGCCAGTGCCGAAGCCGCCGGCGATCACGCTGATGAAGTTACGGTTCATTGCCCTGCACATGATGTAGGACAGGATCGCGCCCGAGGAGCCGACCAGCGCACCGACCACGATCAAAAGGTCATTGCTCAGCATGAAGCCCGTAGCCGCCGCGGCCCATCCCGAGTAGCTGTTGAGCATGGAGACGACCACCGGCATGTCCGCGCCACCAATCGCCATCACCATGTGCACGCCGAACAGCAGCGCGATGACGGTCATCACGATGAGCGGCGTCATGCCCGCCTCGATGCTGTGAGCGTTGAGGAATTCGCGGCCGAACCAGATCACCACCAGCAGGCCGATCAGGTTGAGCCAGTGCCGCGCGGGCAGCAGCAGGGGCTTACCGCTGATCCTGGCGGAGAGTTTGCCGAAAGCGATCACGGAGCCGGAGAAGGTGATGGCGCCGATGAGGATACCGACGTAGATCTCCATCTCGTGGATCGTTTTCTCGGCCGCCGTCGGGAACACGGTCGACGTGTCGACATAGCTCGCGAAGCCGACCAGACAAGCGGCAAGACCCACAAGGCTGTGCATTAACGCGACGAGTTCCGGCATCTGCGTCATCTGCACCTTCTTCGCGGCGACCAGGCCGATGCTGCCGCCGATGACGAGGGCGCCGACGATCCACGCATAGCCGGCCGGCGTGACGCGCGGTCCGAACACGGTGGCCAGCACGGCGATGGTCATGCCGATGATGCCGAACAAGTTGCCGCGACGGGCGGTCTCGGGATGGGAAAGACCGCCGAGGCTGAGGATGAACAGGATAGTGGCAGCGATGTAGGAGACTGTGGCCAGGCTTGAAGTCATGTCCGCCCCCTTACTTGCGGAACATGGCCAGCATGCGCCGCGTCACCGCGAAGCCGCCGAACATGTTGATTGCCGTGAGCGCAAGCGCAAACACCGCCATGCCGAGAATCAGCGTCGACGGGCGATCTGCGCCAGTACCGGTAAGCGGCGGCGCGATCTGGATCAGCGCACCGATGGCGATGATCGACGAAATGGCGTTGGTCACACTCATCAGCGGCGTGTGCAGCGACGGTGTCACATTCCAGATCACCATGTAGCCGATAAAGCAGGCGAGCACGAATACGGTGAAGTGCGCAAGGAAGGACGCGGGCGCGTAAAGACCGACGAGCAGAAACGCCAGCGCACCGAGGCCGAAAACGATTGCCAGCCCCCTGGCGGACATCGGCGCGCCGCCACCGTGGCCATGCCCTTTCGTGGCAGCCGGCGCGGGAGCCGCCGCGCGCGGTTTGGGCGGTGGTGCCGGCATCTTTATCGGCGGCGCCGGCCAGGTGACCTCTCCATCCTTGATGACGGTGAGGCCGCGGATCGCGTCGTCGTCCATGTTGACGGTGATGGCGCCGTCCTTGTTCTTGCACAACTCTTCGGCCACCCGCAACAAATTGTTCGAGTACAGCGTAGAGGACTGCTTGGCCAGCCGGCTGGCAAGGTCGGTGTAGCCGATGATGGTTACACCGTGTTTGACGACGGCCTCGCCCGGTTCGGTCAGCTCGCAGTTGCCGCCCTGCTCGGCGGCCATGTCCACGATCACGCTGCCCGGCTTCATGGACCGAACCATCTCCGCGGTGATGAGCTTCGGTGCAGGTTTGCCGGGAATGAGCGCAGTGGTGATGATGATGTCCGCTTCCCTCGCCTGCCTGGCGTACATCTCGCGCTGCGCTTGCTGGAAGCCCTCGCTCATCACCTTGGCGTAACCGCCGCCGCCGGAACCTTCTTCCTCATAGTCAACCTTGACGAATTCGCCGCCCAGTGATGCGACCTGATCGGCGACTTCGGCGCGTGTGTCGTTGGCACGCACGATGGCTCCCAGATTGGCGGCCGTACCGATCGCTGCCAACCCGGCGACACCGGCACCCGCAATGAACACCGTGGCTGGCGGCACCTTGCCGGCGGCTGTGATCTGGCCATTGAAGAAACGACCGAATGCATTGGCCGCCTCGATCACAGCACGGTAACCGCTGACGCCGGCCATGGAAGTGAGTGCATCCATTTTCTGCGCGCGCGACAACTGACGCGGCAGGCTGTCGATGGCCAGCACGGTGGCCTTCCTGGCCGCCAGCTGCTCCATCAGCCCGGGGTTCTGCGCGGGCCAGACAAAGCCGATGAGCGTACCGCCCTCGCGCATCAGCGCCACTTCCGCGTCATCCGGCGGCCGCACCTTGAACACGATGTCGGCTCCGTCCCACAGCGCGGCGGCGTCGGCAACCACTTCCGCCCCGGCTGCGCGATAGGCGTCATCGCTGATACTGGCAGCATCACCGGCGCCGGACTGGACTTTTACCTGAAAACCAAGCTTGATGAGCTTTTCAACAACTTCGGGCACTGTAGCGACGCGTTTCTCGCCTGCCGCCGTTTCCTTCGGTACGCCTATTATTTGTGGCATGAGTTTCCTTGTTCTGAATTTGGCATGTGCGTCGGACACCGGCGCTATCGGGATCGTCCACTGGCGTGCCGCAACGCCAACAAACACAGGGCCGCGGAATCGAGACGGATTATACGAAAAACACCGCGCTGCACCAGTCGATGACCGAATTCACGGTCCTTATATAATTCAGGTTAGATAATGTCACAAATCCACGTACTTCCCGACCTTCTGATCAGCCAGATCGCGGCTGGCGAAGTCGTCGAGCGCCCGGCATCGGCACTCAAGGAGTTGCTCGAGAACAGTCTCGATGCCGGCGCGGACGACATTTCGGTGCAACTCAATGACGGTGGAATCAAACAGATTCGCGTTGCTGACAACGGCCGGGGAATACCCGCCGAAGAACTGAAACTGGCTCTGCAACGCCATGCTACCAGCAAGATCGATAGCCTGAATGACCTCGAAGCGGTGACCAGTCTTGGTTTTCGCGGCGAAGCGCTGGCCTCGATTGCAGCGGTATCGCACCTGAATCTGGTCAGCCGCGCCGCAGGCAGTGAGCACGGCTGGAGGACCGAGTCCGAGGCCGGGCGGGTGTCCGAACCCGAGCCGGCCTCCCTGGCGAGCGGCAGCGTCGTCGAAGTGCACAACCTTTACTTCAACACGCCCGCGCGCCGTAAATTCCTGCGCACGCCCGCCACCGAGTTCGGGCATGCCGAAGAGGCGTTCAAGCGCATCGCATTGTCGCGCCCGGACGTAGCCATGAGCCTCACGCATAACGGGCGGGTGAAATGGCGCCTGCGCGCGTCTTCGCCGGGTGCGCGCATACGCGAACTGCTGGGAGACGGCTTCGACGAGTCCGCCCTGCCCGTCGATACCGGCCCGGGTGCCTTCCGCTTGCATGGATCGATTGCGCAACCCGCTCACGCGCGTGCCTCGCGCGATGCACAATACATGTTTGTCAACGGCCGGTTCGTGCGTGACCGCGTTCTTGCCCATGCAATACGCGAGGCTTACCAGGACGTGCTGCATCACAACCGCCACGCGGCTTTCGTACTGTTTCTGGAACTCGATCCGCGGCTGGTCGACGTGAACGTGCATCCGAGCAAGACTGAAGTGCGTTTCCGGGAATCGCGCGCCATCCACCAGTTCGTGTTCCACGCGCTCGAAAAATCGCTTGCGGCAACCAGGCCGCAGCTACCGGAGCCAGGCCATTCCGCCGGACAAACGGACCGTTCGAGTCAATGGATTTCGCAAAGACCCGGACTATCTGGCACGGGCGGGAATTTCGATGCCCCGGGCGCGGCAAGGCCGGCGACGCTGGCGCACGCGACCGGCGCGCCCGCTTCCGGACAGGCACCGATGCGTTTACACGCGGCCGAGGCCGGACGTTTCTATTCCCTACTGTTCGCCGACCACACACGGCAGGCGCCGGCCGAACGAGCTGCAGCGGCGCTGCCGAACAACGAAGATCACCCGCTGGGCTTTGCCCTGGGGCAGCTCTCCGGCATTTACATCCTCGCGCAGAACCGGTCCGGCCTGATCGTCGTCGACATGCACGCGGCACACGAACGCATTGTCTATGAGTCTCTGAAAACGGCGCTGGACGCAGACCGCATCCCGACGCAAACCCTGCTCATTCCGGCGACCATGACAGCTACCGAGCTGGAGGTTGCCACGGTCGAGGAGAACCATGAACTGCTCGCCACTCTCGGATTCGAAATGGCGGTCATCGCACCCAATGCGATTGCCGTGCGAGCCGTACCTTCGATGCTGAGCAGCGCCGATGCGGCACAACTGGCCCACGAGACACTGCAGGAGATTGCCGAGTTCGGTGCGGGACGCGTGCTCACCGAGCGGCGTAACGAAATGCTGGCGACGATGGCCTGCCACGCCGCGGTCAGGGCCAACCGCCAGCTGACGATCGCGGAAATGAACGCGCTGCTTCGCGACATGGAGACGACCGAGCGCTCCGGGCAGTGCAATCACGGCCGGCCGACCTGGTTCCAGATCACGCTCGCCGAGCTCGACCGGATGTTCATGCGTGGGCAATAGGCCGCCCCGACTGCTGGAACGAACTTCGACGCCCGCAGCGTCTTCAGAAAGACAGTTGCTACCCGGATAGCCCGCTGCGAGGGAATCCTGGCGCATGATGAAGACTACGCAAACTTCACCCGACTACAGCTGCGCAACGGACTTGCCGGATGCGATCGTGCTGATGGGACCGACGGCGAGCGGCAAGAGCGCCGTCGCGCTCGAACTCGCCCGGCGGCTGCCGGTTGAAATCGTCAGTGTCGATTCGGCCCAGGTCTACCGGCGCATGAACATCGGCACGGCAAAACCGGACATCACAACGCGTCTTCGCTATCCGCATCACCTTGTCGACGTGATCGATCCAACCGGTTCGTATTCGGCCGCCCGGTTCCGCGATGACGCCATGTCCGTGATGGAAGACATCGTCGAGCGCGGCCGCATTCCGTTGCTGGTCGGGGGCACCATGCTCTATTTCAAGGCCCTGCGCGAGGGGCTGAGCGATCTGCCTGCCGCAGACGAGGCGACGCGCCACGTGATCGACACCATGGCGCGTGAAGCAGGCTGGCCGGCCCTGCATGCGGAACTGACGCGTATCGACCCGCAAACCGCGGCGCGCATTGATGCGAACGACGTGCAACGCATCCAGCGCGCGCTGGAGGTGCACTACCTGACCGGCAAGACCATGTCCGAGCTGATTGCCCGGGGCACGCCGCAAACGCTGCCCTACCGGCTGCATGAAGTCGCGCTGCTGCCGTCCGAGCGCTCTGAATTGCATGTGCGCATCGAAAGCCGGTTCGAGGAAATGCTCGAGCTCGGACTGATCGCCGAGGTTCGCGAACTACGACAGGACTATGAGGTGAGTGAAGATATGCCGTCGATGCGCTGCGTCGGTTATCGTCAGGTATGGCAGTACCTGGATGGGGTATACGGGCTGGCGACCTTGCGCGAGAAAGCGGTTGCCGCGACACGGCAGCTCGCAAAAAGACAACTGACGTGGCTGCGCGCGATGGACGGGCTGCTGGAATTTGACTGCCTGGACCAAGAACTGCCACAGCGCGTTGGCGAATGCCTTGAAAAAAGATTGGCGCAGCGCAGTTGAGCGAGTGTTCAGTCCTTGTTATCGATACGGATTTTCTCGACCCGGGCGCTGGCATGTCCGCGCGCCAGGGTGAGATCGACCGGCGCACCGATCTCGAGTTCGTCCGCATCACGCACGATGACACCATCGCCGCGCGTCACGATACTGTATCCGCGGGACAGAACCGCCTGCGGATTGAGGTGCCCGAGATGGGCGGCCAGCGCCTCCAGGCGCTGGCGCCGCATTTCGAAGTGACCGCGGCCGGCGTTGCTCAGGCGCGACGCGAAATCCCGATAGCGCGCACGCAAACCGGTGAGGTCGGGGCGGCTGGACACCAGTTCCGAGCGCAGCACACTCAGTCGCAATAGCAGCGTCTGGGCCTGGCTACGCTGCGCCTGACGCAAGCGAGCGCCGAGCTGGGAAAGCTGGTCGATGCGCATGCCGATGCGCTCGCCCGGATGCACCAGCCGTTTGCCAAGATAGTCGACACGCTGCATCCGGTCCTCGACCTGCCGCCGAGCAGCCAGCGCCAGCGAGCTTGCGATTTCCCCGAGCTGTTCTGCCAGTTCCTGCCGGTCCGGCGTCGCAATGGCCGCCGCCGCGGTCGGCGTCGGCGCGCGGACGTCGGCAACAAAATCGACCAGCGTGAAGTCCGTCTCGTGGCCAACCCCGCAAACCACCGGGATCGAACACTCCGAAACCGCCCGTACCAAGGCCTCGGAATTGAATTCCCACAGGTCTTCCATGCTCCCGCCGCCACGGCACACGATCAGAACATCGACTTCCGCTCGCGCCGACGCGGTGCGTACCGCCTGCGCGAGCTTGTCGCCGGCGCCTTCGCCCTGCACCGGCGCCGGGTAGAGCACAACCGGAACGGACGGCATGCGCCGGCGCAGGGTGATCAGGACATCGCGCAACGCGGCGGCGGCCGGCGAGGTCACAATACCAACCGACCGCGCAAACGCGGGCACAGCACGCTTGCGATCCGCATCGAACAACCCCTCGGCCGCGAGTTTCTTGCGCAAGCGCTCGAAGGCCTCGTACAAGGCGCCCAGCCCGGCCGGGCGCATTGTTTCAACACCGAGTTGAAATTCGCCCCGCGCCTCGTAAACCGTTGGCAGTGCGCACACTTCTACCTGGGAACCATTCTTCGGCTCGAACTCGAGCCGTGCCGCTTTATGCCGGAATAACACGCATCGCACCTGGGCACGTTCGTCCTTGAGCGAAAAATAACAGTGCCCGGAAGCGGCGCGGATGAAGTTGGATATTTCGCCCGACACCCAGAGCAATGGCAAGCCACCTTCAACGAGTTGGCGAACGCGCCGATTCAATTCACTGACGCTGATCACGGGGGTCTGACGAGAAATTTCGTTCACCGGATTCATTTTACGTTGCTCAATCGCACACTGGAGCGAAGCACCTGACGCGAAACGAAAAAAATTCGGAGCCGGAATTCGCAAACCGGTCTTGACAGCCGCAAAAAAATCTCATCAAAAACATCCACAAGTGTCATTGGGTTGTCATACATCTGGCTGGCAAACCGCACGGTTACTGGGGGCGGTCGATAACCTGATGTTTTTTCAGGTTAAGTTTGTTGATCAAAAAAGCGACGCTAGCAAGAAAATGCTGTTGTGCGGGGAACTTAGCCTGGTTCCTGACAAACTACCCACAAACTTATCCACAGGATCTGTGGACACAAATCGACCGATTGAACAACGACCTCGTTCGATGTCAACCGGAGTTTAACCAACGGACACTCGCTTGCCGCTCATGTTGCGGCAGTTTAAAGTTCGCCCTTCCTCAAAACAGCGTCGGAGCATTGCGTGATCGATATCATTCAGGCCGCCGGGTGGCCGATCTGGCCGATTATCTTGTGTTCGATCATTGCCATTGCGATTATCGGCGAGCGTTTCTACTCCCTGCGGCAATCACTGGTGGCGCCTCGCGACCTGTTAGCCCGCGTCGTGCAGGAATACCGTAAATCGGGCGTCACCGCCGATATGCTCACCCGCATCGCACAAACCTCGCAGCTTGGAAAAGTCCTGGCCGCCGGGTTGAAGAACGTCAAGAGCTCGCGCGAAGTCATGAAGGAGTCGATCGAAGAAGCGGGGCTCGCCGTTGCCCACGATCTCGACCGGTTCCTGACCACGCTTGGCACGATCGCCACGATGTCGCCGCTGCTGGGGCTGCTCGGCACCATCATCGGGATGATCGAAATCTTCGGCGCCTCGACGCCCACCGGCATCACCGACCCTGCCCAACTCGCCCACGGCATCTCGATCGCGCTGTACAACGCCGCGTTCGGCATCATCGTCGCGGTCCCGGCGCTGGTTTTCTACCGCCACTTCCGGGCGCGCGCCGATTCGCTCGTCGTTGAAATGGAGCTCCAGGCGGTCAAGCTGGTCGAAGTCATCCACGGCGAACGCACGGTTTGATGGAAGCCGGCGCATGAATTTCCGACGCGGCTCGTTCCGGGAAGAACCGGAAATCAACCTGGTGCCTTTCATAGACATCCTGATTGTCATCGTGATTTTTCTGGCGGTCACCACGACTTATTCCAAGTATGCGGAGCTGAAGATCAATCTTCCGGTCGCCGACGCCAACCAGGCCGAGCAGCTTCCCGACAAGATCGACGTCGCGGTTGCCAGCAACGGCCAGTACATGATCAACAATGACAGGGTGATCTTCACCGACGCTTCCGCCTTCGCCGTAGAGTTGCAGCGCGCCAGCGGCGGCAATCCGGACCCGGTAATCGTAATCAATGCCGATGCGAACGCGACACACCAGTCTGTCATCAGCGTCATGGAAGCGGCGCGGCTCGCCGGTTTTGGTCGAATTACCTTCACCACCCAGCAAGCACAATAGCATCGAGCTGAACGAGTCCGGGCCGAATCCCGCGCCCGGAGGCATGTCTTGCCCGCGACCCGGGTTTTCGAGCCGGCCGCTGCAGTGCTTTCCACCCCCCTGTTAAGCTACGCGTCTGACCGGCTTCCGGATCGAGAACGTGCATCCGTTGGAAAAACACTGGCAGCACCTGACGATGGTATCGATCGCATTGCTTCCGTTGTCGGGGCTGTTTTGCGTGCTGGCATGGCTGCGCCGCGCCGGCTACCGCACCGGCCTGCTTCGCAAAGTACGCGTTGCGGTTCCCGTCGTCGTCGTCGGCAACCTCAGTGTCGGCGGTACCGGCAAGACTCCGGTCGTCATCTGGCTGGCCAGGTCATTGCGGGCCTCAGGCTATACGCCCGGCGTGATCAGCCGCGGCTACGGCGGAAGCGGGCAACTGTGTGCCGTCGATGATAAGTCTTCGCCGCAACTGGCCGGTGACGAACCGGTCCTGATTGCCCGCCTGGCCCGCTGCCCGGTCTGGGTGGGGCGCGACCGGGCCGCCGCGGCCGCCCGGCTGCTCGCCTGCAACCCGGAAGTCAACGTGGTGATTTCGGACGACGGACTGCAGCACTATCGTCTCGAGCGAGACTGCGAGCTCGCCGTGATCAGCGCCCGGCAACGATTCGGCAACGGACTGCTGCTGCCGGCCGGGCCGTTGCGCGAAAGCCCGAACAGGCTTCGTTCAGTGGACGCCGTCATCGTCAATGGCGAAGGGCTGGCGCAGATGCCGCCAAACGGTTACCGGATGCAATTGGAAGGGCATGAGTTCCACAATCTGGTCAACGCGCAAAGATTCGCATCACCCCGTGATTTCGATGGAATGCGATTGCACGCAGTCGCGGGCATCGGCGACCCGGAACGTTTTTTCTTGCACCTGCGCGGCCTGGGCCTGTCGTTCGAAGCGCATGCGTTCCCGGATCACCACGCGTTTTCTCCGGCTGACCTGGCCTTCCCCGGATGTGACGCAGTGCTCATGACGCAGAAGGATGCGATAAAATGCGCAGCCATCGCACGTGAAAACTGGTGGGCGCTGCCTGTCGCAGCGCACATCGACGGCGCGCTGCTCGATCTCGTCAAACGAAAGATTGGTTCTGCCCGTGGACTCTAAACTTCTCGACGTTCTGGTTTGCCCCTTGTGCAAGGGCCCGCTGGTCTACCACAAGACCGAGGCTGAACTGATTTGCCGGCCGTGCCGTCTCGCGTATGCGATTCGAGACGACATTCCGGTAATGCTCGAGGAAGAAGCGCGCAAGCTGCCCGCAGAAGAGGAAGTCTGACCGCACCCGCGGTCTGCGACACGGCGCCGTAAGTAAATATCATGACTCCCCGCACCACGCGCCAGAAACCTAGATGACGTCATTCGTAGTCGTCATTCCGGCACGCTTCGCATCGACCCGTTTCCCCGGCAAACCCCTGGCCGAACTCCACGGCAAGCCAATCGTGGCGCACGTCATCGATCGCGCACGCGAGTCCGGTGCCGATGAAGTCGTTGTTGCCACCGACGATCGGCGAATTGCCGAAGCCGCCTCGGCCTGCGGCTGCTCTGTAGCAATGACCCGGGCCAGTCACGCCACCGGAACGGACAGGATCGCCGAGGTCGTGGCGCAGCGCGGCTGGGACGATGACTTCCTTGTTGTCAACGCCCAGGGAGACGAGCCCCTGCTGCCGCCGGCGCTGATTCGCGACGTCGCAAGCACCCTCGAGGCCCATCCGGAGGCAGCCATCGCCACTGCCTGTCACCCTATCGCTGACGTGGCGGAATTCCTCGACAGCAACGCGGTAAAAGTGGTTTTCGACAACCACGGTTATGCGCTGTACTTTTCGCGCGCACCGATTCCCTGGCCGCGCGACCAGTTCGCGGGTGACAGATCGCGTTTGCCGGAGAATCTGCCAGCCCATCGGCATATCGGCATTTACGCCTACCGTTGCAGTTTCCTGCGCGAGTATTCGCGGCTCGAGCCGGCAGCAATCGAGCGCTTCGAATCGCTCGAACAACTGCGTGCCCTGGCAAACGGCTATCGCATCGCCGTCAGCGTCACCGCAGATGCGCCACCCCCCGGAATCGACACGCCGGAAGACCTGGATCGAGCGCGCGGCAGGTCCGCGCCGCTATAATCGCAACCTCAGAATCTCACACGCAGCGCGCATGCATCCCGATCGCGAAACAAAAACAGGAAGAAGATCATGAAACTGATATTGCTCGGACCACCGGGTGCAGGAAAGGGCACCCAGGCCGCATACATCATCGACAAGTACGGCATCCCGCAGATCTCCACGGGCGACATGCTGCGCGCCGCAGTCAAGGCCGGCACTGCCCTCGGGCTCGAGGCAAAAAAATTCATGGATGCCGGCGGGCTGGTTCCGGACGAGGTCATCATCGGCCTGGTGAAGGAGCGCATCAAACAACCCGATTGCACCAAGGGATTCCTGTTCGACGGCTTTCCGCGCACCATTCCGCAGGCGGACGCGATGAAGAACGCCGGCGTCGATCTCGATTACGTCGTCGAAATCGATGTCGATGACGCCGAAATCGTCAAACGTTTGTCAGGGCGGCGGGTGCATCCGGCTTCCGGTCGCACTTACCATGTTGATTTCAACCCGCCGAAAACGCCCGGCAAGGATGATGTTACCGGTGAAGCGCTGGTTCAACGCGAGGACGACAAGGAGGAAACAATAATCAAGCGCCTCGAGGTTTACCACTCGCAGACACGGCAACTCGTTGACTATTATTCGAAGTGGGCCGACAGCGGCACGCCAGGCGCACCCAGGTACGCTCGCGTCGAAGGCGTTGGATCGCTCGAGTCCATCCGCGACCGGATTTTCGAAGCGCTTGCGTAGGCGGCGCGTTGGCCAGGTTACGAACCGCAGTGACACCACACTTCAAGGAATAACGATGGCAGTCAAGAACGCGTTTTATGCCCAGTCCGGCGGTGTCACCGCTGTTATCAACGCTTCCGCCGCGGGTGTCATCGAAACCGCGCGCAAGCACAAGAACCGGATCGGCAAGGTCTACGCGGGCCGTAACGGAATCATCGGCGCGCTGACAGAAGACCTCATTGACACGAGCAAGGAATCGGCCACTGCAATAGCGGCGCTCAGGCACACGCCGGCGGGCGCTTTCGGCTCCTGCCGCTACAAACTGAAGAGCCTCGAGCAGGACCGCGCGCAATACGAGCGACTCATCGAAGTGTTTCGAGCACACGACATCGGCTATTTCTTCTACAACGGCGGCGGTGACTCGGCAGATACCTGCCTCAAGGTGTCGCAGATTTCCGAGTCGCTCGGTTTCCCGATTCAGGCGATTCATGTGCCCAAGACCGTGGACAACGACCTGCCCATCACCGACTGCTGCCCGGGGTTCGGCTCGGTTGCCAAATACGTTGCCGTCTCCACGCGCGAAGCGAGTCTCGACGTGGAATCGATGGCCAAGACGTCGACCAAGGTTTTCGTTCTCGAAGTGATGGGACGCCATGCCGGCTGGATTGCCGCCGCCGGCGCATTGGCCGCGGAACAGGAAGGCAAGCTTCCCATCGTCATCCTGTTTCCGGAAATCGTCTTCGACCGCAAGAAATTCACCGCGCGCGTCGCGGCGATGGTAAAGAAATTCGGTTATTGCTCTGTCGTCGTGTCGGAGGGCGTGAAGGGGCCCGATGGGCGATTTCTCTCCGATCAGGGACTGCGCGATGCGTTCGGCCACGCGCAACTGGGTGGCGTGGCACCGGTTGTCGCCAATATTGTCAAGGAAGACCTTGGCCTGAAGTACCACTGGAGCGTCGCCGATTACCTCCAGCGTGCCGCACGCCACATTGCCTCCAAGACCGACGTCGACCAGGCTTACGCAGTCGGCAAGGCTGCCGTCGAGATGGCATTGAAGGGACACAATGCCGTCATGCCCAGCATCGAGCGCAAGTCCGACAAGCCTTACCGCTGGTCGATCGGCATGGCGGACCTGCGCAAGGTGGCCAATGTCGAGAAAAAAATGCCGGCTGGCTTCATCAGCCGCGATGGCTTCGGGATTACCGCGCGCTGCCGCCAGTACCTGTCACCGCTGATCAAGGGCGAGGCATACCCGCCCTATCGCAATGGCCTTCCGCAATATGTCACGCTTAAAAAAGTGGCAGTCCCCAAAAAACTGGGCAAGAAATTCAAAATTTGAAGTTGGGCGGTTAAGCCTCTCAATTTCCGGGCAAATTTCGGGTACAATCGCGCGCTGTCTTGCCGCCGCGCCCTCCTGCCGGGCATGCCGGCGGAATTTCGCATATCGGGTCAAGGGCCGGCCCATCTCGGCCTTTCAATAACTTAGGGGGGACTTCATGTCTTCAGGACTGATTATCGCGTTGGTTTGCGCGATTATCGCCATTGTCTACGGGGTGGTTTCTATTCTGTGGATCCTCGGTAGGCCTGCGGGCAATGCCCGCATGCAGGAAATCGCAGCGGCGATCCAGCAGGGCGCGCAGGCTTATCTGAATCGCCAGTACACGACGATTTCGATTGTCGGCGTAGTGCTGTTTATTCTCCTGGGGGTCGTGCTCGACTGGCTGACGGCGTTCGGCTTCATCGTCGGCGCCGCCCTTTCCGGCGCCGCGGGCTACATCGGCATGTTCATTTCGGTACGCGCCAACGTGCGCACCGCCGAGGCTGCCAACAACGGCATTAACGCCGCACTGAACGTGGCGTTTCGCGGCGGCGCCATTACCGGCATGCTGGTCGTCGGTCTCGGCTTGCTCGGAGTGGCGGGATATTTCGCGATTGCATCCAACTTCACCGATACCGGTGGTGCGTTGCACGCGCTGGTCGGCCTCGCATTCGGCGGCTCTCTGATTTCGATTTTTGCACGACTCGGTGGCGGCATCTTCACCAAGGGCGCAGACGTCGGTGCCGACCTGGTCGGCAAGGTCGAGGCGGGCATCCCGGAAGACGATCCACGCAATCCGGCCGTGATTGCGGACAACGTCGGTGACAACGTCGGCGACTGCGCCGGCATGGCAGCCGACCTGTTTGAAACCTACGCGGTCACCATTGTCGCCACCATGCTTCTTGGCGGTCTGATGATGCAACACCTCGGTTCGGCCGCCATCATCTACCCGCTGGTACTCGGCGGTGCGTCCATCATCGCCTCCATTATCGGCACCTTCTTCGTCAAGACGACCGAGGGCGGCAACATCATGAACGCGCTCTACAAAGGAGTGATCGTCTCAGGCGTTGTTGCCGCAATCGCGTTCTTCTTCATCAGCAAACAGATGATGGGCGAGGATGCGATGCCCTTGTTCTACGCGTCCCTCGTCGGACTGGTACTGACCGGACTGATGGTCGTGATCACCGAGTACTACACCTCGACCGAATACAGCCCCGTCAAGCACGTGGCATCGGCTTCGGAAACCGGCCACGCTACCAACATCATCGCCGGTCTCGGTGTATCGATGAAATCAACCGCATTGCCGGTGCTGGCCGTGTGTGCCGCAATCTGGGCGTCGTACGAACTGGCTGGTCTGTACGGCATTGCCATCGCCGCGACGGCAATGCTGTCGATGACGGGGATGGTCGTCGCCCTCGACGCTTACGGGCCGATTACCGATAACGCCGGCGGCATCGCCGAAATGGCGGAACTGCCGTCGAAGATTCGCGATATCACCGACCCGCTCGATGCAGTCGGCAACACGACCAAGGCAGTCACCAAGGGATATGCGATCGGCTCTGCCGGACTTGCAGCACTGGTGCTGTTCGCCGACTACACGCACAACCTCGAAGCGGCCGGGAAGCTCGAAGCGTTCTCGCTGTCCGATCCGGCGGTCATCATCGGACTGTTCATCGGCGGTCTCGTACCTTACCTGTTCGGCGCAATGGCGATGGAAGCCGTTGGCCGCGCGGCGGGCTCTGTCGTCAACGAGGTTCGTCGCCAGTTCCGCGAGATTCCGGGCATCATGGAAGGCACCGGAAAGCCCGACTATTCGCGTGCTGTCGACATGCTGACCAAGGCGGCCATCAAGGAAATGATGATTCCGTCCCTGCTGCCGATTCTGGTACCGATCGTGGTCGCCTTCGGCATGAACTGGCTGATGGGTCCAGGAGCCGGCGTCAAGGCACTCGGCGGGCTGCTGATCGGTACCATCGTGACGGGCCTGTTCGTCGCCATCTCGATGACTACGGGTGGCGGTGCCTGGGACAACGCTAAGAAGTACATCGAGGACGGCAATTTCGGCGGCAAGGGTTCGGAGGCACACAAGGCAGCCGTGACCGGCGACACCGTCGGAGATCCCTACAAGGATACTGCCGGCCCGGCCGTCAACCCGCTGATCAAGATCATCAACATCGTCGCGCTCTTGCTGGTGCCTCTGCTGTAACTTCCAGCCGCGATAAACGAAAAACGGCCCCTCACGGGGCCGTTTTTTTTACGCCGCTATTCTTGCGCCCGGCATCGCCGCGATCGGCGCGAACCCGATGTCACGTGTCACTGGGCTTTGCCCGCAATCCAGCCGTCAATACAAAACGCATTGCCTGTTCGCGTGACATGGCAATCGGCGTTATCTGGCTGCGCGGCATGAATACCGTATAACCGCCGATCTGGTAACTCATCGGCAGATAGACTGCAACCTCCCCTTCCTTCGCGACGCCATCCGGGAGATCCGAGAAGTGATCGCGTGTCACAAACCCCATCAGCCGCATGTCACTACCGGGTAGCCGCACCGTAACCACCTGGAGCGCGACCTGATCGTCCTGGCCTGCAAACAGTCCGAAGAAATCGCGCAATGCCGCGTAAATCGTCTTGATCAGCGGCAATTGCAACAGCAGTTTCTCGGTAAACTGGAACAGCCGCCGCACGATGTATGCGCGCATCAGGATGCCGACGGCAAAGATCACCGCCATGCCAACGACCAGCCCCATGCCGGCCCGGTAAAAACCTTCCGGGATCAACCACTGCAAGGGCTTTCCGAGAAATGACTCGGCTGTGGTGAACAGCCAGATCAACAGGTAGACGGTTGCCAGCACCGGCAACACCGTCAGCACGCCCGTGAGAAAGATCCTGCCCAGGTACTTCATCCGTCCTCTCCGCCGTATTCAATCGCTGCGACTTTAACAGACAAGGTTGCCGGTCGGCCGAGGCGCCACATCCGTCGAGGCAACAGAACGTCTCGCGTGACGCCCGCACTCATGGCGTGCAGGGAAAGATGCTCGACAAGGCGCTGAACAACAGCAGATGGGCTCGCTGGATGAGCCGCTCGGGGTGGCCTTCGAGATAGGTTACCAGGCCCGGCAAGACGTCCTGGTATCGAAGCCCCTGCGGTGGACAGAAGTACATATCCTCACCGCTGCGCCATGATTTCCAGCCCTGTCCCCAGATAAACCCTTCGACAAATCCGATACAAAGGGCTGCGTCCACCCGTGCGCCGGTGTCAGAGCGCCTGCCGTCGGCCACTTCCTCGGCGGCGCGGCAGGCTTCCAGCAATCGCAGGCCATCCTCCCGGGCGAGACCATCGCCCGCCGCAGCCGATCCGTCCGCCGCCAGCATCAGGGCAAAAAGAAGCAACAATTTTCGGAACAAGGGCATGATTTCACCAGAATTTTCCTGGAACACCGGCGCTCGACACACAAGGCTCTGATGGGAACTGGACGCATGAAATTTGCTTTAAACTGCTAACCGCAGGTGTAAAGTAACCGAATAACAGCGGACTGAAATGAAAAGGGGGCTGAAATGAGCGTACTGGACGCTTTTCTGATCGGTGGTGTCGTTCTGCTGATTATCCTGATCGTTGTAAAGAAAAAAACAGGCTGAAACGCCGACCAGTTTCAGCAGGTCTCGCCCGCGGCATCGCGAGCACCACGGTGCGCCATGAGCTTGACCACCTCATCCGCGTGCGGCAGCGGGTCGATTGCACCGAAACCGGTGCAGGTCAGGGCAGCCGCTGCGCAGGCATACGTAACAGCGGCATCCAAACTGTCGCCAACGCCAAGCCGAGCCATCAATGACCCGGCAAAGCAGTCCCCGGCGCCAGTCGCGTCGACTGCATTGACCTTGAAACCGCTGACGGTTTTTCTCACCGTGCCGTCAGTGTAAACAGCCCCTCCGGGCCCGAGCTTGAGGATCGCGACGCGAGCACCGGCCGCCATACACCAATCGAGCATCAGTTCGGGTTCCGCAAGCCCGGTCAGGGACGCGGCGTCTTCGAGTGACAACAACAAGAAATCGGTTAGCGGAATGGTTGATCCGATGACGTCGCGAGCCTCATCGACCGGCCACAGCGCCGGGCGGAAATTGGCGTCGAACACCACCTTCGCGCCCGCGCGCCGCGCGATGTCGATCGCGGCGAAGACGGCCTCACGCGCACTGGTGCTGATTGCCTCGGTGATGCCCGAGGTATAGAAAAATCGCGTGTTCTGCAGCATCTCGGCGGGCAAATCATCAACGCAGAACCGGCTCGCCGCCGAGTTCTTTCGCAGGTAACTGAATGTGTGTCCGTGCTGGCCGTGAGAGATGAAATAGACCGCGGTATGCGCTTGCGGGTCGGAACGCACCTCAGACGCATCGATGCCCTCGATTTCCCACAGGCGAAACATCTGCCGCGCGAACTCGTCGTCACCGACACGGCAAATATAGGCGACGCGCGCGCCCTGACGCGCGGCCGCGATGGCGCAATTCATCGTATCGCCGCCGAAACCTTGCAGATACTCGCGCGCCTTGCCGGGAACCTGGCTGAATTCATACATCGGTTCACCGAAAGAAACGACATCAAAGCGTGTGCCCGTTTCATTGGCGCCCTTGGCCGGCCCGCGCGAGTCAGGCCGCTTGCGGCTTGCCGTCATTGCACCACGCCGGCTTGTTTGAGGTAGCGCCTTGCAAGCGAGGTCGCACGCGCCTGGTCGCTGTCTTGCAGCGCCTGACGGTCGATGATGCTGTTGCCGACGCCCACCAGCTTCGCGCCAGCTTCGAAATACGCGTGCATGTTATCGGCGTTGACTCCGCCGGTCGGGCAGAATGTCGTGTCCGGAAACACCGCATGCAATGCGGCCAGATGGGACGGTCCGCCGGTGGCCGCAGGAAACAGCTTGACGATATCGCTGCCCTGCTCGAGCGCTGCGAGCACTTCCGATGGCGTAAAAGCGCCCAGCAATGCCGCGCATCCGGCGTCATGGGCCAGCTTCGCCACGCCTGCTGCGACGCACGGCGATACCAGGTAATCCGCTCCCGCGGCGATACATTCGCCGGCCTGCCGGGCATTGAGCACGGTCCCTGCGCCTATCATGAACGACTCCGGCACCCGTGATCGCAGCTCTGCTATCAACGCGATGGCATCCGGCGTGGTCAGGGTGATTTCAACGGTCGCGAACCCGGCTTCCAGAAGACAGTCGATTGCGAAGCGCGCCTGCGCGGCATTCTCGAATCGCAGAACGGGCACAACCCTCGCGGCAATCAGACGGTCCCGGGTTGCGGTTGCATCATGCATACGTCCACTCAGTTCGCGGCGGGCACGATCACACAGCGGTCATGGATGCAGTCGATGCCTGGCTCCTGCAGTTGTTCACAGGTTCCGACCGCGTCACTGTCGAACATCATGTCTTCCCTGAGCAGGTTGTACTCGAAGACCAGATTGGCGATATGTTGCCGATCCGTGTCCCAGATCGAATACGCGACATACTCCTCGGGCCCTCCGCACGGCCGCGCACCCAGGCCGACGATGCGGCAGTTCACCAGATTCCGGCAACGCGCCTCGCCGATCGCGGTTGTGATTTCGTTGCGCAGGCGGAGTGCATCCTCGGCGTCGCTTTGCGCGGCGACTGTCGCGGGCGCGCAAAGCCCGCACAGCGCGCCCACGCCCGCAAGTACCACGGCAACCGCAAGTCCCCGCATTTGCATCCGGTCAGTGTACATCAGCACCGGCGTTGATGAAAAACGTCCTGACGATCGTCCGACGCTGATACCATCTTGCGCAATACATCGCGATGGAGGAAGAGGCAATGGCCTGGATATGGCTCAAAGCAGTGCCCTGGAGCACTATCATTGCGAACGCGCCGACCATTGTCGAGGGTGCGCGCAGGCTTCTGGATCGCCGCGGCAGTGCTGCCGAAATCACCGATGAACAGGCTTCGGACCCGGCCAGCATCGCCCGGCGGCTGCGCATCGTCGAACTGCGCCAGCAGGAAATGCTGGATGTCATCGACAAGCTTGCCAATAGCAATGAACAACTCACCGAGGCCGTGACTTATCTGCGTGCGCGCGCGGTATTCAACTTCAGACTGTCAATGGCACTGGGCGTCGTTCTGGCCGTGCTCGTCGTCGAAAGCATTCTTGGCTGAACCGCAGCAGCCCGGCCGCAAGGCAGCCGCACAGCGTCAACCGCAACTACCGACCGCGCCACAGGCGGTACAGAAATCGCAGCCGTCCTTGTGTATCACCGCTGCGTTACCGCACTCATCGCAGACTTTTCCGGTCTGCAGGTGATAGCCATGGGACTTTCTGTCCTGCGACGCATCCGGAACTTCCAGGACACCCATGTCGCTCACGGGAAAACCATTCTCGTCGAGCACGCCTAGCATTGCGTAACGGTGAATCACCAACTGCGCGATATAGGCGACCGTGCTGGGGAAATTGCGTTGCCGGTCGCTGCCGGGCACGCGGGCCATGAAATCTCCCAGCGGTTCAGCGGCCGTCAGCAATTTGCGCAGCTTCATGCCGATCCACGCCGGGTCGATGACACGCATATCGAGCGACAAGAGCTTGCACAATCCATCGAGCGCCCGGGGGTAAGTTCCAGCGAGCCAGATCGAATACGGGCGCCGTTGCCCGCCCGGCAACACCAGCTCCTTGAGCATGAGCACGAAATCGTCGCCGGAACTCGCGTTATAGACATCGGCCGTCCACGACATCGTGCCGTCGGTACCCGTCTTCGGTTCCTTTTTTGCAAACAGGGCATCGAACACCGGCGAACTGGCGGAGCTGCGGCCTTGTGCGCCGCCGTCCACCGCCCCTCGCGTGTCCAGTTGATCGATCCGCCAGCGCACGATCCGCGCGAATGCCGCGACAATGCTCGGGCATCGCTCGATTCTGCCGTCGGGCGGCATCGCGCAATCGAACGCGTCATCGCCGGCGGTGCGCGCGACCATGTCGAGTTTGGTTCGCAGCCACAACGCGTCCTTGGCGCGCATGTCCATCGACAAGGTCTTTGCCACAGCGCCCAGCCCACGCGGCTGTTCGTTGCCGTTGATCCATACTTCGAACGCCTGGGGATGGTCGTTTTCGACGTGACCGACAAAGATGGCAAACTTGCCGAACGGCGATTCGAGCATATATGTCCATGCCGGATTGCCTGCCGCCAATGCCGGCCTGCCGGGCCAGCGCAGGCTCGACAGGGCGGGTTTTGGCGTGGCATCGATGCGGATGCGCCGGTCGACGTCGCTGGTATCGAGGTCGTTGGGTTGCTGCTCGATGCTACCGACCGACAGCACGCTGCCGAGCACGCTGTTGGGTCGGTAGGTGGTAATCCCCTTCAGGCCGGCCCGCCATGCTTCGAGGTACAGATCCTCGAAATCCTCGAACGGATAGTCTTCGGGCACGTTGACCGTCTTGCTGATGGCGGAGTCGACAAACGGCGCCACCGCGGCAACCATGCGCATGTGATCGAGCGCGGAAATCTCCAACGCGGTCACAAACTGCAATGGCAGGGATTTCATGTCGCCGCCGAGATGCCGGTACAGACGCCACGCATGGTCTTCGACATCATAGACCTTGTATGAGCCATCGTGCTCACGCTTCTTGCGTTGGTAGGTCCATGCGTACGGCGGCTCGATGCCGTTGGCCGCGTTGTCGGCAAACGCCAGGGAAATCGTCCCGGTCGGTGCAATCGACAATAAATGGCTGTTGCGCAGACCGTGCGCGCGAATTTGCTCCTGCAGGCTTTCCGGAAGCCTCGAGGCAAAATGAGGCTCGGCCAGATAGTGGTCCGAGTCAAACAGCGGGAAAGCGCCTTTTTCCTGCGCCAGTTGCACCGAGGCAGCATAGCTCCGGTCACGCATGTGCTCCGCGATCCGCGCCGCCATGCGGCGCGCCTCCGGGGTGTCGTAGCGCAGGCCGAGCATGATCAGAACATCTCCCAGCCCGGTAAAGCCGAGACCGATACGACGCTTATTGCGCGCCTCTCCGGCCTGCTGCGGCAGCGGCCAGACGGTGGCATCGAGGACGTTGTCGAGCATCCTCACTGCCGTATGAACAACGCGGGCAAGCGCCTCGAAATCGAAGCGCGCATTCGGCGTGAACGGTTCGGTCACGAACAGGGTCAGGTTGACGCTGCCGAGACAGCAGCAACCGTACGCCGGCAATGGCTGTTCGCCGCAGGGGTTGGTCGCCGCAATGCTTTCGCAATAGGACAGGTTGTCATCCTGATTGACCCGATCGACGAAAATGACCCCCGGTTCGGCGTGATCGTAGGTCGAGTCCATGATCTGTTTCCACAGATCGCGCGCCTTGACGACACGGTAGACCCAGGCTCCATCCTCGCGCTGGTGCGGTGACTCGTCCCCCTCGGCCTTGGGCTGCACCTTGTGAACCAGCGCCCATTCTTCATCGGCTTCGACGGCGCGCATGAACGCGTCGGTCACTGCCACACTGATATTGAAATTGCGCAGGTCGCCTTCATCCTTGCCGTGGATGAACTGCTCGATGTCGGGATGGTCGCATCGCAAGATTCCCATCTGCGCGCCGCGCCGCGCTCCGGCCGATTCCACCGTTTCGCAACTCTGGTCAAACACGCGCATGTAGGACACCGGCCCGCTCGCGGTACTGCGGGTTCCCCGTACCAGGGCGCCTTTGGGCCGGATGGCGGAGAAGTCATAACCAACGCCACCGCCGCGGCGCATGGTTTCGGCTGCCTCCATCAGCGCAACGTAGATGCCCGGCTTGCCGTCCGTCGTTTCGGAGACCGAGTCACCGACCGGCTGCACGAAACAGTTGATCAAGGTCGCGGCGAGGCCGGTTCCCGCCGCCGAGTTGATGCGTCCACCCGGTATGAATCCGTTGCGCAGCGCTTCCAGAAAAACCGGCTCCCACTTGTCCGGTTCCTTCTCCACCGCGGCAAGCGCCTTCGCGACACGCCGGCGAACGTCTTCAATCGTGTGTTCATCGCCCTTGGCATACTTTTCCGCGAGCACGTCGAGCGAAACCTGCTGCGGCGGCATGGAAAGCGTGGTGTCGTCTGGTTTCATATCTACTCCGCGCGCGGGCTGTAATGTGATCCGGTCACAGAAGGCAGGTACACCGGGTGAAACAACCGGAACCGTGCCGGAACGGCAAGAAACGGTTCAGACGCTTATCTTACTCCGTGCAACCCGATCTGTGCCAACCGCGGCCAAACGGCGCGACAGACCGCCCAGCCATCCACGTGCGTTCCGCTAATGTGCTGGAAGCACCCGGCGGACATGCTCGCGCCGCGAAACCTTATCGTTTGCTCGCGTCCTCGCTGACTTCGAGTTCGAACAGTTTGATGAGTGCCTGCAGGTCCTTGGACGCCGTCACGAAGCGGCAGCCGACACGCTTGTTCAGGGTTCCGTCGCCGTCACGCACAGTCTTCAAGTAGCGCACCTCCACACTGACGTCGATCGGATTCTTCAGGGAGGCGCTGGTGATCTGGCAGTTGCTGAAAATCATGCCCGGCTTGAGCATCACGCCGGTTTCATGGATAAAGGCGCCCATTCCACCTTCGCTGATATCCGACACATTCGCTACAATCGGCTCCGCATTCTCCCGGTTGATCACGCACCACAGCGATGGCAACGACTTGACGCTGAGGCGGCGATGGGCGCGTTGCTGCAAATCCAGCACCAGCGACGGCAACGGAAACTGCAGCCTCGCCGCGCCTTCGTACATCACCTGCGTGGGTGCCGGGCTGTGGAACTGTATGTGACGCTTCTTCCGGTCGCAGTGAAACTGCACCGAGTCGCGCTGCATGAGGGCGGAGTTGGCCGGCTTCCATTGACTGTAGTCGATAACGACCCGGTCCAGATCCAGGTCCACCGCACGCACCACCGACGTGAACAACACCTCGCCGCGTTCGAGGTAGGCAGTGATCGCCAGTTCCTCATCGCAGATGGCCTGAAGCAGCCTGGCAATCTCGGTTGCGGATCGTATCGCCCGCCCCGGCGCGTCGATGCGCATGGTGACCGCCGCGGGGTCTTCTGCGGGGCCGGTTTTAGTGGGGCGGGATGGATTCACCATGGCGAGTGTCGAGTATATCTGCACATCCGGCCGGAACTGTTGCCGTTTGTCGCCCCGGGCCAACCGCCTGACGGCTGGCCACCCGGCCCGTCAGGCCGGGGCCGGGCGAGCCCGTTGCGAGAGA
>Ga0209536_100003578_pt1 | contig 24868 bp, 20 predicted proteins | sample DeeMarSeWOR28_12_FD_187461 | JGI IMG/M metagenome (GOLD analysis project Ga0209536, IMG submission 187461) | Marine sediment microbial communities from White Oak River estuary, North Carolina - WOR-2-8_12 (SPAdes) (version 2) | ecosystem: Environmental > Aquatic > Marine > Intertidal zone >...
TGAATCCAGTCGCCATTGATCATTAACGGACCCTTTGATCGGTGGAATTTCAGCGTAATTTGCTTCCCGGCAATATTGCGATGCATGTCCAGAATCACCTCGCTTATTGTTTTATTTAAATCTATTGGTTCTAGTTTCAATTCAGTTATTCGCGAGTAACCAACGTAGCGGTCAAGACTGCACGTCAGATTTGTTATCTGTCTGTTTATCTTTTCGATGATATTTTTTGTCTCATTTGCAGGCGACGATCTTTCAATGAGTTGCTGTGTGAGGACATCAATATTCAAGGCCAGAGAGTTGATGGGATTACGCACATCATGCATAATGGCATCAGAAAGCCGGGCAATCGCGCCTAATTGTTCAATTTTTTCCAGTTGCGACTTGAGTTGTTCCTCTACACTAAGATCAACAATATTAATGATATATTTTACTTTTTGTTTAATCTCACTTTTCAACCGACTAACCAACACATATGCATTAAAAATACCCCCATCACGTGTTTGAATATTCAATTTCATTCTTTTTCTTCGTTGCATGTTGTCTGACAATTGATTATGAATGACGGCCCTGGATGGAGGGGTAAATATATCTAAAATACTTTTTCCGATAAGATTGGATTGCTCATAGCCTGTAAGACTCTCAGCAATTGGATTCCAGATTTTGATATTTAGCTCAGCATCACATCCGGCAAAACCTATGGGTGTATTTCTAATGATTTGATAAGTTAAATCGAGTTGTTTCTGAAGATCGTTCTTGACGAGTTTTAAGTCTTCAATAATTTGCTTATCACGATTTGATTTTCGAAGGTTATACTTTTCGCACTCCCAGCTTCGATCTAAAAGGAGAAGATCAGTAAGTTCCCTTATAGACTGTATCAAATAATGATTTAATCCGTTTTCTAATTGTAAAGAGGAACTTTTATTAAGAAGTACCTTTTTGCAATTTATTAGAATTTCTAACTGTTGATAGTGATTAACTCTTAATTCGCTGAAATCTTTCCAGACAGGATGAAATGAGCGTAATAAGTTAGTCCATTGAGCATCTTTATTAATAATTTTTTTTTCCAGCACTTTTTCAATGCTGGAGAACAACTTAGCAATCGATTTTTGATGGCGATCTTTAAAAAATTCGTACTTATTTGACCTTGATGCGGTTTTCAAATGTCTAAAAACTGTATCGATGAGTTCCTCTCTGTCTTCAAATACGTCTGATAAGATTCTTTTTAGTTTCATAATTCTAACAAATGAATATTTATTCAAGTCTTAGCGGCGCGAGCGATATTGAATGGAAATATAACAACTTACAGGAAATCATGTAAATAAAATTCTGTGTCAGGTTTGTATACATAGCAAACAGTGACAGATCTTTAAGGATCGTATTTAATGATATTTGTCATACTGACAATATGATTGCTTTAAATAGATTTAAATTTATCAAAATGAGAATATTCTTTTACGATAATGCCTACACCTTTTCAATCTGATAATAAATAGGTGTAAAAACCAGTTTTTCTGAAGTACCTCAAATTTATAAATATATCTATATCATAGAGTTAAAGAAAATAATACTATTTGGCATATGAATTGCCTTTATCCCGTCAATTAAAAACGAATATATTTTTTAAACCTTTATTGTCACTAAATTCACAAAAGGAGGCAACGATGAAAACGTTTGTTATGAAAGGAATTGGAAACGTAGGATTCATGGATAAATCAATTGCTGCGACTTCTTGAGACAGGGAAAGTGGATCCCACTCCCATGACAACTCATAAATTCAAGTTTGATGAAGTAGAGAAAGCCTTTCAGTTGATGGATACCAAAGAAGACGGGATCATCAAACCACTCATATTTTTCAATTGAAGACCGTTCCTATAGATGGTTCAGTCCATTGAAATACGATAAAATCTTACGACTGGCAGTCGACGATAAATAGTTTATACGAAGTATACTCATCTTGAAGAAATGTGTGATAATTGAATAATCCACACATAAAAAAGACATAGATATTAATTCAAAGGAGCTTGAGCATGGAAACAGAGATTTCATCATCAACCAAGACGGCCGGATTTTGGTCCGCAGTGCTTGCTACGCTATTCAGCATTACCTATATCATTGGACAGATCGCAGAATGGATGGGGTGGCTTGGATCTGCAGGAGGACCGGAAAGCTCAAGCACACCGCTTGGACTGATCATCCTTCTCACGCCCTCCTTGTTCTTGGGTTCCTCTTTTCTCGTTCTCGTTGTGAGTATCCATCAACGAACACTTTCACAAAGGAAAGTCTGGAGTCATAGTGCTGTCGCATTCGCTACGGTCTACGCCGTCTTAATAAGTATCAATTATTATGTGCAGCTCACCTGGGTGACACCTCGCTTATTAACTGGTCGTATTGAAGGTATGGAATCATTCCTTTTTGTGCCTTTCGATTCGTTTTTGTATGCTGTTGATATTCTCGGTTACAGCTTTATGAGTATCTCTACGCTTTTCCTTGCAATAGTATTGACCGGTAAGGGCATCGAAAGAGTCGCACGCATCTTTTTAATTGCCAACGGCCTCTTACTGCCATTCATCGCACTGCAAATGTACTGGCACTGGATGATCTGGATTGCAGCGCTTTGGACGGTGACTTTTCCTGGCTCTACATGGTCTCTGGCCATTCTATTTAAGCGAGCAGTATCTAATGAGCCTGTGAAAGAGAAAATAGGGGTATAAAGCGAAGTTTGTCATAAATTAATGGTATGTTAAATGTCTCACACTATACTTATAATAAAAACTTATTGATGTCCATTCAAAATTTTAAAAGGAGAAATTAAAATGTTACGAAAAACCATTTTTTTCATAGTGATATCTACTTTTGTTGTTTATTTTACGAGTTGTACGACCGGTGGATCGTTTCTGGCCCACAATGTAACGAATGTAGAACTATCAGAGCCTAATTTTGATATTGTCGCAAAAAATTTAGAAGGGTATTCAAAAGCATCATATCTTCTTGGTCTTACCTATTCAAGCGGAAATATTGCGAATACCTTTGCTCTCGTTCGTATTGGAGGAACAGCAAAATTGTATGATGATGCAATTCAAAATGTCTGGGAAAAGTACAAAGAAAAATATGGTGACACAGAAGGGAAAAAGTTGGCTTTAGTGAATATACGAATTGACAACGATATGCTAAATCTATTTGTTTATACTCAGACTGAATTATATATAACCGCAGATGTAGTTGAATTTGAAGATTAAAATCAAAATTTGATGAGTAGTTAATTCAGCTAAAATACTGTGTCCGACGGAAAAAGGCATGGGAGCGTTGCGATATTTATCATAGTGCTGCACATTTGTGCGCAATAAGCTAACACCCCATGCCAATATTAGCTAGAAAATCGCATTCCCAATCTTAAAAAATAACGAGTAGGATAGAGATGAAAGAAAGATTGAATAAACTAATTTTAAATCAACTTGTAAGTAATGTTATTACAAAAAGATATATTTACGGAGCTGTTTTTTATGTATCATCCAATGACAACAGCATTGATTTAATCAGTGCATCCGGAAATATGAAAGAAGATAGTCAATCAATTGAAATAACAAAAAGTTTAACACTCAAAACCTAAGATCGATAAAGAAAAAGTGATTTATAAAAATGATTGCTTGTCATCTTGAGAAGAAGATTATCCATTTATCATCAAAAGTTTTCAAATTGAGAAAAGAATTTCATTAAAATCATACCATCATATCAATTTGATAATTACTATAATTTAATCGCCCTTATCTCATCGGTGTCACTCTCCTTAAGCTATTATTAATAAACAAATTATAGCTTATATATATGTGTGGCACATTACTTGCCTTTAATTGGTTTTAAAAGCGAGTAATTATTTTATTTTTGTATGAATTGTAAAAGCGAATACGGTAGACAAAGTATTACTCTGCCTTATTCTGTCATATCATATGAATTAGTTGATGATGACGTTTATTATCAAAAGCGATATATACGAGGGCCTTAATAAATGTCATTATTATAATGGCTAATTATACTGTGGGATAATCTTAATAAAAATATATATGGACTGCACACAATTTTAAGGGATCGGACATGCAAAGATCAAAATGGATTGTTCTTATAATACTGTTTTTTCATTCGTCCCACCTTTTTTCGCAAAACAAGATCGAGGGAAGTATACCTGTAACCCTGGAAATGAGTGTTGAAATGGCCCTCGCGTATAATCCTACGATTAAGGTCGCCGAAAAAGAGCTGGAAAAAGCGGATGCAGAAGTGACGCAGGCAGTTTCTGCAATTTTACCTCAGCTCGATGCGGCAATAAATTTTCAACATGCTTGGGCGATTCAGGAGAGTACGATCCCAAATTTTATAAAACCAATGCTTGGACCAATAGGCGACTACATCGAGGGGATCGATCAAATGCCTGATTATGTTCGTATTGCATTTGGACGTGAAAATACCCTGACCTATGGCCTAATACTTACCCAACCTCTTTTTCTGGGAGGTGCCGGCCTCGCTGGCATAAAACTTTCCAAGGCAAGTCTTCGGGCTGCAGAACATAATCTTGAAGCCAGGCGGCAGCAATTGATCTATTTGTGTGTGGATGGTTTTTATTCCTGTCTGCTCGCTCAAAAACTGATAGATGTCCAGGAGGAGGCAATGACCCAGGCCCAGGCAAACCTGGATGTTGTTCTCAAAAAATATGATGTTGGCGCCGCCTCCGGTTTCGATAAAATGCGTGCGGAAGTTGAGGTTGCAAACCTGAAACCAGATCTGATAAATGCTCTCAATAATTATCAACTGGCTCTGACCCGTTTGAGAGCAATTATCGGTTTGGACCGCCAATCTGACCTGATGATCTCCGGTGAATTTGTATACGAGGAGGATGAATTCGGCAAATTATCATTAACGGAACTGCAGGATGTTGCTGTAAATAACCGGCCGGAAATGTTGACGATTATCGAGCAGAAACAAATCACTCAACAGGGAATAAATATCGCCCGTAGTGATTTTATGCCTAAAATCTTCTTTACGACCGATTATTCATATCTGGCCATGAAAGATGATCTGAAATTCTCACAAAAGGATTTTAGCAAGGGATTTACCTCAGGCATCACCTTACAGTTATCTCTATTCAATGGTTTAAAAACAATAAAACAATATCAGAAAGCACACCTCGATTATAATATTGTACAGGATTCTGAAAGACAACTCATTGATATCATCTATGCCGAGGTTGAGGTTGCTCTGAATAATCTAAATGAAGCAAGAGAAAAGTATATGTCAGCGGAAGAAACTGTTGCCCTGGCTCAGGAATCACTGCGTCTGGCAAATTTAATGTATGAGGAAGGAGCCAATACGCAGCTTGATGTCTTGGTTTCACGATTATCGCTGACACAGGCACAGATGAATTACTATAGCTCTTTGTATCAGTATCAGATTGCCCGCTATCAGTTGAGGAAAGTTACCGGACAAACAAAAGGAATCTTATAAAATAAAAACAGGAATTAAAAATGAAAATCAAACATGTTATCAGTAAAATCTTTGTCATAATGAGCTTTAGTATCCTGATAATCAAATGCGACTCCGGTCGAACCAATAACGAAGAGAATGCTGTAACTGTACCTGTGGAAATACAGATCGTCAAACCCGGAAATTTAGTGCAGAGTATCTTTTATAGCGGTGATATCTTTGCTGAATTCGAGGTGGATGTATTTTCGAAAATTCCTGATCGTATCGAAAGGTACTTTGTCGATGAGGGAGATTTTATTAAAAGGGGAAAACCAATCGCCCGCGTAGTTGCAACGACAATTGAACAGGCGGCACGACAGGCTGAGGCGGCGGTGTTAGCTGCCAAAGCTCAGGAAGCAAATCTTCAGGTTGAATATGAACGTGCACAACGCCTTTACCGTGAAAATGCTGTGAGCCAGCAGCAATTTGATCTGATCAGAACACAGTACGAAGCAAACAAAGCTCAGGTTGAACAGGCCGAAGCGGCGCTGGCATCAGCGCGTAGTCAGTTTAAGGACGCTACCGTAAGTGCACCTATTTCCGGTATAATCGGTAAACGCTATTATGAGGATGGGGATATGGCCAATCTTATGTTGCCTTTAGTCAAGATCGTACAAATGGATCGACTGAAAATTATTGTTGATGCGATCGAGGATGATCTCGGTAAATTGGCGGTTGGGCAGGATGCAAACATATCTGTACGCAGTTACCCTGACCGAAAATTTATTGGAAAGGTGACAAAAATTAGCCCCATTCTGGACCCAATCACCCGGATGGCTACAGTAGAAATTATACTCGACAATAAGGATCATACATTGAAACCGGGCATGTATGCCGAAGTTGAAATTATCTTCGGTGTTTTAGAGAATATTATTGCCATTCCACGTTTTGCTACAATTGAAAGTACAACCATACAGACCATGGACGGCAAAGATGAAGTTGTCAAAAATTATTACGTTTACCTGGTCAAGAATGGTAAAGCCTCACAAATAAAACTTGATGTAATGTATCTCAATCACAAAAACATCGCTGTTGATACGACTATTGCCGTTGCTGATTCACTTGTCATTTCCGGTCAGAATAATCTCAGAGACGGCATGTTGGTAAGGATTGTGAAAGAAAGAGGTGATATTCTATGAAAATGACAAAAACAGCAATTAAAAGAGGCGTAACCTTTACCATGATATATTTGATCGCCGTAGGATTTGGTTTCTTTTCGTTATCCCGGTTAAATCTGGATCTATATCCGAAACTTGAATTTCCTGTTTTAGCGATTATCACCCAATATTCCGGTGTGGGGCCGTTTGATATTGAAACTGTTATCACGCGTCCGATAGAAGAAGCAGTTGCCTCGGTGGAAAATGTTAAAAAAGTCAGTTCCACTTCTACACAAGGTTTATCCCTGGTTATGCTTGAATTCGATTGGGGAACAGATATGAATCAGGCGGAGATCGATGTACGTAATAATCTTGAGTATATTCGTGACGCTATTCCGAAAGATATAAGTCAGCCAATGGTTTTTGCCTTCGATCCATCTGCTCAACCGATTTTATATATGGCTGTTGCCTCAGATATTCATGGGCAGGCGGAGCTGCGTCGGATCTCTGAAAACGATATTGAGCCCCGCATCGAGCGTATTCCAGGTGTAGCCTCCGCATTTACTATGGGAGGTATGCGTCGGGAAATTAAAGTACTGGCTGATCCCTCACGTCTTAGGGCGCACGACGTTTCCATACAGCAGTTAACAGCGGCCCTGCAGGCAAATAATCTGCAGCTCCCTTCCGGTTGGCTTGATACCAAACAGCAGGAATTTACATTGCAAACTGCTGGTGAGTACACCGATCTCGGACAAATTGAAAATACAAGTATTGCTCTGATCAAAGATTCAAATATTCGTATCAAGGATGTGGCAAAGGTAGTTGATGGTTTCGTCGATCAACGTCAGGAAGTGTGGAATAATAACAAACCGGCAGTTATGTTGATGATTCAAAAACAGTCGGATGCCAATACGGTCATTGTTGCCCGAGAGGTACTTAGCAATATTGATAAAATTGAATCTGAACTTCCGAGAGGTGTCAGGCTGGAAACAATTATCGATCTGTCAACATTTATCACCCGCTCGATGTCAAATCTGGGTAACACCGCGATTCAAGCCATTTTATTGACCTTTCTGGTATTACTTTTTTTTCTGAAAAATATACGCAGTTCGCTTATTGTTGCTATTTCAATACCTGTGTCTATGGTTGTAACCTTTGCTGTCATGGATCAGTCAGGTCTAACCTTGAATGTTATTTCTATGGCTGGTTTAGCATTAGCGGTTGGTATGTTGGTTGACAATTCAATCGTTGTCCTTGAAAGTATTTTCCGTCAACGTGAAGAGGGTGAAGGACTGCTTGAATCAGCAATTCACGGTGCGAGCAGTGTAGCAATGGCCATTACTGCCTCCACCCTGACAACCCTCGCGGTCTTCACACCAGTGTTGTTCGTACCGGGTATTGCTGGGGAGTTATTTAACGATATGGTGTTGACGATTGTTATCTCTTTGACCGTCTCACTTCTTGTCGCTCTGACATTGGTACCCCTACTGGCTTCACGATTTCTGCGCATTAGAAAACAAACAAATAGCGAGGAACAAAAAAAGTCCTTTCTGACAAAGTGGGGTGATCGCGTTGGTACATTTATTAACCGGGGGCAGGATTTCTATGTAAAAAAGTTAGACTGGGCATTGCAACACCGTAAATTGGTTCTTTTTTCATCATTCGGTTTATTTATCCTATCGATTGTTATTATAGCCAATCTGGGTGGTGATTTTATCCCTAAAAACGATATGGGATTTATTTCAATTGCTGTTGATCGGTCTTCCGGTACCAGTCTAGAGGAAATGGAAAGCAGCATGCATGATTTGAATTCTATTATCACCGAAAATGCACCGGAGGTTGAAAATATTTATGCCAATTTCGGACAGGGCGAAGGTATTATGGCCATGTTTTCAACGCGAAGTGCCAGTGAGGGAGATCTGACAATACGTCTAAAGAATTTGAGTGACCGGGAACGAAGTATGTTTGAAATTCAGGATGAACTTCGTGAAAAATTCAAAGATCTTCCCGATGTTGATGCCCGTTTCGAAGACAGAGGTAATACAGCATTGATGGGGGCCGGAGGGGATATTATGATAGAGATCTTTGGGCATGACTTACAAATCGCTGAAATACTTTCCACTCAAATTGAACAACAGGTGAAAACAGTTGAAGGTATCGCAAGTATTAAGAGTAGTATTATTCAATCTGCTCCCGAACTGATGATAACGCTCGACCGCCAGCGTATTGCTGACCTGGGATTGAGTACTGCTCAAATTGGCCAAATCGTGAGTACCAGTATCCTCGGTACCGTTGCTACTCAATTTCGAACCGGCGGCGATGAATACGACATACGCGTCCAGTTAGCAAAAACGGCTCGTGATAGCAAGCCGGATATCGAGAACCTTTTAATTATGACGCCCATGGGAAAACAGATCCCTCTGCGGGCAATCGCCAATATTGAATATAGCCGTGCGCCCAAAGAGATTCTGCGTGAAGACCAGGAACGTCTGGCAACTCTGGCGATCAATATTTCCGGCCGTGATCTGAGCAGTGTTACTGAAGAGGTCGAACAAAAAATAAAGGAGATCGCTCGTCCGAATGATTTCCGTATTGAAATTGGCGGATTGGCCGAAGAACAACAGAAATCTTTTACATATTTAGGATTGGCGATGATCGTTGCTGTTCTTCTTACTTATATGGTTATGGCCTCTCAATTTGAATCATTAATGGATCCCTTTATTATTATATTCACGATACCCCTTTCCTTTATCGGCGTTGCCCTGGCGCTATTAATAACGGGTACGAATCTTAGTGTAATGGCCCTGATTGGCATCATCATGCTTGTCGGAATTGTCGTGAATAATGGGATTGTCCTCGTTGACTATATCAATCAGCTGCGTGAACGGGGATTATCATTAAATGAAGCAATTATCAAAGGTGGATCTGTACGTATGCGACCTGTACTGATGACAGCCCTGACGACGATTCTGGCGATGATCCCGTTAGCCCTGGGTCTTGGAGAAAGCGGAGAAAGCTGGGCACCAATGGCCCGCTCCGTCATGGGAGGCTTAACTGTAGCGACAGTACTTACACTGATCGTGGTTCCGGTTATCTATGCGACTGTAGAAACTAAATCCGCTAAAATTTTGGCAAAACGAGCAGAACGCATCAAAGAAAAATACGGAGATGAACTGATTACTGAAAAGTCTATATGATGATAACTATTTATAAGCGAGAACAGGTGAACCGGTTCTATTATAATGGTACAAATTTTTAAAATAAGCAATGTTTTTATAATTGTAATACTCGTTTTCGTATTAACATCCGTTGATACCGTCAGAGTCTTTGGTTTTGATGACGCTTCGGATAAGCCGGTAGATCAGGAAAAGGATGATGGTATTATATTACTTCCCGTGTTAAGCTATATGCCGGAGACCAAAATCGCTGCCGGTGCCCTGGTAAGTTATTTTTTTCGTGAATCTGGTAGTGATCGCCATTCTCGCCCTTCAACATTAATGCCCTCAGTTATTTTTACACAAAAAAAACAATTTTCCAGCGAACTTTCGGCAGATCTATATTGGAAAAATGAACTCTATTACTTAAAGGGATATATCAGTTATAAAAAATTTCCTGATAAATTCTATGGTATTGGTAATAACACAAAAGAAGAAAATGAAGAAAATTATACACCACTTATTTATAAGTTACGTCTTAATTTTCAGAAAATTATGGTCTTCGATTCTTATCTGGGACTCTTGTATGAAATAGAAAATACTAAAATGATTCAGGTCGAAGAGGATGGACTACTGGATCACGGAAATATTAAAGGTAGTGAGGGTGGCACGACATCCGGCTTGGGTCTCTCAATAAATCGTGATACACGAAATAATGTTTTTTATCCTTCATCTGGAAGTCAATATCAATTTTCCATGAAATATTTCCTTAAAGAACTTGGCAGTAATTTTATCTTTTCCCAGTATACGTTTGATATCAGAAAGTACTATGAGCCTTATAATTCCCATGTATTTGCCATCCACAGTTATATTAATTAAATGAGCGGGGATCCGCCCTTTCAGTCACTGTCATTACTGGGTGATAGCGGTAAACAAAATTTAATGCGCGGTTATTACCGAGGCAGATATCGGGATAAAAATATCATCGTTTTTCAAACTGAATACAGGATACCTTTGTGGTGGCGATTTGGGGCTGTTGCTTTTATCGGAGTCGGGAATGTTGCCAGTGCATTTGATATGTTTAAGATAAAAACAGTGAAATATTCCTATGGCGCTGGATTAAGGTTTCAATTAGATGATAAGGAAAAAATAAACCTGCGAATAGATATTGGATTCGGAAAAGAAACATCTGGCTTTTACTTCACTATTGGTGAAGCTTTTTAACTGAATATAATTTAGAGTATTAGAAATAATATCAGATTATCTCGATCACAATATACCTGAGATGTTGAAAAATTATGAAATTCCGGGCGCCAGTATAGCACTTGTACACAAAGGAAAACTGGTATGGTCCGCTGCTTATGGATATGCTGATATCAAGGATAATCGTAAGATGACCCTCGATGCTGTGTATCGCGTGGAATCCATATCCAAATCAGTCACAGCTTGGGGTGTGATGAAATTAGTGGAGGAGGGTTTGATCGATCTCGATGTTCCTGTACAGCAATACCTGGTAAATTGGAAACTTCCCGAATTCAAATTTTCTGAGAAAAAAGTGACTGTGCGAAGACTTCTTAGTAATAGCGCCGGACTGACTTTGGGGACTATTGGTGAAGAATATTACCCAACGAGTGATATGCCTACCTTACAAGATTACCTGAAACATGAAGTAAATATAATACAAGAACCCGGTTCCGGTTTTATATACTCAAATGTCGGATATAACATGTTAGAGATGCTGATCGAAGAAGTCTCAGGTCGTGACTTTGCAGAATATATGGCCGCTGAGGTGTTATATCCACTCGGTATGCAAAATTCAAGTTTTTCCTGGCATGAGAATTTTCACAGCGAGATCCCAACCGGCTATGATCTGCATGGACATCCGGTACAACCGTATGTATATCCAGTGAGAGCATCGGGTGGTTTATTTGCAGTTGTCGAAGACGTGGCCCGCTTTGTCTGTGTGGAAATGACAGGATCTTATTATTCTGATCATGCAGTACTGCAGCCGGAAACAATTCGTCTTATCCATTCGCCGGAAGTAACAATTCCGGGCATCTTTGGGGTTGTTGCCGACTCTTATGGATTTGGGCATTTTATAGAGAATCTTTCGAATGGACAACAAGCCGTTTGGCATGGTGGGCAGGGTCATGGATGGATGACCCATTTACATGTGGTCCCGGAATCAGGTGAGGGAATTGTAATTCTAACAAATAGTCAGCGGAGTTGGCCTTTCATTTCTGTTGTGCTGGATAAATGGTCCCAGTGGTGTGATATCAGTTCTGTTAAAATGTCAAGGATCAGCGATGCAGATTTTGTTTTTAAAGTTCTTATAGGTACTGTTCTTTTCGTTTCACTGTTACAGATGTATCGCCTTCTTTCAGGATTGCGCAGCGGAATTCGCAGGTTCAATTTACTGACAGAAGCTCCGCGTATACTCAGACTGTCGCAGGCAGTTTTTGGAATAAGTATGATTGTAGCTCTTTGGTGGAGTGCTGTTCAACCTTATCTGTTTATATCCTCAATTTTTCCTGACACCGCAAATGTGGCCGGTATATCATTATTGATACTTGCTATCATTTTAATTCTATCAGCAATGTTACCTCAGATAAAAGATTAAATTGATGGAGGTTGAATCTATATTTTTTAATATTGAATTGCACTATTTTTTTTGAGAGATATCTGTCAATATAATTTAAAATATTACAGAGTGGAGAAATGATTACTTTTATTAATGAGTATGTTAATCGACATCTAAAGAGTATTGAGATGATTGGTGTTTTAATGAGAATTGGAAGCTTTTCATTGGTTAGCTGGCTCGGACCTTCAAGTCCATTTTTTATTGTATGGATACTGAATACCCTTGATGCTGTAATCCTGTCATGGTGTGCAATTTTAAAAAAAGATATGGCATATACTTTTCTGAATGTTTTTTGGATATTTGTTGGAATCGTTGGGATTTTCCGTGCAGGTAATTTTTTTCACTAAAAATACAAGGAGATGAACTTAAATGAAGTACAAAGCTGGATTATGGATCGATCACAGATGAATCGTTTTAAAATAGAATTGAAGACGGATATGAAGAGTTCAATCCTCTGCTTTGCGGGCCCACCAGGTACCGGAAAAACATCACTCAGGAATCCTTAAGATAATTCTTCCAAAGGAGAATGAACGCAATCTAGATGATATTCCGGAGGAAGTTAAAGGAGAACTCAAGTTTATTTGTGTTGAAAATCTTGATGAAGTAATTAAAACAGCTTTACGTAATCATTCTCGTACATCAAGAAAAAACGGCATTAAAAAATTGAATATTTAAACAGAATCTTACTTCCTTTTTCTATCCATTTTAAGCATTTGTCTGTAAAGACCGTTCTTACGCGCGTCGGGTATAGGCGTGATGACTTCCCGTGCGGAATCAATGTGTTCAACTGTATAAAAAGCAGAGGGCTCAATTGAATTAACCAACGATATGGCCTCCTTCATCTTTTTTCTAGGGATGACTGAAAAAATGATTTTGACCGGACCGGTTGAGCCGTGTCCGTCCACAACCGTAATTCCGTTACCGAAGTCAATCAGGTGTTTTATCAGCTCAGATGAGTCGGATTTCGTTATGATTCTTATCATTTCCAGGCCGAGAGCCAACCTTTTCTCTAATAACATTCCGATATAATTACCCATCGCAAAACCGCCGGCATAGGCCATGAAACAGGCGATATTACTGAGGTTCTTAAAGATCTGTTCAATGGCCAGGAGCCATACAAGAACTTCAAAGAAACCCAATACAGGGGCAAGAATCATTTTCCGTTTCGCAATAAAAATTATTCGTAACGTCCCAATAGAAACATCGATGATCCGAGCAAACATGATCAGCAAAGGTAGAATGACCCAGGTATATAAAGCATTATCTGGTATATTAAGAAAATCCATCACATCCTGTTGATTTAAATATCCTCTTCATAGTGGTATAGAGATAAAAAGTATATCGCAGAGAACTGATGAGTGGGCTCTCTTTTACTATCTATTGTGTCAATAGTAAAATTTAGCTCTCTGCGATTGAGGATTTACTTTGAATCTATTCCGTTATTAATATTATTTATTACACGATGATTCTCTTACGGCTATGTTGATTTCTAATCTTATTATAGGTCATATTTTATGCCTTATATTAATACATATCAGCCGGCGGATGAGGCATCGGCATAGGTTCTTTCTCCGGTTTATCCACAATAATGGCCTCAGTCATGAGAAGTAATCCGGCGACTGAACCAGCATTTTCAAGAGCTATTCTGGTTACCTTCGTCGGATCTATAACACCGGTGGTGATCATATCCTGCGCATATTTTTCAGAATTTGCATCAAAACCAAAGTTTCCCTTCTTAGCTTTTACTTCATTGACGACAACCGACCCTTCGAGACCGGCATTATTTACAATTTGGCGAATTGGTTCCTCTAAAGCCCTGCGTACAATTTTTAATCCAATATTTCGGTCATCCTCAAATTTTACTTTTTCAAGAGCTGGCAAGGTTCTAAGATATGCAACACCACCACCGGGGACAATACCTTCTTCTACAGCTGCTCTGGTTGCATGCAAAGCGTCTTCAACCCTCGCTTTTTTTTCTTTCATTTCCACCTCGGTTGCCGCACCTATTTTAATAACCGCCACACCGCCGGATAACTTAGCCAGCCGTTCTTGCAATTTTTCTTTGTCGTAATCGGATGTGGAATTTTCAATCTGCTTTCGTATCTGTTCAATTCTTCCCTTGATCGCCGTGGTTTTACCGGCGCCTTCGATGATGGTTGTGTCATCCTTGTCAATGACAATACGCTTGGCCTCACCGAGGTCTTCCATTGCTGTATTTTCCAGCTTGAATCCCGCTTCCTCACTGATCACTTTCCCTCCGGTTAATACGGCAATATCTTCCAACATCGCTTTGCGCCTGTCACCGAATCCCGGTGCTTTAACGGCACATATTTTTAAGGTGCCGCGTAGTTTATTCACGACCAGGGTGGCCAATGCTTCACCTTCGATATCTTCGGCAATGACCAACAGGGGGCTTCCATTTTGGGCGGTTTTTTCTAAGATCGGCAATAATTCTTTCATATTGTTGATCTTTTTATCATGGATAAGAATTTTTGCATCTTCAAGAACCGCCTCCATATTATTCGAGTCGGTCACAAAATAGGGGGAAACATATCCACGGTCAAACTGCATTCCTTCCACTACCTGCAGATTGGTCTCCATGGATTTGGCTTCTTCAACTGTAATGACTCCTTCCTTTCCAACCTTATCCATTGCGTCAGAAATAAGTTGGCCGATCGCCAGGTCATTGTTCGCTGAGACCGCACCTACCTGAGTGATTTCATTTTTATCTTTGGTCGGTCTGCTGATCTTCTTCAATTCACCGACAACCAAGGCGACCGCTTCATCAATACCTCGTTTAATCTCGGTTGCATTGGCACCGGCGGTAACATTTTTTAATCCTTCACGAAATATAGACTGCGCGAGGACGGTTGCCGTGGTCGTACCATCACCGGCAATATCGCTCGTTTTGGAGGCGACTTCTTTGATCATCTTGGCGCCTATGCCTTCCATTGGATCTTCCAATTCGATCTCTTTAGCAACAGTAACACCATCTTTGGTAATCGTCGGTGCCCCGAATTTTTTTTCAATGACCACATTTCGCCCCTTAGGTCCCAGAGTGACTTTGACAGCGTTTGCCAGCTTATCCACTCCAATTCTTAATTTTTCCCGCGCTTGTGAATTAAATTCTATTATTTTGGACATTTTTGTCTCCTTAAATACTTTCGCCTGATATTTTTTATAACCACAGAGAACACTGAGTAGTTTTTATGCTTTTATTTTAAAATGGCTAGTATATCGCTCTCATTCAAAATCAGATACTCCTTGCCATCGAGTTTGATTTCAGTTCCTGAATATTTGCTGAAAAGAACTCTATCTTTGGCCTTCAGTTCCAATTTCAACCGCGTGCCGCCATCACTCATCTTCCCCGGACCGATAGCAACAACCTCTCCCAGCATTGGTTTTTCTTTCGCTGTATCCGGAATGATGATTCCACCGTTTGATTTCGTATCTTTTTCAATCGCTTTAACGACAACACGATCAGATAACGGTTTGATATTCATTGTTTAATCCTTTCCATATAGTCTTGATCAATTACTCTATTTCAAATTGCATGCCAAGATTTATATATGTGGTTAACATGTTGAAAATAAATAACTTAGACTTTGTGAGGATTGGTTATGTTATCTGGGATAGTGTTGAAATTTTATCATTTTGAAAAAAAATGACATTTGGATTTTTTTTTCTTATCAAATTGAAAAAATTTACGGGTATGGTTAAGGAATTTGAATAAAATGAAAAGATATCGAGATGGTAAAAGAAGATAATATTATCACATATACCAAGTGAAGGTCAGCGAATCTTAATGTTCAGAATCTCTTAAAAAATAGATTATGAGTTCATCACGATGATTCGGAACGGTGTATGTAATTGTATAGGTGAATATATCATCACGTTGAACCAATTGTATTCGACCCTTCGCGTTTTCTTCGTTAAAATGAAATTCTGATATTTTATAGGGTGATACGATTTGCAGTGATACAGCCATGCCGGGGATTCCAATCAGCTCAATCTGCATGATATGTTGTCTGCTGTCATAATTGACGCGATGAACACGGCAATTGCTTTTGGCAAGATACGGTGCCAGCGGATTTCCTCGCTCCAAAAAAATATCTTCTTTGGCATTTATGTCAACAACAGAATATGCCTTTATCCCATCGAGGGTAATATTTTTGAAGAATTCACCAGTCCCTTTCCAGCTGACTCTGCATAAATTTCCTGAGAGCATCAGATCGTAGTCAACTGTTTCAAAACCGTCCGGTAAATTTGGGCTGAAAAATATGTTTGATGAATTTGCTCTCAGCCCTGCCAGTTGATAGAGAGCGTGTATATACAATCCCCCGGCCCACAAAAATGTCGGTTTATCGATTGCCCCGTAGGTTTCTGAGGTAGTATCCGTGTTTCTATACTCATAAAAGGATGGCTGACCGTTCGGGCTGTTTTGAATACCATCTAAGGTGAGGTATTTTTTAACTACATTTTTTGCTTCAATGGCCTGATCCGTATAGAGCAGTCCCAAAGCATACCAGACATTCAGATGCGGCCATACTCCACCGTTTAAATAGACATAGGGTTCGCCCGCTTCCATACCTTGAAATTTGTAGACATCAATCAGCTGATGAAAATCAGCGGGCATAACAGTGCGCACACCTATTTGAGGATCCAATAATTTTCTGTTCACAGTTTGCAGCAGTCTTTTGCTTTTTTCCATATCAAGAAGATTATAATATGTAGCTGCAATCGAACCCGCATAATAGTGGTGGTCGATGTTACCTTCTTCAACCATATTTAAAAGGTACGCTTTGTTTTCATCCCATAATTCATCAACAAGAGTTTGTTTGATTCTTTTTGCAAGATTCAAATAATCAAGTAACTGATTTGCATCTTCTCCTAAATTACTTGCTATATAGACATAGTCACGCAAAGTTTTATACATTAAGATAGTTGTATAGGAACGGGCTCCGTAAACAGTGCCAATGTCCCACCAATCAGGCCGGCTGGCATACATGAGATCATCCGTCTTTTTATTCTTGAGGGCCATCTTAAGGCTCTTTTTCAGCATCGGAAAAATGGTTTTCATTGTCTGTTGGTCATTGCTATGCTTTAAAAAGGAAGATGCGACGATGATGAACCAGAAGTGATTCCAGTTATCGGAGGTACAATACTCAGTCACAAATCGATCGTCTTTCCAGTAATAAGCATGCGGTAAGACATGATCCGGTTTTGATAATGATTTGAGAAACAGCAAACCTCTTTTTACATAATCGGTATCGTAATACACAACACCCAGGCTGGTAAGAAGTAGATCATGGGTGAAGAAAAAATTGTATTCCGCCGGGCAGGGCATGGGAAGATAGTGTCCGTTGATATAATGGGTATTTGAGGCAATAACGGCTTTTGACCAATGCATGGTTTTTTGTAAGGCTGAATCTTTTACATTAAAAAAGGACTGTGTAAAGGCATACTCCATTACACGCTGTTCATTTTCGACCATACTTTGCGACCAGGACTCCGTTGATTTACTTATAATAGAGTCATACTCTTTCATTGGGCACATCCCGATGAGTTGAATAATTTCTTGGTCATCTCCCCGGTTCAGATCCATATTATAAGTATACCCCAGTTTATGATTCTTTGCCGCTTCTTTATTAATTCCAGCCATTGCTCCAACATTGCAGATAAAAACGCAGACTGAATCGGCTTCAATCGATGGATACATAGCAGCTGCGACAGAATTTTCTTCGTCATAATCAATACTTCTGGGTATGACGCGTGTAAAGGTATGACTGGTGCGAAGCAGAGGATTCATCTCTGTCGTCAGGGTAACTTCCTCCGCCCCATGAAAGTTATTTTCCAGTCTAATTCTCAAAACAAAAAGAGGAAGATCTTCACAGACATCATAACTGACTTTTAAAGAATATTTTTTCTGATTTCCTTTGAAATTTACACGGTAAGGTGTATAGTCATACGAATAGGGTACCAGTCCTAAAGTATCGGTTCCGTTAGGAGTATTAATCGTTATCGATATAGGCATTGACTGATCCCGGGTCCAGTATCCTTCGCTTAAATCGACGCTGTTGGCAACCGGATAATAAAAGCTGATACGGGAAGGTAACGGCCGGCTGTGATGAAACTCCAGACCGACATATTTGCCACCGATCTCAATTTGACCATAGCCACCATTAAAAGACTGTGTCAGATTCCGTTCTGCTGGTTCTGGAAAACAAGAGTAGGCAATGAAGGCACTGAAGAGAAAGGCTAAAAAGGATTTAATCATTTTTAACTCCAGCTGCGAGGTGCATCATTTGAATCAGTTGTAAAATTACGTACGGGATGATCGAAAATTAATAAAAATCGGCTTAAACTCATACATATATTTTTAATAAGAGGAGATAAATGTCTGACGCTCTTTTCCGTTAAAATCTGGTGGAATAATTGAAAATCGGATCCGCACATGTCACTATTTCGAGGGCGCTGGCCGGTTTAAAACCTAATAATCGAAACAGGATTTCCGATTATAACACCTGTCATCTCGGTAAAATTGTGCAAATCCGTAAAAGGCTGAATAAACGATAAATGTCAAATGTCCAAATTCAAACGCCAAATTTATAGCAGACATCTAATATCCAATATCATGCAAGATATTAGATCTGGGATGTTAGATATTGGATAATCATTTGACATTACAGAGCATAATTATATCGATATTTTCTTTCTACAAGCTCTGATACCATGCTGATAATTCTTTGCCTATTTTATGTGGATTGTCTTCCTGTATATAGTGAATACCTGATCCGATATCAACTATTGTCAGATTTTTCAGATGTGATTTGCACCATTCAACCATTTGTGGTGTTATAATTCCACCCGGCTCAGCGTGGAAAAGCAGTTTTGGCAGATTTGAATTCTGTAATTTTAGATTGTAATCGGAAATCAGTTTATGCATATCGGAAGGAGTACCATCAATTGGTATCTCAGTCGGCCAAACACGGACCGGTTTTCTTGAACCGATCGTCTTGTAGGGTTCAAGGTAAACTGACATTTCTTCAGAAGTATAATCACGAACTGTGGCCTGAGGCAGGATCTGTTTCACAAAAACATTCATAACGCTGATCATAAACCATCCGATGGCGGGACTACGCATTAATTTAAAACCCATTTTAAAATCCTTTGGAAAATCACTCCAGCTGGATGGTTTTAAAAGTGCTTCCATAAAAGCCAGCCCTTTTACATTATCTTCATTTTCCATGGCATAGTGAAAACCAAGCCCTGATCCCCAATCATGGATAACGAGCGTGATATTTTTCAATTCAAGCTTCTCGATGAATCCCTTGATATATTTATAGTGATCAGAAAATCGATAGGGAATTTTCGGCTTACCGGATTTTCCCATACCAATCAAATCAGGGGCAATACAGCGCCCTAACTCTGTCATATATGGAATAATATTTCGCCAGAGATAACTTGATGTTGGATTTCCATGTAAAAATAATATAGGATCGCCCGATCCCTCATCCACATAATGAATTCTAGATCCGTTGACTTCAATGAACTTTGATTCGAATGGAAATTCTGCTGATATATCTTTCGTCATCTTTACTCCTTTGTTGTGGCGACAGGTGATTATTTAGAAACGAAATGGTGGTTTACTGTATTTCCGAGGAGAAAACTTTTACTTTTCACTTTTTACTTTATATCCCTCTGTGGTTTTATTATCGCTTTTTCATTTTTTAATGAAACATTTGACACTCCCTTGAAACCATTGAATCAAAATGTTACATTTGTGAAACAAAAAATATCAGGAGTAATACAATTTGAGCAAACAACCCCCATTCTTTCATCAGGTGATCTTTGATACTCTCCATGAGGGTTTGTATAGTGTCGATAAAGATTTTCGGCTTATCGGTTTTAACGAAGCGGCGGAGAGAATTACCGGCTATAAAAAGGAAGAGGTACTTGGTAAATTTTGTAAAAATGTCATTCAGGCCAACCGTTGTAAAGAGGGTTGTCCCATTGCGGATTCCCTTGAATTAAGGGAAACAATCAAAAATTATGATATGGTGGTAAAAAACCGCGATAACAAAGCGGTTCCGACAAAAGTCAATGCGGCTGTTTTCAGAGATGAACAGGATGAACCAGTTGGCGGCGTTGTTTTGTTTCGGCCGGTCAATGAACTTGAGTTGATCAGTTCTGATAATTTGGGTCGTACCGAGTTTCAGGGGATGATCGGTCAAAATCGTAAAATGCAGGAAATATATATTTTGATTGAAGAGATAAACTACTCCAATTCCGGCGTATTGATCCAGGGTGAATCGGGAACCGGCAAAGAACTCGTGGCCAATGCGGTTCAGCAGACCAGTGAACGCAAGAAAAAGCCCTTTATAAAAGTCAACTGTTCGGTTTTTCCTCACGATCTACTGGCCAGTGAATTATTCGGGCATGTAAAAGGCGCCTATACAGACGCTCATCGTGATCGAGTTGGCCGCTTTGAAATGGCTGACGGGGGAACGATTTTCCTGGACGAAATTGCAGAGACAGATCCGCGTATTCAATTACAATTATTAAGGGTTTTGCAAGAGGGAACGTTTGAGAGAGTCGGTGAATCAGTGACCCGCAAAGTTGATGTTCGGGTAATTGCCGCAACTAATCTTGATATTCAAAAAGCAATCGCCGAGAGTCGTTTTCGTGAGGATCTCTATTATCGTTTGAATGTCATTCCGATAGAAGTACCACCACTAAGGGAAAGAAAAGATGATATTCCTTTGTTGATTCGTTATTTTCTAAAAAAATTATCATTATTAACAGGCAAAAAGATCACTGAGATCGATGATATTGCAATGGCCATACTTCAGGGCTATAACTGGCCGGGTAATGTCCGAGAACTTGAAAATGTGATCGAATATGCACATACAAGGACCAGATCCACTATTATCACCGAGGATCGGTTACCCCCTGCCTTGCTGAACCAACGAATTGATCGATCGAATATTGAAACAGAAAGCACTGAGCAGCCACTTAGCGAACATGATCGTATTCTAGCTGTATTAGATGAAGTCCACTGGAACCGTTCAAAAGCGGCGGAAAAACTGGGAATCGGACGAGCGACACTCTGGCGGAAAATGAAAGCGTACAATTTGCTTAATGATTGAAACATTTTGAATCAGATGAAGCTGAAATTTGTCTCAGAATGTTTCAAAAGAATCAAAATATGTAGTTGGCATAAATTTTGTACTATGCTCATTTTCAGGAGTATAAAATGTCAGAAATGTTAGCGAACCAATATTTTTTAGCCCGAAAGTTTGATAAAGCGATTCCCCATCTTGAATCGGTTATCAAGGAGGATCCTCAAAATGAACGGGCTCGTAAAAAATTGATTATCTGTTACTGTGAAACAGGTCATGTGCGTTTCGCCCTGGAACTTTTCTCAAATGTTATCAAGGATAATATTAAATTACTGGTAGATACGGATATTGTCCAGGAAGACTGCCCATGTCCTGAATTGGTGGAACGGATGAAGTGGTATGAAGAAGTGGCTGTAAATTCATTCGATTTCCACTGTATCCTGGGAATGTTAAATCTTTATTGTGATATCCACGATTCACTTAAATCGTTTCAACAGGCCCTCAATATCAATCCTGCCGATAAATTGGTTAAAGATATCTATGACACAATTGCCCGCTATGAAGCAGAGCATATAGAAAAACATAATTAACGTTTGTCACGACTGAGGTTAACCGACCAACTACAAGTCTTTTTAGTCTTATTTTCTGCGTATAATGATTAACGACTGATCCCTTTTTATTAGTCGTTTCAATAATACCATCTGAATAAATAATAAAAAGTTCCCCTGACTCAACATTAATGAGGTCCGATTTAAATTCGTTATGAAGAAGAGTCAGCAGCGGTAATTGCGTTATTTTTAACTCTTCTAAATGTCCATGTCGATTTATTCTGATGATTGGCGGGTGTCCGGCTGTTATGAATTCTATCCTGTTTTTCTCATAAAAACGCAATCCGCCAAATGTAATAAACATACCTTTCTTCCTCTGCCCCAGAAGAACACGGTTAAGATTATTGACAATACTATTTAAACTTGTTTCCTTTTTATAAAAGGATCTAAATGAGGCTTTAAACATTCCAGATAACAATCCGGGCCCGACACCATGTCCGGAGACATCAATCATATAAACAATTGTCCCATCATGATGATGTATGTAATCAATGAGATCGCCGCCAACTTCATCAGTAGGATTGGATCTACCCGTTATTCAAAAAAGCCATCATCAATATCGATATCCGGTACCAAAACCTTATGGATCTCTCCCGCTAATTCCATTTCTCTGCTCAGAGCAATCTGTTTAATCCCCTCCCGGCTAATAAATCTGATAAAAGTGATGTAGGCCAGTACTATAAAAATGATAATGCCGATGCCGTCAAAATATAGTCGACTCTGGATTTCTGCTGCCGTTTGCGGACCACCGGGAAGATATCTTACCCAGGGTATAAAATGAAATCCGAATTGAAAAATGATCGTAATGGGAAGGACTATTAAAGTTCGTGTGAATGAAAAAGCATAACCGACAGAAACAAGACCAGAGTAGAGTACATATAGCCACACCAGCTCAATGGAAAGAGTACCTCCTTTCCAAATATCCATAATAAAGCCAATGGCGGCAAAAATGAAAAATACGGCGGCAAGAAAATTTATTGTGCTGGCAAGTGGCATTCTGCGCCAGAATCGTTTAGAGGCCATATCCTTTGCTTTCATGATGTCAAGATATTAAATAAAATATAAAAAGCAAAATGAGTTTAAATAGAAACTTGCTTTGTTATAGACCTCAAAATGTTACATGTGATTTTTAATTGAATTGACCGGAATAATTATTTATTATAATTTTTTGAAATTTAATCATTTATAAATCGTTCAGATATAAACGATGTATATCATTTGCGTATCAAACATTGATGCTCGATAAAGGATTTTTATTAGTGTCATAGCGATGGAATCGGCAAATTAAAATGAAACCACAGAGGGATTTAAAGTAAAAAGTGAAAAGTAAAAGGTAAAAGGTAAAAAGTAAAAAATCTTAATATAATTACTTTTTACTTTAAACTTTTACCTTTTACCTGATTGCTTACTCAGTGTTTTCTGTGGTATTTTTTAAAACTGAAGTTTTATCTTAAAGGTATTAAAATGAATCAAATTTTATATTTTCTTTTGACCATAAGTCTCGTGATCAATTTTTCCTGCAAAGAAACGGAAACTGAAAAGAAGACCGAGGCACCGCCACCGCCTGTTAAATTGCTCCTTTCTGAAGCGCAACTGCCCGAGTATGAAAAAAATATTGATCATGCCGGACTGATGAAGGATTGGGGACGAAGAGAATACAGCAACGGACGCAACACCTATCGTATGGTATGTTTTAACTGTCATGGTAATGCTGAACAAAAAGGATCAAATCCCCGTTCTAACCGCTTCTGGAAAGATAAATTTCGGCATGGTTCTGATCCCTATTCCATGTATGAAACCCTGACCCGCGGTTTTGGTTTGATGCCACCTCAGGTTCGCCTTACACCGAGGGAAAAATATGAGGTCATCCACTTTGTTCGCGAGGAATTTGTCAGGGAACAGAATCCGGATGAATATTTTGAAATCACCGACAGCTATCTTGAAAGTCTGCCCAAAGGTGATTCACCGGGACCGGATCCCAGCCCCTACCAGCCCTGGGCGGAAATGGACTATGGCGATTTTCTGATACAAACCTACGAATTGGCAAACACGGATGATCCGCCACGGGTCATATCAAGCCGCGGAGATCCTCTGCCGAACGAAGACTACCGCGATGTTAATTTCTCTTACAAAGGAATCGCTATTCGCCTCGATGAAGGTGAAGGTGGCGTGGCTGCCGGCAAGGCTTTTGTTCTGTTTGATCATGATCTGCTCCGTTTTACCGGTTTCTGGATAGGGGAGGGATTCATCGATTACGAAAGTATTTTATTAAATGACCGCCATAATATTTATCCGCGAACCGTCGGTATAATTCAAATTGAAAATCCCATCACACCTGGTTGGGCAAATCCGAAAACCGGGGATTTTGAGGATCCACGATTTGTCGCCGTAGACGGCCGCCCCTTTGGCCCGCTTCCTAGAGAATGGGCACATTATAAAGGTTTATACTATCATGGTCAGAGAGTTGTCATAAAATATACGGTGCATGATGCAACTGTTCTGGAAACCTATGATCTTGAACAGCAAGATGGACCGGCTGTCGTTAGTCGTACGCTAAATATCTCACCTTCATCAGAAGCACTGACAATAAGAATTGCCCCTGCAAAGACAGCCGTTGCCCTTAATGGTAATAATGCAACCCTGGCAACTGAAAATGGTTTTCATGTCTTGAAGATCCCTAAGAACAGGGACGTTAAAATAAAAATCGTCATGGCTGCCACGCGACAAAATTATGTTA
>Ga0209536_100003579_pt1 | contig 24868 bp, 22 predicted proteins | sample DeeMarSeWOR28_12_FD_187461 | JGI IMG/M metagenome (GOLD analysis project Ga0209536, IMG submission 187461) | Marine sediment microbial communities from White Oak River estuary, North Carolina - WOR-2-8_12 (SPAdes) (version 2) | ecosystem: Environmental > Aquatic > Marine > Intertidal zone >...
AGCTGCAACTCGATTGCCTCAATAGGGGTTTGCTGGTCAATAGACTGAAACCCAATGCCGTGCGCTTTATGCCGCCTCTCATCATCACCGAGAACGAGGCGGACAAGGCAGTAGCCATTCTAAGAGATGCCTTAAAAGAGAACGCCTAGACATTATTAGCAGTACTTTGGGGGTTGTTAAAAGGAGGTCATGAAATGGCAGATAAAGTAGTATTAGCTTACAGCGGGGGTCTGGATACATCCGTAGCTATAAAATGGCTTGAAGAAAAATACGGACTGAACGTTATCACCCTTACCGTGGATGTCGGCAATGTCCCCGACCTTGAGGCCATCAAGCAAAAAGCCCTGAAAGTCGGAGCCATAAAGGCGCTCGTTATCGATGCAAAAGAAGCCTTCGTTAAGTCGTATGTCTTCCCGGCCATCCAGGCAGATGCCGTTTACGAAGGACAGTATCCCTTATCCACTGCCCTGGCACGTCCGCTCATCGTCCGTCTTTTGGTCGAAACAGCTAAAAAGGAAAAGGCAAAAATGATTGCCCACGGTTGCACGAGCAAGGGCAATGACCAGGTGAGAATGGATGTCGGCATAGCCACTCTGGCGCCCGAGTTGAAGGTAATGGCTCCGGCCCGGGAATGGAAGATGACCCGGGAGCAAACCATCAATTATGCCCAGGCTCATAATATCCCCATCCCTGTTACCAAGGCTAGCCCCTATTCCATCGACGAGAACCTGTGGGGCCGAGGCATTGAATGTGGCGTGCTCGAAGATACCTGGAATGAACCGCCTGAGGATGTCTTCCTGTGGACAAGGCCTCTGGAGAAAACGCCGGCCCGGCCCGCCTATCTGGAAATTGGATTTGAAAAAGGTATACCTGTGAGCCTTAGCAACCGAAAGCTAGCCCCTCTTACGCTTGTCCAGAAGGTTCACGAACTGGCTGGCAGGCATGGCATAGGCCGGATTGACCACGTCGAAAACAGACTGGTGGGCATAAAATCCAGGGAGATTTATGAAGTGCCGGCTGCCGCAGTCCTGTTGCAGGCTCACCAGGCCCTAGAATATCTGGTGCTGACCAAAGAGCAGCTCCGCTTCAAGGCCAGGGTTGCCGCGGAGTATGCCGACCTCATCTACAACGGGTTGTGGTTCACGGGTATGCGTCAGGATTTGGTCGCCTATGTTGAAAGCACGCAAAGATACGTTACCGGCACAATAAGGGTGAAGCTTTTCAAAGGCAACTGCCAGGTGGTGGGCAGAAAGTCGCCCTACTCACTCTACGACTACAGCCTGGCTACATATGATAAGGGCGATGCGTTCGATTGCAGTACGTCCCCAGGGTTCATCTATATCTGGGGCTTACCGGGGAGGACCCAGGCCAAGGTGCAGCCAGAACCACCCGAATAGCTTGAAGCACTGTCCCGCTGCAATGAGCGGGGCATGACAGAAACGCAGAGAGTCTGCAGCAATTAGCAGGAAGGATAGCTAGCTCAAAACCCGCGGCCTTTGACGGCTGCCCTGCTAGACTGCGCCAGTCAATCTACACGGCAACTACGATGGACATGAACACTACAGTGCGAAGATATGAACACCCCACTGACTACAGCAGGGTCGGGCAATTTTTGATTGATACGTACCGACCAGGCGATCAGCACGATAACTGGTTACAACCGCGTTGGGAATACATGCACTACCATCCCTTGTTTGACGAGAGCTTGGCGAAGGCCTTCTCCAACACGGGAGTCTGGGAATCCAATGGAAATATAGTCGCCGTGGCACACTTCGAGCATCGTCCCGGGCGAATCTTCTTCCAGGTTCATCCTGACTTCAGACACCTAAAGCCGGAGATGCTGGAATATGCCGAGACATACCTCAGTGTTGAAGACTCTGACAGGAGACGGAAAATCGAGATTTGGGTTAACGATTTCGACATCACGTTCCGTTCAATTATCCAAGAACGTGGCTATCGCCTAGTTGAAGGCTTCAAGGACTTCTGGTCGATTCTTGAGATACGCAACCCGTTCCCGGCCATCAAGCTGCCGGATGGGTTTCGGCTGCAAAGCCTTGCCGATGAGAATGACCTCAATAAACTCCACCGGGTGCTGCACAGGGGCTTCGATCACCCGGGAGAACCACCAGTCAATGAGCTTGCAGGTAGGGAGAGGATGCAATCGGCACCCAACTACCGGAAGGGCTTGAACATCGTCGCTGTAGCCCCTGATGGTGCCTACGCCTCTTACTGTGGAATGTGGCTTGACCACGCCAACAGAGTCGCCTACGTCGAGCCGGTCTGCACCTACCCCGATTATCGCCGCAGGGGATTGGGCACGGCGGTGGTACTTGAAGGAATCAGACGGTGCGGAGCAGAGGGCGCGACGATTGCCACGGTGGGATCAGACCAACCATTCTATATGTCGATGGGCTTCAAGAAATTCTTCGACATCAACCTTTGGGCAAGAGAGTGGAAAATCTGAGTGAAGGCTGGATGCCGTGCCTCACTTGGCCGGTTCTCTTACGCTCACTGTCCGACCAACCATTTAGCTATGCCGTGCAATCAAGTCAGAGGCTACTATTTGGGATTACGCTCACACAATAACATAGAACTGCTGGTAATTCTGGCTCATCTTTTTCGAAAAGTCAATGGGGTGCGGGGACACAATAGCAATAGAAGTGCCGTAGCTAAGTGTGTTTGCCTGAAGCAATAGAACAGGCTTTTATGCAACTCTGAGGCCGGTCACTCTGCATTCTTGCCCGGTTGCATAAGGTTCAGTAATTGACGGTCACTCCCCTGGCCTCAAGCTCAGGTATATATATGTGAATGGAATCGTCACTGAGCGGATTGTCGGTGAGATGGACAGTGTCCCCCCATCCCAGTCCCTCGTTCTCCACCAGCGGCGCGACATCGCTTATGTTGTTACTACGAAGTTGGAGCCCCATCAGCTTGGTGAGGTTGGCTGCAGCTGATATATCGCTGATCTGGTTATCGTCGAGGCCGAGAACTTGCAGGCCGGTGAGGTTGGCCAGCGGCGATATATCGCTCATGTAGTTCCCATCAAGTAAGAGAACCATTAGGCTGGTTAGGTTAGCCGCACCGGATATATCGCTTATCTGGTTATCGTCGAGGCCGAGAACTTGCAGGTCGGTGAGGTTGGCCAGCGGCGATATATCGCTTATCTGGTTATCGTCGAGGATGAGACCTTTTAGGCCCGTCAGGTCGGCCACAGCTGATATATCGCTTATCTGGTTATTGCGGAGAAAGAGATGTTTCAGGCTGGTGAGCTTAGCCAAGGGCGGGATATCGCTTATCTGGTTATTATTGAGTTCGAGAACCTGCAAGCTGGTGAGGTCGGCGTTGCCCAGGGGTGAGATATCACTTATCTGGTTATTATCAAGGTCGAGAACTTGCAGGCTGCTGAGGTTGGCCAGAGGTGATACTTCGCTTATTTGGTTATTAAAAAGGGTGAGATGAATGAGGTTGGTGAGATTGGCCATAGCTGAGATATCACCTATCTGGTTATTGTATAGGTCAAGGCTATCCAGGTGGATTAGGTTGGCCAGGGCGGAGATATCGCTTATCTGGTTATTGCAGAGGCGGAGAGATAGGAGGTGGGTGAGGCCGGCCAGGGTTGATATGTCACTTATCTGGTTATTATTGAGGTTGAGACTTGTCAACCAAGTGAGGTTCGCGAGGGGTGAGACATCGCTTATCTCGTTATCATCAAGGCTAAGCCCCCAGCACAGGCTGGTGAGGTTGGTCAGCGGTGATATGTCGTTTATCTGGTTGTCCGTGAGGCTGAGACCTGTCAGGCTGGTACAGTACTCCAGCCCGGTGAGGCCAGAGATATTCCTCGAAGAAGCATCAAGACCGGTAAGTTCTGCCAGGTCTGAAGGGTAGATATCTCCCGTGGGCTTATTGATTTCTTCTCTTATCGCTTCCTCAAGGTTGGCGTCTGGGAAGTATATAGGTTCCTCCACCCCATCACCGTCACAACCCACCATCCCGGCAATCAGACACACCACAACCAGAAGTATACTTACCCTCTTCATCCATATCAGCGTTCCGGAAAGATTATATCACTGATGACAAAAATTGTCAATGGCTACCTACTTCTGCCCTGGAATCCATCACGGAGTACGTGTCAGCAGCGTCCTTTGGCCGTCATCAAGGATAATCTGAGTCATATCGAGATCTGTCCTGAAACCGATAATCAGTTAGCCTAAAACTCACCTGACTCAGGAATACCCGATAATGGATTAACCTAACGATTGAGGTACTCTTTCTGCGAAAGAAAGTACAGACAATCCCTACCTACCGATCCATCCGCATCTCTTTCATTCTTCGGGATGTAGCCCTCTCGGCTGAAACCGCACCGCCCGAGGAGCCACTGGCTGCGAATGTTACTCTCGTTACATTCGCCCTTTACCAGATGGGCACCAAGATCTTCAAATAACATCTCCAGAACCCGGTTGACAGCCTCGGAGACATATCCTTTCCCCTCACAGTGCACGTCAGCCACAAATCCGATTGTGAATTCCAGTAATTCCGAGTTAGTTGGTCCTACGTACACCTGCCCACACCATCTGTCAGTGGCCTTCTCGAAGATGCCGACGAAAAAGTAATCACCAGCCATCCAATCCGCCGCCAATCCCCTGACAACTGTCTCTGCATGCTCTTCGCTTTTCAGGTGCATCAGCACGTTGTTTGATTCGAATTCTGCCAGATGGTCCCGATTACGCGTGCCAGCAGCATAGTACATTGGGCCATCTCTTGCTTCATAAGCACGCAAGTACAGCCGTTCAGTCTCTACATACTTCGCTAATATCTGATCTGCACCCTTCTTCATATCTGCCACGGAATTGACAGGCTCGTGCTGTCAGGTATGACCTTTCGATCTGTTCTATATTGTATTGTCGATGTATCTCATTGAGAAGTAGAGGTACGGTGTGAAGTGCCTGCGCCAGAAGTTCCCTCCGAAGTAGTTGGCTGTCTCAAACTCTACGAACAGCCGCTTATACCCGTTTTCGATAGCCCAATCCACGGCACGCTGCAGGAGAGATGTGCCTATCCCGGTGCCCCGAATATCCGCCCTCACAAAGGCATTCTTGATCTCCGCGGTACGGGTGCCTCTGAGGAGAAATCCCTCTTTCAGTGTTCCTGAATCTGATTGACCTACGCTCAGATATGCGTCTGCACCATCATTCCCATAGGACGCGAAGTAAATATCTCCCTGCCGTAGCGATGATTCCAGAATAGCCCGACGTTCGTCTGCCTCCGTTTCCTTCACAATGAAGACCGGAGCATCTCTGTAGTAGAGACCGTCCTCAATGCTGATATCCAGAAGCCTTTCTATGTCCGTTTCCTCAACAATGTCCGAGATGTGTGCACCCGGAATCCGGGATAGGTCTCTTAGCGCTTCCGCTATGATAGCACCGAATCCGAGTTGATAGAGCGAATCTCGCAGCACCGTATCGTGTGCGAAATGCCCCATAATGTGCAAATGTGTGTGACTGCCAATCCATTCCTGTGCCAGACGCATATACATGATCTGGTAGAGTTCCCTTCTATCAGGCAGGATTGATGCGTGACAGTATTCCGGTACAATGACGGCCTTCTGTCCCTTAAACGGAAACCAATACCCCGAAAGCATGAACGCGACTACATGATTATCCTGGAGGACAACCACTCCGGGGTTCGGCAATAGTGGCTTGATAGTATCACGGACACTATCTGCGTTATCAATTGTCTGTGAGGGAAGCAGAGCACTCTGTTCCTGCTCGCGACGATAGTCGCAAGCAAACAGCTCGACCGCTGCTCCGACGTGATCCTCGGTAAACGGTGCTATCTGGTAATTGCTTCTCATCTCACTAATGAATCCTCTGTTTCTCGCCGTAATATTACAGCCGGATTCTCAGGTATGCAAGAATCCAAGATAATCTTTGCCATAGTCGGGCAAACACCGATAGGACCGCTGGGCCATAGACCTGCATAATATTGAGCGGAAAACTATGCACGTAGCAGTACATAGTCTCTTCAGTCAACCACAGACTAACCATAAATGGAGTCTTCGTAACACCTAATTGGCCTGCTCTGCAATATTCTTGAGCGATATTACGCAATGCACCAGGCGTTTGCCTGAGCCTGCTGTTATTGGTTGGCCGGACCAAGACTCTCCACAGCTGCGTGCACGATGAATGGCCGCTCTCGTTATGGCCACTTGCTATCGATATAGGATATAATTTCAGTGATTGGAAGAGACGGAAGCGGGCAGGGAATAGGGCAAAGTATAGGCGATGAATATGACTTACCTGCAAGGAAACCAGGAATCGCGCAGTTCAGATACCAAGAAAGAAGAACAGCAAATCATTAAGGCGCTTCACGATGCCTTCGGGTGGGCTCTGACAAAGGATCGAGCGCTCTTCGAGAGTGTCTTCGCAAGAGACGATGACTTCTTCACATATTTTCCGGATTCAAAGAGCACTGTACTGGGGTGGCAGCAGTTTGAGAAATTCCTAGAGGAATGGATGGACCCCAGAAGCAAAGCCACCGGATATGAGATCAGAAACCTGAGGGTGGTGGTCTCAAAAACGGGAGACGTGGCCTGGTTTTCAGCGATCGTGGATGATGAGGGAGAATTCGACGGAAAGCCCTGGGGCACCAAAGACATACGATGGACGGGCGTGCTTGAGAAACGCAGTGGACGCTGGAAGATATGCCAGCAACATATGTCAGAGGCAAATGACAAGAGTCAAGATTAGACGCTTTTACAATATGAGTTTGCTTGCTCTGACAAGCATCATGGGGTAGATGAATGAACCATTTCGCTGCTGAGAGGACAAGGTGACAAACATAGAATCCCAACTGAGGAGGAGACAGACAGTTCCAGGGCACGAAAACGCTCCTAAAGAGTAGTAAAGGAAGGCGAAACATGGAAGATTTACCGAAAGGACTGGCATCATCTAACGCAGTCAAGATAGCACAGAAGTTGGGGATGATTTCTGCGGGCAGTGTATTGGATGTCGGTACAGACAAAGGAGGGTTCATCGATACTCTTATCAAGACCCTGAAAGCGTACGATTCTTTCACCGGAATAGACTATTGTCCTTCGGACAAATCAAAGAAAGATATGGAATCTGCCAGGAAACGGTTTGACGGAAAAGCCGTTCAATTTATTCAGATGAATGCCGAGAACCTGGAGTTTGAAGACGAGTCTTTCGACACGGTCTGCATATCTCATGCCCTGCACCATCTTGCAAGCATAGGCAAAGTGATGACGGAGATGAAGCGCGTGCTCAGAAAGGGTGGTAACTTCATACTTCAGGAGTCGTACTGCGATGGGGAACAAACAGAGGCACAGAAAGCAGATGAGCTTGAGCACGAGTGGGAGGCAAGAATAGATTCCTTGCTAGGCATCACTCATAATAAGACACTAAAAAGACAGGAAATCAGGGACATCGCCCATGGTTTGAAGTTGACCAAGATCGATATCTTTGATTCTAACCATCCTCTTGATTGCCTATTCTGCGAGAGAAAACATGAGTGTGAAGACCCGAGAAACCAGGCAACATTTCACCAAAGCACGAAGGATATTGACAATGCAATCAAGCGAATTGAGAACCATCCAGATGTGGAGGTCCGAATGCACCTGATGAACGAAGCAGAGAACATCAAGAAGGCAATAGCAGCATTCGGCACATCACCCGCTTCATATCTGTTTATCATCGGGAAGAAATGAATTATTCTACCCGGATACCTCATTATGAGCGAGATCCCTTCAAGCCTAGTACCCCCCGGCTTCATCCAGATCTGGGACCTACCAGCGAGAACCCAGGCCAAGGTGCAGTCAGAAGCATCCGAATAACAGTATCCTGGAACATAATACCTAATTTATAGTGGTTTGAACTGGTACGATATCCTTAGACTCACGCTTCATCCCGAATGCCACACGCAATATACCGACGCGCCTGATAATCAATTGGTAGAGCAGCAGAGATGCTGCGAAAGAACCGACAACCACTACCAATAGCTTTGGTATAAGGGCGGTATTCCACTGAACTACAAAATAGGCAATAACAATGATGACCGGTTGATGCACTACAAAGAACGGCACAATGGCTTCCTGACCATACCTTAACACCCTGTTGCTAAAATTCAGAAAGTGCATGCCTATATAAAGAGTGAACGCTGTCCAGCACCAGCCACAGATAACAAACAAGCCCCACCAGACAAAGTCCTGTAGATTATGAGGAGGGCTTTCAATATTGAGGTCACCGGTAGAGAAGGTCATTATCACTCCCACGAGGAATGTTACACTGCCCACTGTTAAGGTGATAGCCCAGTCCCGCCGGATGGCTTGTCTTAATCGCTCATCTGAAATCACCAGGTAGCCTATGACAAAGAAAGAGAACAAGAAGAAGAAATCGGCCCAGTCATGCTCGTATGGGAAGAAGGGCTGCAAACCCAGCTTGATAATCAAAGGCAGAAGGACGAAAATAAGTATGCCGCCACGATGATGGCATACCTGTGCCAGCCAGGAGATAATCCGCTGCCCGCCCCCACCTCGAACCCACTGGAAGAACGGCAAGGCTAGCAACGAAAACATAAACAGGAAACCAAGGAACCAGAGGTGATAACCCACCACCCCAAAAATTCTGGGATTAGGCCCCCAAGGCAGTGAACTGACAAACTGGATAAAGGAGCCTGCAAATATACCTGTATGTACTTTATGACTCCATTCAAAATAGAGTTGTACCGAGGAAAGTACAATGGAGCCGACCACGAACGGAATCAGTAGGCGACGCGAGCGCTCTTTAATGTATTGGCTGGAGGTGCGCCGCTTCAGGGCAAACCATGTGCCGGCACCGGCAATAACGAAGAATAACGGCATACCCCAGGGAAAGAAGAAAGCCTGAATAGCCGTGACGATAATACTCTGATCCGCATTCTTAATGTGCCACGATGTTATGTTGAATACGTTGGTTGCATGGAATAGGAAAACCCCCAGTATTGCCAGTACGCGTAACCAGTCAATATAGTACAAGCGGGGCGCTATGTCAGCACGAGGCTGTGTTTGCTGCTCGGCATTTTGGCCTTCTATTTCGCACCCCCGGGCATTACCTGTGCCCGCTCAACCATAAACCGGCGAGCCTTTGGATAACACTGTAGTGGTGGGTAATAGATATTGGCCCAACTATATACCACTAAGGATTACATAACAACCACTACTTCCATTGAGTAACCCACAGTATTCCATTATATGACGCTCTACTTACGGTACCCCAATTAGTATGATTATCCCTGGAATTCACTTCCCAAATCTATTCCAGACTGAAAGGTGGATACTTGTCCGTTGTCAACAAAAAGGCATATGCAGATATTCTCAGACCCCATCGATATACACCAACTACAAAGTCGAAAAAGCTCCTGGGATAGCGACCGGTAAACAGGATGGCAAACCAAGCTATCACTATGCAAACGATGGCTGCAATCGCCAGGCAGGCCACGACAAAATAATGCGGTATAGCCAGTAACCACTTCACCAGTGGCAACCCGCGGCTAAGGTCTTTCGCGACGTCTGGATACGGGATCTCAATGTGAACCGACTGCTCTTCGTCAGTTGACGGGTATACGTCTGTAAGTAGACCGAGATAAGCTCCAACACGTGTACTAAACTTGGTCAATGCTAGATTCCAGTCAAACCACCACCTGGGGTACTTCTGACGGAAAAGAATCATGAGCAAGGGCGGTAGAAACAAGATGCCTCCCGCGGCATATAATAGGGTCCAACCACTCGGTAAAGTCAAATCCAAACTTCCACTTACCGCAGCCAGAACAATAGCGATTGGAATTACCGTGAAAATCCTAAAAAACGTGGTTAACCTATTAAGAGTTCTGTCCGGATAGTCGATTGCCAAATTGGCCGGATACGCGGGTGGAGTTGGGGGTGCTCCTGATGCTTTTGACTCCTTTTTTGCCATTTTTATTGATACCTCCTTTTATATTTCGATTTATAGTCTGTTCAACCGATGCATGTTGCTAAAAATTATTATCATATTAACTGCTAATTGAAAATATTTGCAAGTGGCATTCTAATAAAGTAGCAATTAATTTGTAGAAGGCATGATCGGCATGTCATCACGGGAGTTCGCCGTGGGAAAAGGGTGCTCCTTTCGTTCAAAATCAGGAACATACTCCTCTGCTGCTCCCATTTCCTGCACCCAGCCATTTTCTATACCCAAGTCGTCTATTAGCTTGAGAACCGCTTTATGCTCATCAATTGTAATCTTCCGGGAAAGCAACGGTACTCGAGACGCCCCGTGCATCGGTATGTATTGAGACATTATGCTAACCGTTACCGTGGGAGAAATCTCACGAACAAGCCAGGTTAACGATTCCTCACTACCTGCCAGCCCGTTGGGTAGAATAAGATGTCGTACTATTAATCCCTTTTGTGCCAAGCCAGATTCATTTACTACAAGGTCTCCTACCTGCCCATACATCTCTTTAATAGCCCGACGGGCTTGCGCTACATAGTACAGGGTATGCGAGAACTTCTTGGCCCATCTGTTAGAGCCATATCTCAAGTCAGGTAAGTAGACGCTTATAACACCGTCAATCTCTTTCAGGGAAGCGATAGAGTCATAGCCATTGCTATTGTAAACCAACGGCACTCGCAACCCCATGGGTACTGCTTCTATAACTGCCCGCAGCAGTTGGGGAACAAAATGGGATGGCGAAACGAAATTGATATTATGGCAGCCCAGCTTGTCCTGAAGGTAGACCATCTTCTCAGCCAGGGTATGGCAGTCCATTCCATTCGATCTTTGCTTTTTCCAGTTCTGGCTTATCTGGTAGTTTTGGCAGTAGACGCATCTCATATTGCAGTTGCCAAAGAACACCGTCCCCGACCCCTCCTTTCCAGAAATAGCCGGCTCCTCGCCGTGATGGGCACAGACTGCCGAGACTACGGGTAAAAACCCGGAATGGCAATAGCCAGTTTCGTTTTGTAACCTATTAACCCGGCACTCCCTGGGGCAGATATCGCAGGAAGCTAATCGAGCCTCAAGTGCTTGTGCACGACACTCCAATTCGCCAGAGTGGTATAACGTAACATATCCTGGTTCCATAGACGCTAAGAACAATTGGGTGAACGTGCCCCAACTTCACACTTTAGACGGCTGACGAAGAGCTGTCAACTTTCCGTTCACAGAAAGCGGCTTTTATTATTACGCCTGACTTGTATCGTGCACTCGCAATTCCACAAATCTACCAGGGATCAAAAAGTACCAGGCGTATATGCCGGCCAACCAGACCATCCAATTCCCGGAGGAAAGTCCAGCAGAACAAAAGGAAGGGACAACAGGATGAACAAAGTGGTGTAAATCGCAAAGGTAGCCACAAGCTCCTTTCCCGTTTCCGGCCTGTTCTTCTTAAGCAAAAGCCTTATCGGGAAGGTTACTACAGAAGAAACGACTTTTGGAATTGGGAATATGAATGGAGCACTGTCCGTATACTGTAAATATCGCTGACTGTCTTCCTTTCTCATTTTGTTTTCCTCAGCCAGGGCGATACAGACTATGATTAGTGAGGTTAGCAGCCAGGGTAGACTTGCTCCCGGATTTAAACCGCCCATGGGGACCGGCTGCTGGGCAGCGAATAGCATTACGCCATAGCTCCATATAATGAAGCCCAGATACTGGGGGTGTCGCGTATATCGATATATCCAGAAATCAACGGTCTTTCTTCTCTGTAATTTGCCGTAGAACCATGCGATAGTCCCCAAAATGAATATGAAGAGGCCAATTCCTATAGCGATCCAGGCCAGGAGCTCCCTGATATCTACGCCCCCGAGCCAGAACGGGTAAACCAGAGCCAGATACGGCAGGTAGCTGATATCTCCAAAGCTCATGAGATTTACACTGGGATCCCAGAAGGGGATAAAGGGGACTCTCAATATGCCCAGTCCGGCCAGGAAAAACATAGAAGCAAAGAAATAACCGAAGGTGGGCAGGAAAAAAGCAAAGGAACCGAAGACAGACAGCTTCCGTTTACCCGTCACAAAACCAACCACTATCAAGACGGCTATTATGCCCAGGCAGGCATAACCAACAGGGCGGGCAACGACCATAAACTCGGCGACCTGTTCCGGTTCAATTATGGGATGAATGTCGGGGAAGTACCTTGATAGCCAGTTGCCGAGCATGACCGGTAGTTGTAACGTGGCAAAAGTCAGTGCTACAGTAAAGACTACTGCCAGCAGAGATATACTCGCTAGGATTCCCGTTCTAGAACGTATCAGACCCGCTGCTTGCATAATGATACCTGCAATTCAATCTAACGCCAGACTGTATCCGGTGGTTCTATCGGTATAGGCTCGCTGGTAGCATTCACTGATGAAATCTCGAAAGCGTACGATGGCTCCAGTTCGTCGAACCGATGACGGAGGTCAATCTTCGCCCAGTCATCCGGAGGTACCATGATATGCCATGATAGATGAACCTCCCATTCCTCTGAGAAGAAAAGGTAGTGCGATACAACTAACCATACAGGGCTAACCATAGTGTCATTCCACGCTGTATCATCTGTGATTCCGAGTTCGGTATGATTCGTTGCCAGCCATGAAACAAATTTATCCAGCAACTCTTCTGCATATTCCTGTCTATCATCTTCGCCTTCTACTACCTCGAAGCTAACAGTTTTTTCATCACTCGCACTATCCCGATTCCCGGTGATAGTTACGTCAATAGTTGTTCCAATGCTGGATTGTGCTGGAATGACAACTACCTCGGCAACCTCTCCTTCAAATATACCCTCCTTATAAATGACTACCTCTGCACCGGGAGCTGTGGCTGAGATATGTACAGGAAGTTGACTCTCTTTCCCTGCATCAGTGATTGCCACAAGGAATACGCAGTGCTGGCCGGCAATGGAGTCCCCGTTTAACTTCTCAGGTACTACATCAATGCTGAATTCGGGTGCCGGTGGAGAAGCAGCAATGGCCACTACTATGATGACAACGGCAATACAACCTATTATGGTTACTGCTAACTTTTTATTACCCATCTCATTTTCCTTTCATAATACAACGCGGAAGGCCGAAAAAGGTTGCATCATCGAGTAAGTATTGTGGATGCAAAATACTTAATTTCCACAACCTGGGCTGGTATGGTATCCCTATAATTCCATTGACAGAAAATGGGAAATTACCTCATAATCCTATTCTAAATCCATTAAGTAGCGGAGGAGACAATGAATGACGTGAATCTGAAGCAGATGCTGGAAAGAACAGCCAGCGAGGTGCCAAATAATACAGCCATTGTGCTTGGTTCCCGCAAAGTTAGCTACCGTGAATTGGACGAAACCTCAAACAGGATAGCGAACGCCCTTATCAGGCTGGGAACGAAGAAGGGAGACCACGTAGCAATTCTACTGTCCCGTACCCCCGAGTGGGTCATAAACTGTTTCGGAGCGCTAAAAGCTGGAGCTGCCAGCGTACTGCTCGACGCCGGAGCTAAAGCACCGGAGCTGGAACCTCAACTTCGTGAATCCGATTCAAGAATCCTAATTACCGAACAAAGATACTCTCCTATGCTATCTTCGATTTTGCCCAATAGCCCCATGCTGAAACAGGTCTTCGAAATTGATACGGACGCCTATAAGGAAATGGTTGCCAATAGCTCGCCCCAATCACCCTCTATTAATATTAAAGGTGAGGATAAAGCCATCCTTTTTTACACTCTGGGCGTACTGGGAAAGAACAAGGGCGTAGTGCACACTCACTCGTCGTTCATGTCAATTTTACCCATAGTGGTGGATAAATTTGAGCTGAACAGAGACAGCGTTGTTTTAGGTCTGCTCCCTTTTAATTATCTTTTGGGATTTGGATTGGTCGTCCTAATGCCCATAAAGGCGGGAGCCACCATAGCAATCCTGCCTCATTTCAGTTCCAAAAGCATCCTGGATACCATTGAGCGAGAAAAGGCAACCCTGCTTATAGGCGTCCCGGCTAGCTATAATGCCATGGCTATGATGGACGAAGAGACGATGAAGGGCTATGACCTTAGTTCCGTAAAGGGGGTGCTTACCGCCGGAGCAAAATCCTCGGCGTTTTTCATGGAGATGCTTGAGAAAAAGTTTAACTTAACTGTGTGTGAAATATATGGACTCACGGAGTTGATAATAGTCACCATAGGTGCTTTCCGTGACCGTAAATTAGGTACGGCAGGGAAGCCTCTGGCCGAGTTAAAGGTGCTGGATAAAAAAGGCGAGGAACTACCCCACGGCAGCATAGGCGAAGCAGTTTCCAGAGCCCCTTGGATGATGAAGGAATATTACAAATCGCCTGAACTTACAGCTCAAGTCCTCAAAGGCGGCTGGTTTCATACCGGCGACCAGGTCAAATTGGATGATGACGGCTACCTGGAGTTCATCGAGAAAACATTGCCCATTATAATACCCTCTGGAGGAGTAAAAATTCTCCCTGCAGCAGTTGAAGAAGTCCTCTTGCAGCACCCCGCAGTATCTGAAACAGCCTGTATCGGTGTCCTTGACGATTACAAAGGGCAAATACCGACAGCGTTTATAGTCTTGAAGAAAGGGAAAAGTGCTACAGTGGACGAAATACGCAATTTTTGCCGCCAGAGCTTAACGGATTATAAAGTGCCCAAGCAAATCAGGTTTGTTGACAGCCTGCCCAAGACGAAATCGGGCCAGATAGACCGGAAACTACTCAGTACCACAAAGGAAAGCTGAAAGGTAGAGCAAAATCCACCGAAATGTTTTGCTATGCCCAGTATGGAATTCAGTGGACATAACAACTAACTGGCATGTTGTTCCGGGAATTCAATAAGCAACAGTGAATCTTTCACGAATATGTTGCGGGTGCTCCAGTTCATCGAGCATGGCAACAGCGTAGTCCTGCGTGGAGATTTTGCTTTCGCCTTTTTCATCCTTAAGAAGCTGGTCTTTCCCAACCCGATAGTGCCCCGTTCGTTCTCCGGCGGCTATTGAACTCGGCGGACTCAGAAATGTCCACTCTAGTTCTTTTTCTTCTTTTAGCATATAAAGTGTTTCCCTAGTTGCCAGTACTCCGCCTTTTACCTGCTCCGGGAAGTTCGTCGTATCCAACACCAGCACGCCAGGGGCGACTTCAAGAGTCCCAGCTCCACCGACAACCAGTAGTCTTTTAATTGCCGACCTCTTTACACCGCTGATAATCGCCTTATAACCCCTGATTTGTTCATTATAAATATCTGGATTGCCCCAGCCGGGGTTATAAGCACTTATGACTGCATCATGGCTTTTCACGAGTTCATCGACCTTATCTTCGAGGACATCCGCTTTTACAACATTTATATGCGGGTTCCGCACAGCTATTTTCTCGGGATTTCGCACGATCGCAGTTACCTGATGACCCCGTGCTAACGCTTCATCGCGAATGAACGCTCCAATCTGCCCACTTGCTCCAATAATTGCTACCTTCATAACGTTAATCCTCCCATTTGATGATTTGTGCTCCCGTGAGTTTTATCACACGAGAATTAATTATACCTATTATACAACAGCAATAGTCTGAGACATAATGCTTGATTTGTAGCAGTCTTGACCTGCATGTGTCCCCGGAAATCAAGATAGATTAATCGAAGCGCAACGATGCAACCTTTCTGAATCTGTTACATTTTATTATAAGGGAAGAGGAGATGAAAAGAAGTACGTTATTCTGCGTTGTTCTTGCGGTCGTATTCTTTGCAGTTGCCCTTTTCAGTTACTTTTATGAATCGAGGTCAACCGGGATTCTGCCGGTGATAACATACCCATTACGTGATTACACCGTTGTGTTCGCAATCATCGGCGCAGTTCTTGCGTCCTGCGGTATCTTCATTCAGAAAAGAAGAGAGAACAGATGATCTTCAAGTTCCTCATGGCTTTTCTGCCTATGGGCTTCGTAGCAAAGATTTTAGGCGAGGTAGTTCACGAGGTCATGGGCCATGGTCTATTCGTCGTGCTGTTTAGTGGAAGAATAACCAACATAAGTATCTCTTTACTATGGCCTTACAAACTGTCAAGCATCGGATTCTCAGCCCCACTTGGTGGTTTCCAGCCCTGGCAGGAGGTGCTAGTCGATGGAGGCGGGATCATTATGTGCCTAGTAGTCTCCTTTATATTACAGCTAATTTTATTGTTGAACTTGTCGAAAAAGGGAAACTGGTTGGTTTCATCGATGCTTTTCTGGCTGGCTTTTTGGACATTAATAAACCCGGCCGGATATCTTGTTATAGGGGGCATAGAGCCGTTCGGTGATATTACCAACCTGATATCCGCAGGGGTCATGACTCAACAACTTGCCTTCATACTCGGACTCATATTATTTCTGGTCAATCTCTTTTCACTTTCCATAATACTGAGGAATGTGCTCAGGAAAGCCGGGATTAACGAAGATGCAAAATGGAGCATAGTTCTCTTCTGGCTCATAGTTCCCCTTCTGACGCTTTTCAGCGTTGCTGGCCTCGGGCAACCATTGATCATTGCTTTGTTAGGTTTTATACCTGTCCTGGCAGCTTATATCGGGCTTTTATTGCATAATGTAATCTTATCTCGTAGTAAGGATAGTGAAACGACCGCCTGAAGGAAGAAGAGTACTGCGCTAGTTTCCCTGAATCTATTCATCTTCCCACAAATACTACGGCACAGAATACCAGATATGTATCAGGTCTGATTGGCACGGTGTCAATAAAACTCACATTCGAGAAAAGGAAGTGCTACACTATGTAGAATAACGCTGTAGGCGGGTGGTGACCGGTACTATGAAATATTCTGTGATTCCATAAAAATACACTGATTTATAGATTTTATATAACCAGTGACCGCTGTTAAAAATCGTATTACCGCATTATTATTATGTGAATCCGTTAAATAAGGAGGAACTAATATGCCGGAGCTAGGTTTGGGTATCCCTTTCTGGGTCATTGTTTTGATATGGTTAGCCAAGGTTATTTTGTTGGTTTTCGTCTCTGCCTTACTGGCCTGGCTTGGAGTCAGAGCACTGGATGCTATTATCCGTCAGGTCCCTTATCGTGAGCGCATAGGCGAGAGCCCGGTGGCTGTAGGGTTATTCGTTGCAGGATTTTTCATCCTCATTGGCCTCGTTATCCACGGTGCTATTACTGCACTAACTGCGGTAACTGCTCCAATAATATGGTACATCTTCGATTTCAGGATGTGGGGGTTACTGGCTTTGAGCTTTGCGATAAGTCTATTGCTCGGAATAGCTTTATTCTATATCGTGGACAAACTAACACCCAAAATACCATTTGGCAGTATTTCCGATAACCCCTTAGCTGCAGGACTACATATTTTCGGCTATCTAGTCTTCTTTGGCTTAATCCTCCATGCGGCACTGACCGGACCGTTATGAAGAGAGTCTGTATTTTACTAGGTTTAATAACTCTTCTGTTATCAGCACTGGTAACAGCAGGCTATGCATCGGCATTTCCATCCCAGGATTTCCACACAAGAGGCGTCGATATCCTGGATGATTGGGAGATATGCAGAACCAGGGCTTATGATGAAGACGGCTTTTATCAATTAACCAGAACAGGGTTTCGTCCGGTAATAGTCTTTGAAAGCCTGGGTGACCAGGCTGGCGCAGCCTATAGCCTTGGTGAGCAGATTGCCGATAAATATCCAAACCCGGTACAGAGAGCAAAAGCAGTATTCCATTTTGTTCGTGATAGGGTGGAATATGCATCTGACGTAGATACGCTGGGCAGTGAAGAGTTTGCACAGAACGCCGACGAGTTGGCTGTAACCATTATAGAGGATGGAATCGGGCAAGGTGATTGTGAAGATATGACAGCATTACTGGCGGTTATGTATGAGGCCGCTGGATTGCGCTCGGCTATAGTGCTTCCCTCCGGGCACACCGCCGTACTGGTTTATTTACCCGACTACAACGAAGCCACCATTTTCTTTGAACTGGGAGATGAGCCAGGATGGGTCTGGGCGGAGGCTACCGGAAGGAACAACCCACTGGGTTGGGCACCCAAGGAGTATCTCGACACGGAAATTCCAGCTTACGAAATCCTTGCCGAAAGACCAGCTTATGAAATACCTACCGGGGCGGTAGCTCCGTTAATACCGCCTCCGGCCGCAGTGATAGCGTTTGCCGGGACAGGTAAAGGAACATTTTACCCGCCCTATCTTTTTTTCATTGTAATTGGTCTATTGTGGCTTCTGTCATTGTTCAGACGGAGGCGAAGACGCTGAGCCGGTCTCCAATATACAACTTCAACGCTTTTATATTTCTGATCACAATATATCATTCTCGGTAGGTTCCATCAGTTCTATTGAGTGAATGTTACTGCAATCTTTGTATGTCAACCGTTACGCCAGCTTGATTTCGTGTATTACGCAATCCAACCTGCCGCTCAACGCAAAAAGTGTAGCGGCTACAAAAGGGGTAAAAGTTCTAAATTTCGGCAAGCGCTAGGTTGACTGCTGCCTCTGCGTGAAGCCGAGTAGTATCAAATATCTGAGTACTTACATCGCCAGCCTGAATGAGTAGGGGTAGTTCAGTGCAGCCAAGCACAATACCCTGGGCGCCCTGATCAACCAAATGCCCGATAATATCGCAACAAATACGGCGGGAGGATGCATTAATCTTTCCCTCACAGAGTTCATCGTAAATAATGTGATGGATAGTATCAATATCATCTTCTTCGGGTACAAGTACTTCTACAGAAAAGTGTTCTCGAAGCCTCCCCCGATAGAAAGACTCTTTCATTACAAACTTCGTTCCCAGTAAAGCTATCCGATGCATTCCTTGTTCCCTTACAGACTCACCAATTACATCAGTGATATGAAGCAGCGGTAGCCTAACTTCCTTTTCCACATCTTCAGCAACTTTGTGCATAGTGTTTGTGCAGATTAACAGGAAGTCAGCACCTGCTCGCTCAACAGCATTGCCTGCATCGATGAGAATACCGGCTAGATAATCCCAGCGGTCTTCGTGCTGAGCTCTTTGAATCTCATCGAAATCCAAGTTATAAAGAACCAGGCGAGGTGAGTGCAGGCCACCGAGCTTTCGGGCAAATGACTCATTGATAATCCGATAGTATTCCATTGTAGAATTCCAGCTCATGCCACCGATTAATCCAATGACCTTCATAAACCTCCTATCTATCTGTACAAACTACGGTCATCAACCGAGATATCCTGTACTTGATTACATCTCAGGCTTGGTTTGATCATAAATATAACATAATACAATACTACCAGTGTCGTTGTAATACCGGCATAACAGGTTTGGCAAGCAGGAATACGAATTATAGGAGAACAACTTGCCATATTCCCAAGTATAGGAGTAAAATTGCGGGGAAACACCGGAGTACTGGAAACCGCCTACACCTTCACCCTCATTATGACCCCGTCAGTTTCCTGTGCCAAATAATAACGGACTGAATAGCTATGTTTAGCTGCGAGGACAATGAACACAGATAAACCTGATGAGCTTCATGAGACTACCGCACGTCTCGGTACAGAGCGGCTTAGCAAGCTGCTCATCCGCCTGAGTGCGCCCAGCATTGTCTCAATGGTAACTATCTCTCTATACCACCTGGCCGACACATTCTGGCTGGGCCAGCTTAGTTATCAGGCAATTGCCGCCGTAACTATCACTTTTCCTTTTTATATTGCCGTGGTCTCCATCGGTGTTGGCACGGGTGTTGGTGCTAATGCCCTAGCATCAAGGCGTTTCGGCGAAAGAAACGTCGAGGCAACAAACCAAGTGGCCGGACAGATCTTTCCATTGACTGCTGTATCCGGTGTTATTTTCACCATTATCAGCGTTTTATTTGCCAGGCCCGTAGCCATTCTACTTGGAGCTACGCCCGACATTTTAGGCCTGACGACAGAGTACCTTGTTTTCATAGGCTGGGGGATGCCATTTATTCTTTTTCGACTAATGTCGCGCAACGTTTTCCATGCAGCCGGGGACGCCGTTAAGCCGATGATTTTCACTGTTGTCGGGACCGTGCTCAATGCTGTCCTCGACCCATTTTTTATCTTTGGTTGGGGGCCCTTCCCGGAGATGGGCGTTGCTGGAGCCGGGTTGGCGACAACGATAACGGGGGGTATCGCTGCCGTACTCAGTTTTTACTATCTGGTCGGTGGAAGATCTGTTTACAGGTTGAAGCTGCACCACCTTAAACCTAACCTTCCTATCATAAAACAGATTTACCGTGTGGGTTTACCATCGATTCTGATGGAATTTACGGAAACTATTGTGTTCATCTTGTTCAATCGGGTTGTAGCTGGTTTCGGTTCGATAGCACTGGCGGCTCTGGGAATCGGGATACGTATTATCGACCTCGCGTTTATGCCCATTATCGGTGTTGCCCATGGTCTTCTACCGATCGTTGGTTTCTGCCTGGGGGCACACCTCTGGAAGCGGTTGTGGTCAGCCGTCAAGCTAGCCTCCCTTAGCCTGGTGGTGTTGATGGGTGTTGCCACCGTCCTTCTGGAAGTTTTCGCTCCTCAAGTAATCACCATTTTTAATAACGACCCCGAATTACTGGCTATTGCCGTACCGGGGATGCGCATTATTGTTTCAACACTCATTCTGATGGGGCCGGTCATCATGTTCATTACCACTTTTCAGGGACTATCCAAAGGGTGGACCGCCATTTTTCTTACACTAGCGCGTGAGTTAATTTTCTTCATCCCGGCAATCCTCATCCTGCCACGTTACCTGGGACTAAACGGCGTCTGGCTATCAATCCCTATAGCAGACGTGAGTGGTACTGCCATCGCGGGATTTTGGCTCTACCGCGAATACCGCCGGCAGAAAAGCAGCGGCATCTGGGATAATGAACCGAGCACCGAGCCTGTACCGGAGTTCGCGACTGCAGATCCGCCTGTACCAGATTAATAGGTGTAAAGCCTATTACTCAGTGACAACAATCACCGATAGACAGACAGATATTTTCGGGCGTTCCTTTTAACAGCGATTGAAATGGAGCTTGTCTATTTCCTGCATCAGTTACTATATGAACAGTAAGATTGATAAAGAGGGACTATCTCCACTGGACAACTATGGATTCCCTTCGAAACAGACGAACCGCAGCTCGCAGTGAGACGAAATCTGCGATTCCAATCACCAGCGCCAGCAAAAGAATCAACGTAGGTGTGAACCAGACAATTCCAGTAACCTGAATACCAATAAGAGCCAGCACGGGGAAGATGATCAGTAAAGCCGTGTTCTGTGCGCCCCGGGGGTCTCTTGCCCGTGAAGAGCCGGTAACTCCCATCATGAAGCTGAGAATCGCAATAGCAGGTGTTAGGAGGAACAAGGTGAGAAACCATCCGGGCGTAACCACGAATCCGCTGACGTCTCCCCAACCCATCGCCGATATCACCAGTAATAAGACTCCCGCCGAAATCCAGGTCATCACAAGGGCCGGTATCGCTCCGGCCAGCGCCTTACCTAGTAAGAGTTCCCAAGTTTTGACCGGCGTCGCCAGGAGAGCTTCAAGGCTACCAGATAGCTTCTCGTCAACGATGCTGAAGGTCGACACGGTCATTGCAATCATGGTCGGGATGAGGAGCAGGAAAAAGGTGAATTGGCTGAGCAGAAGCACGAGAAGCTGCTCGTTACCTGGTAGCTGTGCTACCCCCGGTACAGCCGCCACAAGTTTCTGCAGGGCAATCTGAAACACTTGAGTGGTTAACATACTCTCGCCGGCAAACCTGAAAGCCAACCAGATGTAAAGTATCGCCTGCCCCACAACTAAAAACGGAACGAGCACTATAACAAGAGCGCTATTTGGATCGGTAAATAACAGTACCCACTCTTTAAGCAGAATGTTCCGAATATGCCTACGACTCATTCCCTTCCTCCTCACGAATCAGTCTTAAGTAAACTTCCTCCAGTGGGTATTGTTTTTCAGAAACGGTAATCACCCTGCCTCCTGCTTCTACAATTGCCTTAACCAGTTCAGGGCGGTTACGTTCCGAGTCGGTCAGCTCTAAAACAAGCTGATTTCCTTCCTCACGGACTTCCTGGACAAACGGGAGCCCTTTTGCCACATCCGTTACCTTTGTCTCTGATGTTTCCAGTTGTACGATTATCTGGCGGCGAAAGAAACGTCGCCGCAAAAGATCGGGGGTATCTAAAGCCAGGAGCCTAGTATGAAGGACAGCAATACGGTGGCATAGCATTTCCGCTTCATTGAGATTATGGGTAGAAAGGAAGATTGTGTGTCCTTCTTTACCAAGCCTGCGTATCATTTCACGCACCTCTGTAGCCGCCTCGGGATCCAGTCCGGCAGTCGGCTCATCGAGAAACAGGACCTTTGGCTCATGCAGTAGAGCCCGCACCAGCGCCAGCCTATGCTTCATACCCTTGGAGAAAGTGCCTACCCTGTCATTGCAGCGCTCCCAGAGCCTTACGAGTTTTAGATACTTTTCCACTTGCTCCGAGGGCGACTGGATAGATGAATAGAAACCGGCGAAATATTCCAGGTTACGCTTTGCGCTAAGCCGACTGTAGAAACCAGGCGTCTCGGTGAGTATCCCAATTACCTCATGCAGTTGCTCAACATCTCGGTCGGTTCTATGATCGGCTACGATGGCATAACCTTTCGTGGGCGCAATCATTCCGGCTAACATCCGAATAGTGGTTGTTTTTCCAGCTCCGTTGGGGCCCAGAAAGCCCAATATCTCACCAGCTTCAACTGTCAGAGTCAGATCTTCGACTGCGATGGTTTTCCCAAAATTTCGAGAAAGGTCAAAAGTCTCAATTATTGCCATGCTATCCTGCAATTCCCGTGTGCTTCTCGAGATTATGATGTCCGCTCTTTCGCGAAATAGGCTGGGTGTAAGCAGTACAATCTGTCATCCAAATAAACTGACGTATTTAATAGCGTACGTCTAGGTAATGCAATATTACAGTAACCACTAATAAAATAATTGCATTTCTTGACATAACACATAATTTGTTATAATTCTAAATCGGTATGGTGTGTTCGGAATTTCTGCGCTTTCTCCTGCGGACGACCAGATATATTATGGCAGTGATAATAACTACCAGTATTGAGAGCAGCCACCCTATCAAGGGAAAAGTCCACACTTTAGTGATGCGCCCGCCAACACCGGAATAGTAATCGGGGACCTGCGGTATACAATCCTCTCCAGGCGGTTGGGCTGCAGCGTAGATCTCCACCGCCTCCCATAGTTTCAGCTCCCTACCATCGGCATGACGTATTATCAGTTCGTCCAGTCTGTCTGGTGGTACCGAATCTCCATCAGCGTATTTAGGTACTATCTCCAGTTGAGGCAGCATGTCTGTTACCAGGGGCAGGAAGAGCAGGAGGTAGGCGTTGGTGACCAGATGGTACAACTCTTTGTCTCCGCGCTCCAAGGCAATGTAATCTTCATCGTTTACAAATTGAATTCCATCACCCGTATAGAGCTCTGCTCTGGTGACCGCACGCATCGTGGGAACAGGCAGGTCTACGAAAGGCACAGTCAGCAGCACTGCATTGGCTGGGTTATAGCTGTACCGCAGTCCGGAGAAGTGTAGAAAATAGGAATCTCCCATGAACTCCTGCAATAATATGGTTATCTCCAGCACGCGGCGCACCTCTTCGCCGGTGAGATAGACGGACGCGATCGGGCAACCCGGGTAGCTGTTGAGTCCGCGTCCCACACTTGTAGATTCGATAATCTCGTAGAAAGAAATATTTCCTGCAGAGTATTCCATAGTGCCCGGGGAGATACTACTCCGGATGTTGCCATTAGCCTGACCTGCTATGTCAACTTTTTCGCCCGTAAATTCCTGGGCGACAAAGCGCATGGCATCTGCGACGAAATTACCCAGCGCAGTTTCATTAAAGGGCGGAAGGTTTGACAGGACAAAGTCAGACCTGGCTACCGTACTCATAACATCGTCAAATTTGCCATTGGTCACTTCCATGACATAGGCGTTCAAATCGAGAGTATGTTTCTCGACCAAGGCATCGATTTGTGGTTCACAGGCAAAGCTACTGTCAATGGGAATAAGAAAGGGGTGATTGCTTTCTTCGTTGCGCACCCGCACATTGTCCGTATCGGGGTCATACGCCAGTTCCAGTTGCCCCAGGTACATTCCCAGTGAACCAGCCTGGACGATGATGGTTGTACCCTGCCAGACCGGCTCATGCAGCGCGGTATGACAGTGCCCCCCTACAATTATGTCGATCCCAGGGACCTTTTTTGCCAGCTCCCTATCCTCCTCTACGCCGGAGTGACTTATGGCCACAATGACATCGGCGCCCTGCTCTTCCAGTTCATCCACCATCTGGCGGGCTGTTTGGTGTTGGTCTAAAAACCGTACTTCTCCGCTGTCACCCATTGCCAGGACGGCATCTTTGCCTACGATGCCGAAAACTCCTACTTTCAAGCCGTTTTTAAGTTCAAACATACCCGTGTTACTATAAAGACTCCGGACAGCCAGCGGATGGGCTGACGGTGCTTCCGTGTTGGAAGTCAGCACAAGTGTCTCCTGATGGGCTTCGGGGTATCCCGCCTTTAATAGATATTGCGCTAGAACGTCAGGTCCATAATCGTACTCGTGGTTGCCGATAGTCACAGCGTCATATCCCATCTCCTGCATTACGGTAAGCTCTGACGCAGAACCGTTTAGAGCCAACCAGGCGAAGGCACCGCCTCCCAGGAAATCACCTGCATCAAAAAGAAGCACAGGTTCACCTTCCCTGCTTTTATTCTCCCCGATTTCGTTCACGGCGGTAGCCAGTCGAGCGAATCCGCCTACAGTAGGGTTTTCCTCTCCAGGGCGGTAGTCCACGGCCGGCGAATGTGGTATGAGTGCGGAATGCATGTCGTT